>Ga0181607_10002427_pt1 | contig 16441 bp, 14 predicted proteins | sample 041ome_9_FD_132420 | JGI IMG/M metagenome (GOLD analysis project Ga0181607, IMG submission 132420) | Coastal salt marsh microbial communities from the Groves Creek Marsh, Skidaway Island, Georgia - 041413US metaG (megahit assembly) | ecosystem: Environmental > Aquatic > Marine > Intertidal zone...
AGACGCTGGCCGTCTATTTGCGGAGTTCGGCTTTGTCCTGGCCATAACCGTTTCAATATCCTCATTCGTAGCGCTATCCGTTTGTCCGATGTTGGCAGCACGGCTTCCAAGCTTGGGCGGCGGCAATGGCGGCATTGCGGGACGATTGGGCGGAAGACTACTGCGGGGGTACACATCGATATTGCGACCACTGCTTGCTGTTCCAGTGCTGACGCTCGTGGGGGCTGCCGTACTGGCAGCTGGTGCCTCACTGGTCTATGGCGAACTTGGTGAGGAACTGACGCCGCCGGAGGACCGTGGGGCGGTCGTCGTCAGGCTTCAGGGGCCAGATGGTGCAGGCCTCGATTTCACAGACCGGCAGGTCGAGGCCGTTGAGCAGATGTTCAACCCTGCACTGGATTCAGGCGACGCTGAGGGCATTTATTCCGTCACGGGTTGGTACGACTTGAACCGCGGATATATCGGCGCGCGCCTGAAGCACTGGGATGAGCGGGAGGTCGGCCAGCGTGAGATCGAGTCTGGCATCCGGCCAAAGTTGGCGATGCTGGCTGGCGCGCAAGCCAGGGTTAGTTCGGGCAATAGCCTCGGTCTTCGGCGCGGATCAGATGGCGGGATATCGATGGCGCTAACGGGGCCTAGCTATCCTGCCATTGCCGAAGCGGCGGACGCATTTGCACTGGAACTCGCTAACCTGCCCGGCCTTTCTGGTGTTCGCGTGCAGTACCAGGCGACCCAACCGCAACTCTCCATCACCATTGACCGGGCGCGGGCGGCTGATCTTGGTGTCTCAATGTCAACACTATCCACCACGCTGCGCGCGCTGATTGACGAAGATGAGATTACCGAAATCACCATCGATGATCAGGCCGTGCCGATCATCCTGCAATCAGCCGCAGGTGCGGTTCGGGACCCGAATGATCTTCTGAACCTGTATGTACGGTCAGAAGCGGGCCATCTAGCGCCACTTTCGCAGCTTGTGACATTCTCAGAAGCGGGTGTGGCGGCAGAGCTCGATCGCCATGGCCAGCGCCGCGCTGTGGAAATTGATGCATCCGTTGCCCCAGATCTGTCGTTGCGAGAGGCGGTCGATACTGTGAGGGCGCTTGCGGGGGAAACCCTACCCCCTGGTGTTGGTCTGCTTTTGCTGGGGGAGGCGGCGGCGCTTGATGAAACCTCCAGTGCGTTGATGGTCACATACATTATTGCGCTGGTCGTCGTATTTCTGGTGCTTGTGGCGCAGTTCGAGAGTTTGACCAGTGCCGCCGTGGTTATGGTCACTGTGCCGTTTGGTGTCTGTGCTGCGATCTATGCGCTTTGGCTGACGGATACGACAATCAACATTTACAGCCAGATCGGCGTGATCATGCTGATTGGAATCATGGCTAAGAATGGCATTCTGTTGGTCGAATTTGCAGACCAACTTCGGGATAAAGGTCTGTCGGCAGGGGAGGCGGCATTGCAGGCGGCGACAGAACGCCTGCGCCCCATCGCCATGACGCTTGCCTCCACCGTGCTTGCCGGTTTGCCGCTGATTGTGGGCAGCGGGCCAGGGGCAGAGGCACGGGCGGCCATCGGCTGGGTCGTCTTTGGCGGTCTTGGCATTGCGGCTGTATTCACGCTGTTTTTGACACCCGCTGCATACGCCTTGATCGCAGGCCTCACCCGCAGTCGGGCATCTGCAGGTGTAGCACTGGAGGCTGAACTGGCCGACGCGAATAGCCGCGTGATTGCCAAATAGCTAAGGTGTTCGTCCGCTTGCTGCTCCGTTACTATGCAGCGCTAAAGTTAGTATTTTAGGCGAGATATAAGGACGAAGACTTTGGAAGAATTGATTCTTCCCTTCTTGATGTTTGCGACATTGCTGGCGTTGATGCTGACGGGCTATCCGATTGGTGTGATCCTGGGCGGGGTCGCCATTCTATTCGGCTTTATCGGCATGGCGTTCGATCTCTTCCAGATGATCGAGTTCTTCAATCTGGTCCCAAGGGTCTGGTATTTCGCGGAGAACCTGCAGCTTATCGCAGTGCCGCTCCTCATCTTGATGGGCGTATTGTTGGAGCGGTCCAGGCTCGCGCAGGACCTGCTATTGGCGCTTGGTTTGCTGTTGCGCGGTGTTCCGGGCGGTGCAGCACTTTCCGTCACAATTATGGGCGTTCTGTTCGCGGCGATCACTGGCGTCGTCGGCGCGTCCGTCATTGTGATGACGCTAATAGCGCTCCCGCCAATGCTGCGGGCCGGATATCATCCACCCCTGGCGCTTGGAACAATTGCAGCGTCGGCCACGCTTGGCATCATGATTCCGCCAAGCATCCTGCTCGTTTTTCTGTGCGAGATGCTGCAAATTTCATATGGATATCTCTTTGCCGCAGCGATCTATCCGGGGCTCTGCTTGGCTGGGCTATATCTGCTCTATATCGGAACCTACGCGTTCTTGAACCCGTCTGCCGCGCCCAAGCTATCGCTTGAGCAGTTCTTGGAGGCGCAGCCGGGCGTGCAGGCAATACAATCCCCGTCGCGGACGACGGTTGCGCTGCTTGTCGCGCGCGGCATTGTACCGACAGCTATTTTGATTGCCCTGGTGATGGGGTCCGTTCTCTGTGGGATTTTCACCGTTACGGAATCAGCGGCGGTCGGCGTGTTGGGTGCGTTGCTGCTAGCGGCCATCAGAAACCGCATGAATTTGTCCGGACTGCGGGAAAGCTTGACGCGGGCGTCGATGACCATCGGCATGGTCGCGGTGTTGTTCATCGGTGCGACCTCGTTCGCCTATGTTTTCCGCATGCTGGGCGGAGAGGAAGCGATCCTAGCCCTCATCAATATTGGGGCGTTGGATTCATGGGGCGTATTGATCTTCGTGATCGGTTTGATCTTCCTGATGGGCTTCTTCTTTGACGTTCTTGAGATCCTGCTGATCGCCATGCCGATCTTCGGCCCCATCGTGGCGCCTCTCGATTTCGGTGTGCATATCGCGCAAGCAGACGTGGTCTACTGGTTCGCAATTCTGGTGGCGATTACGCTGCAAACATCCTTCCTGACACCGCCGATGGGCCTGTCACTGTTCTACATCAAAGGTGTGGCCCCGGAAGGGATTAGCATGAAGCAGATATCGGTCGGGATCATCCCGTTTGTGCTGCTGCAACTGGGGTGTGTGGCTGTTGTGATGTGGCAGCCAGGTCTCGTACTCAGCCTGCCAAAGCTGCTGTTTGAAAGTCAGGTGTTTTGAGCGAAGACAAGACCAACATGGCACCCGTTGCGGATCATCAGAGAGACCGCTTCGCTCGGACCAGCCTCCGGGTTGCCCATTGGATTGAACGGCCTGCATTCTGGCTCGGCGCATCCTCCGCTTGGCTCATGCTGGCGCTTGCTTTGTTGATTGTGTTTGACGCGTTTGGTCGACGCTATATCCGAACCTGGTCTTTTGTGATTGAGAATGACTGGCACGTCCTGATCAACTCACCGATGTTTCAGGATGCTGAGTGGCATTTGCACACCATCGTGACGTTCTGTGCGCTGGGCTATGCCCACGCCCGCCACGCCCATGTGCGGCTTGATCTATTCCGCCCGGGCTTCAGGCCGCGCACCAAGCTTTGGATTGAGTGGCTGGGCGGTGTTGTGCTGTTCATGCCGTTCATGGCGATTTTCTGCTTCTACGCTTACATGTATTTCGATCTTGCCTGGCTCTCCAATGAACAGGCAGGGGATACCAACGGCATCAATCACCGCTGGTTCATCAAGTTCTTTATATTCCTTGGGCCGCTAACGCTGCTGATGGCGGGTGCGGCTAGCCTGATCAGACTGACAGTGCGCCTATTCGGCCCCGAACATCTCTACAGTCAAACAGGCACGGATCACATTACGGCAGAGAACCATTCCGCCTATTCATAAGCTGCTCAATCAGCCTTTTTCTTATCAAGCGGCAATGGGCTTTTGCCGTCCAGGAACGCACTCAGTCGCCCAATTGTTTCAGGCGGTTTCATCATGTTGCTGTTGAGGAACTCCATGAACAGCCCGTCTTCATGGGACATATCGTTCATGCGCGGCAGAAGGTTGGTGATCTGCCAATTGGTCGTTGGTGTGTTCTCCGCAATTCTCGTGGCCAGCTGCAGCGCCTTGGCTTTTTCTGTTCCCGCAGGCTCCACATATTGTGCGATGCGGACATTACGGGCCTCTTCCGCGTTCAGGATACGCCCTGTCAGCATCATATCCGTCATAGTCGCGTTGCCGACGATCCGCTGGACCCACACGGTCCCGCCGCCACCAACGAATATCCCGCGCTGGCCTTCAGGTAGGCCAAATACGGCAGTGTCAGCCGCGACGCGGACATGCGCCGCACTCGCAAGTTCCAGCCCACCGCCGATCACGGGGCCATGGAGTGCGGCCACGAAGGGGATCGGTCCGCGGGAAATGAGGTTGAATGTCCGGTGCCAAAGTGAGCCGATGTAAGGCTTCTGATACGGAGCACCGGGGCGAATACGCTCCGCCAACCATGCCAGATCAAGGCCTGCGGAGAAATTGCGACCATGGCCAAATAACACAGCGGCCCTGGCTTCTCCCCCAGCACGGATAGCAGCAGCCGATAGGGCGTTCAGCAGGCCCTCATTGATCGCATTGCGCTTGTCAGGACGATTCAAGCCGATCAGCGCAACATTGCCCTTAAGCTCATAGGTGATGAGATCATCAGTCATATTCGCTGGATTCCATTTTCTATCGGATAGTAGCCGCGCCAGACCTAATCGAACCCAAAGAGCGCTTCGGGATTGTCCACCAGGATTTTCTTGCGAACAGCGGGGTCTGGTGCCCAATCGGCAAGTTGGTTCATGAGCGCGCCGTCATTTGGCATATGGCCGGAAACCCAAGGGTGCGGCCAGTCTGTACCCCAAATTACGCGATCTTCGTTGGCTTCAATGATCGCGCGGGCATAGGGTGTGACGTCGCTGTAAGGGGGCTTTTCCTGGGTTGTGATGCGGTAGGAGCCAGAAAGTTTCGTCCAGCATTTGCCATCGCGCATGAGGTCCAGGAATTCTTGAAATCCGGGATGCGTTATTGGGTTCGAGGTTTTCATATAGCCGAGATGGCCAACAGATACATCAACCGCCATGGCGTTCATCGTGGCGCGGAGATCTTCAAATTCATGCACATGCACCAACAGCTCCAGATGCCAGCCAAGGTGCTTAATGCGATCCGTGAATTTCTGCATCGCCCGAATGTCTTCAAACGGCATGCCACCTTTGTCGACCAAGTTAACCCTGACGCCGCGCACCCGTCGTTCATGCAGTGCTTCTAGCTCTGCATCGGTGATGTCTGCGCCGACAGCAGCGATGGCCATGAACTTGCCATCCATGCGGTCCACAATGTCCAACATGCAGGAATTATCGGTGCCGTAAACGCTTGGTTGCGTTAGCACGGCCCGCTTGATGCCGCCGAGGGTGCGATGGAGTGCTAAGTAACGCTCAAGTGGCGCTTCTGGTGGGGTGTATCCGCGCCTCGGTGAGAAATCATAGGTGTCGTCCGGCCCAAAGATGTGGGCGTGGCTGTCGATGGCACCTTCAGGCACGTCGAAGCTTGGCGCGATCGGGTCCGGGTCCGGGCCTTGGCATAGCGGGTAGGGGTCTTCGGTCATTGGGGCCTCGATCAGCGTGCGGGTCTGGAATGGTTCGAGGAAACGTGCCGGACTTTCGCGCGCTGGTCCAGCAGGAAAACGTTTGGCGGTGCTTCTGTCATCAGCATAAGCTTTTAGCCAGTGAATACAGAGGGAGTGAGCAGATGCGGGAATTGGCGACAGGGTACGGCTTGGTTGAAGGGCCTGTTTGGCATGGCGAACTCGGCTTGCTCTACAGCGATGTTTTGAATGGCGGTGTGTTTCGGGCTGCCAAAGATGGCACGATCAGCCAGCAAGTGCCGAAGCGGCGTGGTATCGGCGGCATGGCACTTCATGTCGATGGTGGGCTCATCATGGGTGGCAGAGATATCGTCGCTAGTGACATCGATGGCAGCGCCATGGGTGTCTTGCTAGCTGGTGCTGAAACCAAAGCAAGCATCGGGTTCAACGACCTTACGACTGACAGTGCCGGTCGAATTTACGTTGGTGACTTGGGCTTCAGCGTATTCGGTGGCGGCGCGCCGAAACCCGGATTCCTGCACGTGATTGACCTTGATGGCACGGATCGCGTGATCTCAGACGGGATCATGCTAACGAACGGCATGGGTTTCTCACCAGACGGCAAGTCGCTCTATCACTCCGATGCGCGGGCTGATGTTGTGCGGGTTTATGATGTGCTGGCTGATGGGTCGGTCAGCGGATGGCGCCCGTTTGCGGAGATTGCGAAGGGTGAAACGCCTGATGGTCTAGCTGTCGCTGCGGATGGGTCTGTATGGGTGGCGCTCGCCCATGGCAGTGCTGTTGCAGTGTATGAGCCAGATGGACGCCTGCGGGAACGTATTCCCGTACCGCTGCCAATGGTGACCAGTGTGTGCTTTGGCGGCGATGACCTTCAGGACCTCTATGTCGTGACGGGTAGCAGAGGCGGGCCCCGTGAGAATTGCGGCAGCGTATTTGTCACGCGCGCGGTAGTTCCTGGATTGCCGCTGGCGCCAGCGAAAGTGCGGCGGCCAGCGGCATAGCCAGAACTGTGGTTTACGAGCCGGTGAATTTGGCGGCGCGCTTTTCCCGGAAGGCGGCAATGCCCTCGGCATGGTCGGATGACATACCGGCTTCCGTTTGCATTGTGGATTCAAGCGCCATTCGTGTCGGGTAGTCGTTCTCCAGGCTTTGCCAATACATGCGCCGGATCATGCCAAGTGACCGTGGCCCATGACCAAGCCGCGTGGCGAGCTTCATGGTCTCGGGCATCAAATCTCCGTCTTCAATGACACGGTTGACGAGACCCCATTCGCGGGCGGTCTCTGCTGGCAGCTTGTCCGCGAGCAATGAGAGTTCCAGCGCGCGTTTCGCCCCAATCAATCGTGGCAGAATGTAGGTGGAACCGCCGTCTGGCACGAGGCCAATGCGGGCGAATGCTTGCAGGAAATAGGCAGACTTTGCCATCACAACGAGATCGCAGGAAAGCGCAAAGCTCATGCCGACGCCAGCGGCAACGCCATTCACGGCGGCAATCAGCGGCGTATCCAGTTCACGCAAGCGGAGGAACATCGGATTGTACCAGGCCTCCAAGCTGCTAAGGACTTCGCCACGGGCTTCTGCAGCGCGGTCACGAGGTGGTGCATCGGGATCATTCAAGTTGGCACCAGATGAAAACGCCCGGCCAACGCCGGTAATAATGACGCAGCGCAGATCGCTACCAGCGTTCTCCACCTGATCAATCGCAGCCGTGAAGTCGCTCCGCATTTTGACACCCCAGGCGTTCAGTGAGCCGGGGTCATTCAGGGTCAGAAGGCCAATACCGTCATTGACCTCAAGCGTGATTTTGCCGTGTTCCATGTGTCTCTCCATAGTCTTTCAAATGCGAAATATGTCTGCGGGCGTTCAAAGCGGTAACGTAATTGACTGGCCTTGGCGGAGCGAGCGAGTGACGGCTTCGGTCCATTCCATGTAGCGAAAGCCAGTTACGAGGTCTGTATGTGTGACAGGCTCTGTCCCGCGAATGGCGTTAATGAACTCTTCCTCGACACGCCATCCGCCGCGCTTGGCAGCTTCAATTTCAACGGGTGCCAGCTCCACGTCCCCGCGTTTTCCGGCCGACAGACCAAGCGCGCCGCCAACAGGGTGACGGAGGCGCAACGTCCCCTCCGTCCCGAAGATATGCACGTCCGCCATATCGGGGACGTGGCCAAGTACGCTGGAAACGTTGAAGCGCATTTGACCGCCTTGCTCCATCTGGCCAATAACGTCGATGTGGTCAGGAATTTCCATTGCGCGGCGGGCACCGGTCTCATCAACTCTGTGGCTGACGATACTTTGACCGACAGCCATCACAGACCGCGCTGGCCCGACCCACCGCATCATCGCCTCATACCAAATACCCATATTCATGACATTCATGCCTGAAAGCGCCCGGTCTTGGCGCCAATGGATAGGGGTAGAGCCATCTGGATAGGCCCTGTTGGCAGCGATACGGGCGTCAATCGCAATCAGCTCACCGATGTAACCGTCTGCGATCATTGCCTGGATTGTTTGATCGAACGCCAATGTGTGGGGGGCTGGAACAATCTGCGCGACAAGGGCGGGGTGGTTTCTGGAGGCTTCAAGCATGGCCCTCGCATCGCCCAGGTCCAGCGCCATACGCGCTTCGCACAGAACGTGCTTGCCTGCAGCCAATGATGCGACGGTCAGCGTTTTATGCATGTTCGGCCAGGTGCCGATGCACACAGCGTCAATATCACTGGCGGCCAGAAGAGATGGCCAGTCATCATAGACGGTTGGAATATTGAATTCGTCAGCAACCCGTTGGCCTGATGCACGGCTGCGGTTTGCGACGGCCACAGTCTCTACGCCAGCCTGTGCTTTTAGGCCTGGAATATGACGGGATGTTGTGTTGCCGCCGGCACCGATTAGGCCGACGCGGATGGTCTCTGCTGGCATGGGGTCGTTCCTTCTGAAGCGTGTTTGCAGGCCATGCTAACAGCCGCCAAAGGGTATGGGATAGATGCTGGCATTCGCTGCATCAGCGATTACGATGGCTGCATCGATAGCAATCGCTCGGAGCTTGTTCATGGCGGATCGCACACTGTTGGTCGTAGGCGCTACTGGCCTGCTTGGCCGCGCCGCATTGGCGCATTTCAAAGGCTTGGCCGGTTGGAATGTGATCGGCATGTCCCGCCGCGCACCTGATATTTCAGGCGTCCAGCACCTAAAGGCCGATTTGATGGATCCAGCTTCGGTTGCCGGGCATAAGGCCGCCCTCGCGCCCGTTACGGATGTGCTTTACGCCGCGCTGTTTGAAATGGATGACCTCGTCAGCGGTTGGCGGCACCAGGAGCAGATTGAGCGCAATACGGCTATGTTCGAAACACTGCTAGCGACGGTTGAGGATGCGGCACCCGGTCTAGCCCATGTGCATTTGTTGCAGGGGACAAAGGCCTACGGCATCCATGTTGAGCCGATGAAAGCACCCGCCAAAGAACGTTGGCCGCGCCATGACCACGAGAATTTCTACTGGCACCAGGAAGATCATCTGAAGGCGCGGGCGGCTGATGGCGGCTGGCGGTATACGATTTGGCGGCCACAGGTCGTATTCGGCCATGGACTTGGTAGCCCGATGAACCTGATCGCGGCGGTTGGCGTGTATGCCTCCATCTGCCGGGCGCGGGGCGAACCGTGTCGATACCCCGGCGGCATTCCCGTTACGACAGAAGCCACGGATGCCCGCTTGCTTGCGCGCGCAGTCGCATGGGCAGCGGCAGCAGATGGCGCTGCGAATGAGACCTTCAACATTGCTAACGGCGATGTCCTGCTTTGGCCTAATCTGTGGCCAACAGTTTGTGACCATTTTGGCGTAGAGCCGGGGGAGCCTGAGCCACAGACCCTGGCTGAAACAATGCCTCTGCTAGAGGCCGAATGGGCAGACATCGTCCGCACCCATAATCTAGCGTCGCATTCCCTGGATGAATTGGTCGGCGGTTCCTGGCAGTTTCTGGACCGGGCCGTACGGGCCGGCGGTGCAGCAACGCCGCCATCCCTGGTTTCGACCATCAAGCTTCGGCAGGCAGGGTTTGGCGATTGTTATGATACAGAGGACAGCCTGCGCTATTGGTTCAGTGAAATGCAGGCCAATCGCCTACTACCTGATTGGCAGTAGCTGCACCCACCTTTCACCCGCGCGGCTTCCGGTATAGGCATGCGGCCTGACGCAGCCGGAGATACCCCCTTTTGACCCCATCTTTTGATCCCCGTTATCGGATCGTATTCGGTGCCTGCGTGACGCAGTTTGCCGTTATTGGGCTGCTATTCGCATATGGCCTGTTCTTCGAAATATTCGAAAATGAGTTCGGCTGGCCGCGCGCGGTGCTCTCCGGTGCGATGTCGCTTGTGGTGCTGTCGATGGGGTTCCTGGCGGCGTTTAGTGGGAGGCTAAGCGATCTCTACGGCCCGCGCATCGTATTGAGCGTTTCCGGCATCGTATTCGGCATTGGCGTCGCGTCGATCTCGCAGATCAGTGCGCCATGGCATCTCTTCCTGATTTTCACGATGTTTATCGGCGTCGGCATGGCGACCCATGATGTGGTGACATTATCGACCGTCGCGCGTTGGTTTGTGCGGCGGCGGGGGATGATGACTGGCGTTGTGAAAGTGGCGACAGCAATTGGCCAGATCAGCTTGCCTGCTGTCGTTGCTGCCTTGATCGCAGCGTTTGGCTGGCGCGATGCCATCATGGTCACAGGTTTCGCTGCCGCAATTTTGCTGTTTGGCGCTGCCCAACTGGTGCGTCGACCTGAAGAGGGCGAGGCGACGGGGGCAAGTGAAGAAGCGGCAACCCCAGCGCCAGCCCCGATTGATTACAAGGCCGCGGTGCGAACACGGGTTTTCTGGATGCTATGCGCCGCGCAATTCCTATTTTTCCCGATTCTTAGCGCCATCCCATTGCATATGGTGGCACATGGATCAGACCTTGGGCTGTCTGTCACGCAAGCAGCAGGGCTGGTTTCAACCATCGGCGCGGCTAGCATCGCTGGGCGATTGATTGTCGGTAATTTGATTGACCGTATCGGCGGTCGCCGCGCCTATATGCTTGGCCTGACGCCGCTGGTGCTGAGCCTTCTGGCGCTGTTGGCGATTGATGTGCCTTGGATGCTGTATGGCGTGATGGCGCTATATGGAATCGGCCATGGCGGCATGTTCACAGTCGTTTCGCCCACAATCGCCGAGTATTTTGGCGTTCAGTCCCTCGGCGCGCTGTTCGGCACCATCTTATTCTTCGGATCGCTCGGTGGTGCTGCTGGTCCAATCATGACCGGCTTTATCTTCGATTGGACAGGCAGTTACGCCGTCGCATTCACAATCCTCGCTATCATGGGCGGGCTAGCGCTACTGCTGATTTCCCTGCTGCCAAGGAAACTGCCTAGTCCACAGAGCTAGCGACGTCCATAATCTGCTCTAGCGTCGCGATCCTGTCGGCAGCGCTGGCTTTGTCGTCCAAGCGGACGTTCAGGCAATTGACGCCGACATCGCGGTATTTGCGGAACCGTGCGCGGGCCATGTCGGGTGTGCCGAGCACTTGGAACTCTGTCACCATTGCGTCTGGGACGTTAGCGACAGCGGCATCCCGCTCGCCTGCTTTCCATAGGCGCTGGATTTCCAGGGCCTCGTCTTTGTACCCGGCCCGCTGGAATGCTTCGTTATAGAAGTTGGTTTTGGCGGAACCCATCGCGCCCATCTGGAATGCAACTCCTGCCTTTGCAGTCGCGACCATCCCCTCAACATCCTCACCGATAGACATCGCAACTTGGGTGGATATCTCCATATCGGCTAGGTTTCTGCCTGCTTTGTCTGCCCCTTTGCGCATGTAATCGAAATGCGCTTCCGCGTGATCTGGCGAGAAGGAGGTTCCGAGCCAGCCATCTGCGGCCGCACCTGTATATTCAAGCGCGCGCGGGCCGAGTGTCGCCAGATAGATCGGGATGTCAGCGGGATTGACGTCCAACCGAAGCGCTTTGCCCTCGCCACCAGGGCGGGGCAGCACGTGGACGTCACCGTCGTATTGCAGCTTCTCACCGGCGAATGCCATGCGACAGATTTCGACTGTTTCGCGCAGTCGTGTGAGCGGCTTGGCATAGGGCGCACCGTGCAGGCCTTCAACCACTTGCGGCCCGCTCACGCCAAGGCCAAGCCGGAACCGGCCACCAGAAATCTCGTTGAGCGAAAGCGCGGTCATTGCCGTCATCGCCGGGGCGCGGGCGCTGATCTGCATGATGCCGGTGCCAAGATGAATGCGTTCCGTTTTCGCCGCCAGATAGGCCAGAGTCGTGATCGCATCTTGCGCCCATGCCTCTGCCGACCAAACGCAATCAACGCCCATGCTATCCGCTGCTTGAACCACTTCAGATGCGGTTTTGATATCCTTGCCCGCAGCGCCGCCGACATAAATCGAGATTTTCATTGCCATTGTGGCGGCTCCTCATGGTGCGTTTCCGGTCGTCATGATGCGGAATAGTCGGCGCATTTGGCAATCCAGGATTAACTGGCGATGGCCTGGGCTGCCGCCACAGCGTCTGCAACAGCATCTGCAATAGCGCCACCGTGATCAGCCCGGGCGGCACCGATGGCATAGAGACCGGGAAGGGTGGTCTGCATGGTCGCGCCAACAGTTAATGCGCCATCCGCATTTCGTTTGGCTTCTGGCGGCGCTAGCGCTGTTTGTGGGGTCAGGCCAATAAACGGGAAAACCGCGGCGATTGGATGATCTTTCTCTGAACCGCTGGCTTGATCGTGGAGCCGTATAGCGTCCACGCCTTCGGTGCCAATGATTGCGCGAACATCTATGCCAGTTCGAACGTGGACATTACTGTGAGCCCGAATCCGTTCAACGAAGTCTACACGCGCACGCGGCGCTGGCCCCCGGATCGCGACAGTGACTGAGGCGCAATGTTCCGCCAGGTGCAGCGCTTCCTGAAAAGCAGCATCGCCGCCACCAACTACAAGAACATCTTTGTCACGATACAGTCCACCATCACAGAAGGCGCATTGGGATACGCCGCGGCCTGCTAGTTCTGTCTCTCCGGGAACGCCAAGCTGTTTCAACGCGGCACCTGTCGCGAAGATAATGGCGGGGGCAGCGGCTTCCTGCTCTGGTAGGTGCCAAAGCGCACCATCCTGCTGAAGCGCGGTGACGGCTCCCATCCGATAATCGGCACCAGCGACCAGCGCCCGTTCTAGCAGTGTGTTCACGAGGTCTGGGCCGCTTTCAGCCTCGCCCTCAACACCCTCCAGCTTGCCGACATTGGTGATTAGCCCGCCGAGGAAGCCATCGTCGACCAGGGCCGTCGCGATGCCGCGTTCTGCCAGTTCAGCGGCGGCGGTTAGGCCTGCAACGCCAGCGCCAATGACTATGGCCCCGTGGGTTCCGCCGTTCGCTGTCATAGGTCTTGATCCTCAAGTGATTTCAGTGCGCGCGTTTGGATGGCAGACCCGCCGGCCCATAGCGGCAGATAGGTCATTTTCACACCTGGCCCACCGGTGATAATCGGCAGAATATCTTGTGGGGATGCAGCAATAGGTTTGGCCGCATTGATTGACATAACGCCCGGTATTTCAATGGATGTGGTTTCAAATAGGAATGTCTGCATGTCGCCGATGCTCCAGCCATGCTTGTCTACGCCTGCCGCAAGTTCCGGCGGTAGCAGAAACACCTGTTGGCCGGGTGGGCGTGCCCGTCCCGCACTAGCGGCGGCACCCGTTGCAATCATGGCTGCGGCCATGGGCGTTAGGATGGCTTCGGGCATGTCGCGGTCATCCAATGGCAACACTTCCACCGTGCCGGAGACACCCAGCACTGTGACAGCGCTTGCATCTGTGCCGAGGCCTTGGCGTTCCGCGAGGCCAGGATAGATTGTTGGCAGGGTTTCAGCACAGCAGAAGCTGTATTTCCCGGGTTGCCCCATCGTCGCCATATCGCCGGAGCCTTCACGTGCGCCGCCAATATTCCGCATGACAAGCGACACAGCCCGGCCAATCGCAGCGTTCGCGCGGGTGCCAGGACCAAGGCAGTTGGTGCCTGAATTCATGTCTAATTTTGCAGCGACGGGGCCATGTACGATTGTGGCGATGGCTGGTGTCCCGGTCGTCGTGAGCAATCCTAGGACATTGAATGCTGGGTCTAGGCAGGCTGTCGCTGCCGTCAGGACAACCGGCAATTCTGCCGGTATGCAGCCTGCAAGCATGCACTGATAGGCCACGGCGCGAGGTGTGAGGTCGCCATAGAGTGGGGGCAGCAGGCCGTGAGATCGATCTGGCTCTGCAACGCCTTCAAGCATGGCCTGGAGGTGACGATCTGTGGGTGGTGTCAGCGGCAGGCCGTCAGACAATTCCGCGGCTGCCAGCAAGGCCTGGGTTTCGTCAAAACCCATCGTTTCTGAGACGAGCGGCAAGGCTGCGTCTGCGCCGAACACGCTCACCGGTTGGGCAACCGCACCGATGAGGCCTCTGTGAAGCCGAAGGTCGGGATATAAGCTGAATGCTTGCCAGCACCGCCTGCGACAAGAACCTGAATGTCCTCCGGCGACCGGGAGAGGTAATAGCGGCCGTTCCGAATTTCCTGTTCGCGCTCTTCGTAGTTCTTTTGGTTCTCGATGGATACGCGCTCCACGGGCACCGCTGAATCTTCGTACAGCTTCTCCTGCACGGCTTCGACCGACCAGCCATCACGGTGCACGGTCGCGGCGTGTTCCGGACCGAAAACCACGGTATAGGGGGCGGTGCCGTAGATCGTGTTGGCACCCGTCTGGGAGATGGATCCAGCGATGGTCGTCAGGATGCCTTCACCAGTGGTGCTGCCGTGATCATTGATATTATGTGGCGGCTCGGAGGGCAGGGCGGTGACGACGCTATCTGTCGCTGCAAAGCCCTTGCGCACATGATAGGGTTCCCACGGGCTTTCCTCTTCGTTCTCACCAAAGCAAAACGCATATTTTGCTGGTGAGCCTTGGGTCGAGCGATCCATTTCACCGGGCTTCGCGCCGCCAATATTCAGCAGCGTGAGTTGCAGCGCCCGCCCGATGGTCGCATTGGCAGGCCAGCCTTGGCCAAAGCAATTGCTGCCACAGTTGACGCCAAGTTCCTTGCGGATCGGCCCGCTCAAGATGAGCATCGGCGCGCAAGGATGCGTCGTCGCCAGGGTTCCATGAAGATTATAGTCAGGGTTAAGAACGGCGCGTACTGCCGCTACAATTGTTGGAAAAAACTCTGGCTTACACCCAGCCATTACTGCATTGGCGGCGATGGATTCAAAGGTTGGCACAACCCGGCGTGGCGACATGGGCAAGAACGGCTCGTTGTCGCCATGTGCGGTTTCCATGAAGGCCGCGACTTTCGCTTCCGTTGGCATTACCAGCGGAAACCCATCACCCCAGCCCTGCGCCATGGCGTAATCGTTCCAAGCGTCCGGGTCGAGATTTTCCAGCTCAAGGACTTGGTCAGTCGTGATATCCGCCATCGCTCTTTTCTCACATAAGTGCGCCCGGCGGCTGCAAGAGCGCCGGGCGCGTTATTATCGCCGGTGTGACAGCACTTTAGGCGTCCACAGAGCGCTTGAGTTCACTGAATGCTGTCTTGATCCGTTCGGCAAGTTCAGCCTCGTTCAGTCCGCCTACGGGGTGTTTGACGATCAGCAATTTGGGGTCAGCATTCCGGGCCTTAGCCTGCGCACGGACAAGCGGCAGGAAGGTTTCGGTGATGACGATATAGGTCTCTACGCCGCGATCCTCTAAGTCGATACTGTCATGGAAACTCCACGACGAGCACGACCCTCAATCCGCTAAAGCGACGATGGCCCCTTTATAATTCGCTGCGACTTGGTCAATCAGTGCTGCCGGGGCCGGCTGCGCTGCACTATCCTTGAACAGGTAGTCGATATTATCGGTGGACCGGAAGTCGCCCATCATCGAGCGCACGCCTTGCAAGAGTTCCTGCGCGTTGGGCTTTAAGTTTGAGATAATGGCGATCGGGTCTTTGGACCAATCTGTCGGGGTTAGATTGTCCCCGTGCTTTTCGGCCTCCTGGGCCAGCCCGAAGGACGGATTAACGATCCGCATCTGCATCTCCTTCTGTGTGTATCGGTCAACGCTACCACCCGCATCCGGGGGCGGCAAACGGCTAGTCTAAGTTCAGCTCCTTATATCCGCTGGCAGCCACGGCTTCACATTTCTCGCGATATTCCGGCGCCGTGCCGCTATAGCGGACGATGGTGCGGGTCTGCTTGCCTTCAACATTCAGGTTGATGCCTGTCATCCAGGAATCGATTTCGTTCGAAAGCAGGCCTTCCGCCTTCTCTGAGACAAAGCTGTGCCATTCCGCGACGGCTTCCGCTGGCGCCTCCGCTTGGCGAACGCCATTGTCGCAAGCGTGGCCAATCAAGCGGCTGATCCAGTCCACATTGTATTCAATGCTGCGCGGATTATTGCCGAGCGCCGCGTGCGGTCCCATGATCATGAACATATTTGGGAAATCATCGACCATCACGCCAACGAACGTGCGCGGCCCACCAGCCCATTTCTCTTTCAGCCGTGCGCCGCCCTTGCCTTGAATGTCGATCTTGTCGAATGCGCCCGTGACAGCATCAAAACCTGTCGCGTAGATGATGACGTCAAATTCGTAATCCTGGGCGGACGTGCGGATCCCAGTTTCAGTAATGCGTTCAACAGGTTCTTCCAACATGCTGACAAGCTTGACGTTATCCTGGTTATAAACCTCGTAGTACTTGGTCTCCTGGGGCACGCGGCGCGTGCCGAAGCCGTGGTCTTTTGGGATCAGCATGTCTGCTGTTTTCGGGTC
>Ga0181607_10002431_pt1 | contig 16428 bp, 8 predicted proteins | sample 041ome_9_FD_132420 | JGI IMG/M metagenome (GOLD analysis project Ga0181607, IMG submission 132420) | Coastal salt marsh microbial communities from the Groves Creek Marsh, Skidaway Island, Georgia - 041413US metaG (megahit assembly) | ecosystem: Environmental > Aquatic > Marine > Intertidal zone...
GAGGAGGAGGAAAAGAAGATAGAATGTTGAGGTTTTTACGCCTCCCAAAATTTCACGTTTCGCGCGCTCGATCTCACACGCGACCGCGGAATCGTCGATCTAACGGCGTTTCCAGCTACATAAATACCATCTGTACGCGTGAAAGACGTTCCCGAGCTCGAAATCGCATCCGGATGTGCGTTTAATGTCGCGATATTTACACTCCCACTCTCTCCGATTGGTGTACGCGAGAGGTAAAATCTGCACACACACAAAAACAAAAAAAATCGCGCAAATTTTTACGCGAACTTGAACGCGCAAAAGAAAGCACGCGCGCGAAGCGACGATATCAATTACCTCTGTTGTTCGCAGACGTGGAAGAAACCGAGGTTCCAACTAAAGATGCCGTTCGCATGGTTAAGCCTAACATGTTTGCAGAACTATAGTTTTTCTTTTTCTATTTTTTTTTGTTGTGACGACGCCGTGTGCACAACCACGTGCTTTTGCTTTTGCTTCCTTTTTTGGCCAAAGAGGCCACTTTCTTGGAAGGCTGAGCGAGGAGGAGCCAGCCGGGTGCTTTTTTGCAAAGAACCAAAGGCAACACGAAAAAAAAAGTCAATTCAAATGCGTCACCCAAGTCACTTCTCGTTCTTTTTTTCTCTTTCAAACGCTAAAGAAGAAGAAACATGAATCCAGGCTATGGAGGAGGCCCGGGTGCGGGTCAAAACCCGCAGGACAAGAAGCGCATTCGCGAGGCGGAGATGCGTAAGCTGTACGCGAATTCCTGGGCGGTGGAGTTGATGAAAGCGCCGTGCGCTCGTCCAGGATTTTGTCTCTATGCGTCGCTTTGTTCGCCTTGCGTTGCCTGGCAACAGAGGAAGAAACAAATGTACGGGTCGTTGCAAGGGTACACATGTTGCAACGGAGGAAGCTGCATTTCTGGCAGGTGCGGAGAGCAGAATAATCCAGAGTTATGCTTGGCGTGCGAAGTGTTTTGGTGCTTTCCGAGTAGCGTTGCGACGACGAGGTACTTAATCCAAGACGAGCAACGTGTGATGAACACTCAGTGCGATAACGGCATCATTGGATTCATGTTGTTGATGAACCAACTCGCGTGCATCTTTAGAGTGGCGGCAATGGTGTCAAACGACGATTCTATAGAGCAAGCTGCGGACATTTTGGATTGTATTTCCGATATGACGTATTGCTCCGTGTGCGCGTGCATGCAAACGCAACAGGAGGCGCAAATTGACTTCAGGAACGAGAGCATGACGCCGCAGCAACAAGTGTTCCAAGCTCCGCAAGTCCAACGAATGGCGGCATACGAAACGCAACCGGGAATGTATGGTGCCGCGCCGCCTCAGCAACCACAGCAACCACAACCACAATTCCCAAAGGTTTAATTAATACATTTTTGTAATGTGAGAAACATTTATACTTTTACATGTGCTAAAAATTTTACGCTACTTTACACTTGGTCTTCTTCGTGTCTATTTTCCCAGTCGTGACTATTCCGTTCATTAGTTTCTCGCTATCTGTATACCACGCGAATCTAGGTTTTCCGTCTGCTCCTACGTCACCTTTGTAAAACGCCAATCGGTCTTTGATATTATTAATCACTCCCGCGTGCCATTTGAAGTGATGGACGGCAACCTTTGCGTCGCTAAAGCGCGATTGAGACCATAATTTGGTGCTTTGGTGACTATCGTTCGGTGTAGAACACTGCGCGCCGGCTGGGAGAAATGATAAATTATCGTGCGCGGCGCACTGATACTTGTATTTCTCCGGGTACTTTGCATAAGGCGTCAAATGATAGACGTCTTCTAAATCGCCATCGCCTCTCCCGGGCCCGCTCAAATACGCTTTCGCTCTCGCCGCTCGCAACACTTGATGATTCCCTCTGTCCGTTCTCCAGTACCCTTTATACGCCATAGTCTTGAAATCTCTTCCGCCGGCGACAGTTTTAATAACCGAGCAGCGCAAAGGAAACTGCTGAAACATCCCGGGCTCTTCTTTCAACTTGCTCAACTCGCCGCTTTTGGAGACTCGATCGACGTACGTCCCTCTCACTTCGTTGTACCCTTTCTTGTCCATCTCTTTCAAGAAGTCGATGACTGACTTCCCACCGTACGAGTGGAACTCGTCGTTATCTGCGTGGACGATCCAATCCGTTGGCGGTACTTTTTCTAACAACTGCATCCGGTGCTTATACATCACTTCGCTCGAGTATTGCGTCAACCACTCGTGGTAAGGAATTCCCAGATTGTCTAAAATCTGCGCGCACGCGTCGAACTCTCTCGTTCGAAACCCAGATTTCGAGTTAATCACGACTAAGAAGTTTTCCGGTTTAATCCCTAAATCGGTGTAGTGATGGACAAATTGTTTTAAGAGGACGGCGCCGTCGTAATCGGCAGCCACGGAGGTGAAAATCCAAACTCGGTTCGAATAGTCTTGTCTCGATGACGATGGTGCGGCTTCCACGGCGTTAAAGTGAACAATCTCGTTCTTCTCTGCTCCACCCCCTTTATTATTATTATTATTATTATTATTAATATTCGCATGCGGTGACGACGATGATGATTTCATGTACGCGAGAGCAAACGCACAGACGATGAGGAGTTGCAGACATCTTCGTGTGGCTCCTCGTCGTCCTTTTCGTCTAGACATGATTATTAGTTCTTCGTCGTCGCGTTTCATTTGTGAGGACGAGGAAAAAGCTGAAAAAAAAATACAAAAAGCGAAAAAGGACTAAGGACAAGACGACCAAGTCGACAAGAGATTAAAAGGAAAGGACGATGCAACCAACCGGAAAGTAAGAGGGTAACGACGAGGATTGTGATAATAAGAACGTACAATTCGTTAATAGTATGTCGTAATTAATATTAATAGTACAGAGTTTTTCTTTAGATCAACACGCCGCAGCTTCGACTGTGGTACCAGTCGTCCCGTTTATGTCGTTCTTAACTGTGTTATCAGAAACCGGCGAAGGTAATTCGTCTTCTTTCTTGTCATGGTCTGTTTCTGTTTTTACGTTCACAGCGGCGTCGGTAGCGGCGGCGTCTTTCGTGGTGGCGGCGGCGGCAGCTTCTTTCGGAGCGCCTTCTTCGTCTTCGCCATTTTCAATCGGTTGAAATTTTTCGTGCGCCTCTTTGGCGTCTTTTTGTTGTATGTCTTCTTGCTCTTGCATTGGAAGAACGTCCAATGGAAAGTGGTTGCGCCATCCCAAATTCTCAAGCATTCTTCCGTACCAGGAAGAAGCGAGGTTTGGCGTAATGGTGACTGGAGTCGAGAGTGCACTCGTGCCTGCGCGCGGATCATTCAGCTCGTTTGCATTCGGATGTTGTTCTCCTCCTCCTCCTCCTCCACTCTTTTGGCTCGCAATATTCAGCATCGACGGACGACGGACGAGCTGATTATTCAAGCTATGGAACGCAGGAAGGCCAATCACCGGGGAGTTTGCGCGCCAATCGTAAGAGTCGCTTGGGATTCCGGGCATGGATAATCCAGCTCTCGCTCTGTTCAAATTTTCCATGCTCAAGGACGACACCATTCCTCTCGAGTCGTTCATAGTGCGGTCACTCATATTGCTCATGGTAGCGTTGTTATGCGTAGGGTTATTGCTGTTATTGTTGTTGTTGTTGTTGTTGTTGTTATTATTGTTGTTATGGCTACTACCGAATCCGCCATGCGCGCTCGATTGATCGTTGTTCATTGTGTAGTATTCCTTGTCGAATCCGCTCGCGCTCTTACCACTCTTAATTCTTTGTAATTCCATTAAACTCGCCTGAATGAGCGTTTCCAAACCAACGGATTCGGACCCTCCCGAATCTTCTCGATCTTGACTTGGTCCTCGACTTGGTCCGCGCACGCTCTTCCCAAGTTTCGTTTTCGTTGGAGACTTTTTTGGTCGTTTAATCGCATTTTTGTTTGTCATTTCTTTTCCCGTGTTGTTTTTCATGTTGTTATTGTTGTTATTAATGTTGTTCATCTTGTCCTTGTTATCTTGCGAGGATTCCATGGATTCATCGCAGCTCATGGTTTCTAACACCTGACTCGCCACTCTCTTCAAGTTTGCTTGCTTCGCTAACTGATTTGACGATTGTTTTCTCGATCCCATGGGCGAAGATAAGTTTTGCGCAGCGGCGACTGGACTCGACGCCTTCTTCGGCGGCGACGACGCCGGCGGCGCTTTCCCATTTTGAGCTAAAGTTCTTCGTAACGTTGAATTAAATCGGTTTTTTACTTGGTTATCGGTTCTTCCAGGCATCGAGCGCGAAATCACCGCCCATTTATTTCCATGAATAGCGTGCGCGGCTAATATCTGCGCGTCTTCCTCAGGAGTGAACGGTCCTCGCTTCACGGTTGGATTCAACTGGTTACACCATCGCAAACGGCACGATTTCGAGCTTCTTCCTGGTAATCGTTCGGCAATTGCCGTCCAGTTTCCTGGTCCTCCTAATCGTTGGATTTGTTCGCGCAGTAACGTGTCCTCCTGCGTTGATGTAGATGAGAATATACGGAAGTGTTGTCAGTATTTTTTTTCTCTTTTTGGCTCTCCTTTTTTGTCCTCTCGTCGCTTCGAAACTGAGTAGCGAACACAAAGATAACAAAAACGATAAGGCCGAAAAGGGGAGGAAATTTTGAAACAGTTACGGCCTCCGCGTAGGAATTTTCACGCGCGCGATAGAGGTCTTTGCAAACGACAAAATCTAAATCGCGCGCAAAAATATCACGCCAAAACGTTTGAACCGCACGAAAATGAAACTCGCTCGGCAAAACTCGCTTCGCGCGATGCTAAACGAGCGCACAAACGATTCGCAAAAACTCGTTAGAAAGAAAAAAATTTCCAAAGCGCGACGCGACGGTTGTTGGCCTTGAAACTAACAAAAAAAATGGCGAGGAAAACGTACCTCGAGCGTCCACGCAGACTTGACGTTCTTCTCCTCTTCCATACTTTCGTCCGGATGAATGTGTGTTTCAATGCGTGAGTGGTGTTTCAAGGTGAATTAATCCTCGCGTCGCAGGTGAAAAGGCGTTTTTCAAACGTGCGCGCGCGAAAGAAAAATTTGTGAGGAAATCTCTGGAATAACGAACTTCCTGTGGCTGTGAGAGCTTCTTGCCTTCTTCTTTTGGGACCGCGAGCATTTTTTCGAAGTCATTTTAGGCCTTTTTAAAGTATTTAGGGTTTGCATACTTTTTTTTTTTGCTTGCCGCCTTTGAAAATTCAAAAATCAAAAGTGTGTTTTTGTGTGTGTAAGCGTTCTCGTTCGCGATACAAAAGCGCGCGCGCACGCACGCACGCTGCACCGCGAGCTTTTTACGCGCACGCGCTATAGACGCGAATAGGTTGAAAGCAAGAACAGAAGCACGTTCGACGACGTGATTTTCCAACCGTAAAAAATGGGTCGACGACGATCAAACTCTTCCGCACAGAAGAAGAAGAAGAAAGACGAAGATTTCAACGAAGACGACGCCGAAGAAGAGAAGAAAGGACGACGCGATGATGACGCGAAGAACAAGAAAGGAAAAGAAGAGGACGTTTCTGACACAGACGAGGAGGAATTAACGCGAGGGCGTCGTTCTGGTCGTCCGCAACGAAGCACGAGGAACGCAAACAGAGGGAGACGTGCTTGGTTAGGCGAAGATTCAGACGACGACGAGGACGACGACGAACAAGGAGAAGAAGCTGAAGAAAAAGCAACGCGCGGAAAAGGTCGTCCGAAGAAAAAAGTCTCGTATAAAGAAGATAACGACGACGACGACGAATTCATCGTCGACGAAGACGAAGAGGAGGACGACGATGACGATTTCATCTCTTCCGAAGAGGAGTTGGAGTCAGACGACGGCGAGTTTGCAAATATTCGAAGGAGCACCCGAGACCGCCAAAAAATTCAAAGGTTGAGTCCCGGTAGAGTAGAAGCGATGAAACGACGACGACGCGGGGAAGACGATCGTGCGAACGCTAAAGTAATAAACTACAATGAAGACGACGACGACGATGATTTCGATGATTTCATCGACGACGACGACGTAGAGGAAGAAAAGAAGAAAAAGAAGGACGGCAGAGGTCGCCCGCGAAAAGATGGTGGGGGAAACGACAACAACGCGAAGAAGAGCGGCGCGTTCTTTAGCGCAGGAACGCCACCGTCAGCACCAAAAAATGGCAGAAGACAGTCGGGTCGATGGCTCGATGATACCGACGATTCTGACGCGGATGGGTTCGATGCGTTGCACCCGACTGCCGCTCCTCAAAGAGGAGGAGGTGTTGGAAATACGAATAACATCGACATCTCGCGATTCGATGCGTTGTTGGGTGCTCCAGGATATACCGCCGATGGGGCAGGTCCAAAGAAGATTGGCGAGACCAAGGATGCAGAAATTACTCCATTGACGGTAGATCCTTCGTTGACGTTCAATGCCGTAGGAGGCTTGGATAAATACGTCGACGCTCTGAAAGAAATGGTGTTTCTTCCGTTGCTCTATCCCGAAATCTTTGAACGTTTTAAAATGACGCCGCCTCGCGGAGTGCTCTTATACGGCGCTCCGGGAACTGGTAAGACGTTAATCGCTAGAGCGTTAGCAGCATCGTGCTCTCGCGCCGGGAGCGAAGTTTCGTTCTTCATGAGAAAGGGCGCCGATGTTCTTTCAAAATGGGTCGGTGAATCCGAGAGACAGTTGAGATTGTTGTTCGAGGAAGCTTCCAAACGCCAACCATCGATTATTTTCTTTGACGAAATCGACGGTTTAGCGCCAGTGAGAAGCTCTAAATCCGACCAGATTCACAATTCGCTTGTTGCGACACTTTTAGCGCTGATGGATGGTTTAGATAATCGCGGTCGTGTTGTTGTATTAGGAGCGACGAATAGGGTAGACTCCATTGATGGTGCGCTCAGAAGACCGGGAAGGTTTGATAGAGAGCTTGCATTCCCTCTACCAGGCTTGTCGGCGCGGGCCGAGATTTTGAAAATTCACACTCGAGGTTGGAAAAAGCCTCCTTCGATGAATTTAATCAATTATTTGGCACAGAAATGCGTCGGATACTGCGGTGCTGATTTGAAAGCGCTCTGCACGGAGTCCGCTATCGCCGCTTTACGACGACGATACCCACAAATTTACGCCACGGACAATCGATTGAATCTCGATCCTTCGCAAGTCGTTCCCGGACGTGTAGATTTTGAAACAGCATTAAAACAAATCGTTCCTGCCGCACATCGAAGCGCAAAGACATATTCTGCTCCACTGTCTTCATTGATTAGTCCGCTTTTAGGTAACACGCTGACGGAAATCTTAGAAATCGTTCGAGACGTTTACCCACCAGCGGCGTACATTTCCAGTGACGCATCTTCAAACGATGAAGACGCGAACAACGCGAACAGCGATATCTTGAAATCGACGACGGATCAGTTAGAAATCGCGTATTACGACGACTCGGACGACGAAGGCAACAACCTTCTCCTCACCGAAGCAGCTACCGCGGGTAATAACGTCGACGACAAGATTACTACAGGTAAAACGAAGAAAAATGCGTTGAAAATCGCAGCTTCTGAGTTTATTCGCTCGCCGCCTTCACAAAATCCACGATTGCTCGTCTGCGGTGAATCTGGTTCCGGTCAAGCGCACATTGCTCCAGCGCTCTTGCACGCGTTAGAACAGTTTGCCGTACACGCGATTTCCTTACCTGCGCTCTTATCGGATGGCGGTAGATTACCTGAAGAAGCTTTGGTTGCGGCGGTGACAGAGGCAAGAAGAGCGGCGCCTTCGATTTTGTACCTTCCACATATTCGCTTGTGGTGGGAAAGTGCCAACGCGACGTTGCGCGCGACATTATTGACTTTGTTAGACGACATTCCTCCAAATTTACCCGTCATGCTCTTGGCAACCGCGGATTGCGAGCGAAACGAGTTGGACGAAGAGTTGGCCGAAGCCTTTGCGGGTGAGCAGCGCTTGTACGCGTTGACGAAACCAAAAGATGCGGAAAGAAAGGAATACTTCGAAGCTATCGTATCAGCGGCATTGAAAACGGCTCAGAAACGAGACGAACAAATGAAGAAGAACGACGGCAAAACCCTGGCTTCTGCGAAAATTGGCTCGAAGAATGTCGACGCGGCCGCGGTGGAAGAGCAGCTAGAAGTCTTAGAAAAGGCGAAAGATGCCGATGCAGGTGCGAACGCCACTTCTGCTGCGAACAAAGACGAGGCCGTGGAAATGAGTCCAGAAATCATTCAAGCTGAGGAACAGATGTTGAGGAAACAACGCATGTTCTTGCGGGACATTGTGACGCGTTTACTCTTTAAGAAGCAGTGGTCTAAATTAGCGGCTCCTATTACTGATGCCGAGCTCGACGGATACTCAAAGACTGTGCAATCTCCGATGGATTTATCCACGCTACTTTGGAGAATTGATTCGAGTGCGTATTTAACCATAGAGTCGTTTCTCAAAGATGTGCACTTGATTGTCGTAGCAGCCATACAGTATTGGGGAGAGGATTGCGAAGATTCCAAAGGACGCCAGTTTGTCAGTCGAGCGTACGCGTTGGAAGATACCATCACGGAAATGTGCCAACAGTTGGATAATCGAGTGATTGAACGGTGTGTAGCGATTGCAAAGCGTCGCTTGGGCGAAGTTGAAAATTTTGAAGATGCTCAAAAGTTGACGGGCCGGAAACGCCAGAGATCCCCATCTCCGCTCCCGGCGGTTCCCGAGGAAGACGTGGAAATGAAAGAAGAAGAAGAAGAAGAAAAAGAAGCGCCGTCGAACTCGAAAGAGAAGGAAAATGAAGTAATTATCGCGGCAACTTTTGATTTAGTGGACGAATCCACGATTGCATCCGCGAAAGAGAATGCAGTTACCGCACTCGTCGCGAAATCGAACTCTCAGACATGTTCTTTCTGTGAAAATTTAGCTGGCGTGGTGGGAAGAAAAGTCCAAGGCGAATTCGCGAAAATCAAAACGCGCGATAACGCGAGCTGGGCAAAAGCCGTAGTGAAAATATTCAAAGAATCGAAATTTTAATAAAGCTAGTAGATGGACATTATTATTCATAGCAACTTTCACATCGCTTCTCTCTCTCTCTCTCTCTCTCTCTCTCTTCTTCTTCTTCTCTATAAATCTACGCACGAGTACTTTTTTATTCTATTCTTTGCTCAACTCTTTGCTTCTCTCTGCGGCGGCTTTTACCGCGTTGATGAACGAGTTTCTCACGCCCCCTTTTTCCAATTCGTGCACTGCCGCAATCGTTGTCCCACCTGGCGACGTCACGTTATCCTTCAACTGACCTGGATGCGTCCCTTTCTCCAAAACCATCTTCGCCGCACCCATAACGGTTTGCGCGGCTAACTTCGTAGAAACATCTCTCGGCAACCCGCACAAGACGCCTCCGTCGCTCATCGCTTCGATGACTTGGTAGATGTACGCCGGTCCCGATCCGCTCACTCCAGTCACCGCATCTAACAACTTCTCTTGCACCATGACACATATTCCAACCGATTGCATCAACTTCAGCGCCAAATCCGCTTGTTCGTCCGTCACAAATTTGCCTCTCGCCATCGCTGCTGCGCACGCGCCGACTAAACACGGAGTATTCGGCATCACTCTCACCACGGGAACATCTCTGCCAATTATCGCCCCTTCCAACGTTTCTAAAGTCACCCCGGCGCAGATGGAAATCACGATTTTATCCTTCGTCAACTCCTTACTGATTTCATTCAACACAGCGGCTGCTCCATACGGTTTCACCGCGATAAATATCACGTCCGAGTTCTTCGCCAGTTCGCAGTTATCTTTACACGCCGTCGCGCCGAACGATTGGAACAAATCCAAACGAGGTTGCCACGGATCCGTGCAATAAATGTTCGACCACGGAACAATTCCGGCGCTGGAGAGGCCTCCTCCTAAAGCCTCTGCCATCATTCCCGATCCAATAAATCCAACTTTTGTGTTGTTTGCGCTCATCGTTGCTATAAAAAAGAGAGAGCTTTTTGCTGCGTTTTTTTTGAGCGATGTTTTTTGTTTTCTTTCTTCTCGCTCAATTTTTGATGTTTAGGGTTTCAATGTCGGTTGGCTTGTTGAAAACATTTTCTCTCCTTTCGGGTCTTCAGTTTTAAGACAAAGAACAAAATATGGCGGATACTTCGATGGACTACTCGGAGTATTCCGAGAACGAGAACAGCCCGATGGTGGCACCAAAGGTAAATATTGCATCGACACGCGACGCGCATCGTTCTTCTTTTTCGTTTGTGAATTACTATTATTAGTATTATTGTTATCGTTTTGGTTTATCGTAACATCGCGCGCGCGCGCAAGAGAGAGAGAGAGAGAGATTTCTCTCGGTTTTTTTCTTTCTTCCCCCCCAACAGAAAAAAAAGATTTGCGCGCGTTCATCTCTTGGGCGCGCGCGCGCGCGCGATAAATTGTGTTCACGAGACGTTCTTTCGCATCCCCTCTCGCATGAGATGAGCGCATTCGTCGAGTCTTTGAGCGCTGTTCATAAATAACACGTATTCTTCATCGAGGGATACGACGCGCATTCGAAAAAACAGGTACTGACAACAGACTCGTCTGATTTTTCCTCTTCTTCTTTCAAAACTCAATATAGGGGAAGAAAGCTGCGGGCGCGAAGAAAGCGCCGCTGGCGGACGGCAACGCCGGGACTGGTAAAAAAGTCGCCATCGAGGACATTTACCAGAAAAAAACACAACTGGAACACATCTTGTTAAGACCGGACACGTACGTCGGATCGTGTGAGAAAGCGGAAGAGATGGCGTGGGTGTACGACGCCGCTTCTAACAAGTTGGTGCAGAAAACTGTCGCGTTTACGCCGGGTTTGTATAAAATCTTTGACGAGATTTTGGTCAATGCGACGGATAATAAAGTCAGAGATCCGACGATGAAAGAGTTGCGAGTGGATATTGACAAGGAGAAAGGGACAATTTCCGTCATGAACGGTGGGAAAGGGATCCCGGTGGAGATGCACAAAGAGGAAGGCGTGTACGTACCGGAGCTTATTTTTGGACATCTTTTGACGTCGTCCAACTACAACGACAACGAAAAGAAAGTCACCGGTGGTCGTAACGGTTACGGTGCAAAGTTGGCGAACATTTTCTCGCACGAGTTTATCGTGGAAACGTGCGATGGTAGTCGCGAGCGACAGTATAAGCAAGTGTTCAAGAACAACATGAGCGAGAAAGGGGAACCGATAATTACCAAGTGTAAGAAATCCGACAACTGGACTCGAATTACGTTCAGACCAGACTTTGAGAAGTTTGGGATGACTGATTTGGAAGATGACTCCATCGCGTTGATGTCGAAGAGAGTGTACGACGCCGCGGGTATCATCGGGAAGAATACGAAGATCTTTTTGAACGGCGAACAGATCAAAGTCAAGAGCTTTTCGGATTACGTCGATTTGTATCTGCAAGACACGGAGAACGCGCCAAAAGTTTACGAAGCGCAAGGCGATCGTTGGCAAGTGTGCGTGACGGTGTCGAACACGCAACAGTTCCAGCAGTGCTCGTTCGTGAACGGTATTTGCACCATGAAGGGTGGGACACACGTCGCCAACATCGCCGACGGCATTGCGGGCGAATTATTGAAGAAGATCCAAAAGAAGGAAAAGTCGTGCAAGAACTTGAAGGCGTTTCAAGTGAAGAACCACTTGTGGGTTTTCGTGAACTCGCAAATCGAGAACCCGGCGTTTGATTCGCAAACGAAGGAGACGCTCATTACCAGAGCTTCGAACTTTGGTTCCAAGTTCACCGTTTCCGACAAACTCATCAAGCAGTTGATGAATACGCCGTTGGTTGAGAACATCATGTCGTGGGCACAGTTCAAGCAATCCAAAGACTTGAAGAAGTCCGACGGTGTCAAGCGATTGCGATTGACTGGTATTCCGAAGTTGGATGACGCGAACAACGCCGGAGGACGCAACTCGAAAGACTGCACGCTGATTTTAACCGAAGGGGATTCCGCCAAAGCGTTGGCAGTTTCTGGTTTATCCATTGTCGGAAGAGACAACTACGGGGTGTTCCCTTTGAGAGGGAAGTTGTTGAACGTTCGCGACGCTTCGTTTGATCAGGTGAAGAACAACGTGGAAATCACCCACATCAAACAGATTTTGGGTTTGCAACACGGCAAAACGTACGACGAAGATACCATCAAGACGTTGAGGTATGGGAAGTTGATGATCATGACGGATCAAGATCACGATGGTTCGCACATCAAAGGTTTGCTGATCAACTTTCTTCACGCGCACTTCCCGTCTTTGTTGAAAATACCGGGTTTCTTGTTGGAATTCATCACGCCCATTATCAAGGCTACGAAGGGCCAACAAACGCGTGTATTTTACACGATGCCGGAGTACGAAAACTGGAAGCTTGCCAACAACGACGGTAAAGGCTGGGCCATCAAATACTACAAAGGTCTCGGTACATCCACGGCAAAAGAAGCAAAGGAGTATTTTGCTTCGATTGAGTTGCACCGCAAGACGTTTTGCTGGGAATCCGACGGTGACGGAGATTTGATCGACATGTCCTTCTCCAAGAAGAGAGTCGAAGATCGCAAAAAGTGGTTGTCCGCATACGAAGAAGGGACGTTCTTGGATCAAAGCGGCGAGACCGTTCGATACGATGAATTTATCAATAAGGAGTTAATTCTCTTCTCCTTGGCGGATTTAATGCGTTCAATTCCATCCGCCATCGATGGTTTAAAACCTTCGCAACGGAAAGTTATGTTCGCGTGCTTCAAGAGAAAGTTGAAGTCGGATATCAAAGTTGCACAATTGAGCGGTTATGTCTCCGAACATTCCGCCTATCACCACGGTGAAGCGTCTCTTGCGTCTACAATCGTCAACCTCGCGCAAGATTTCGTTGGGACGAACAACATTAACTTCTTAGTCCCGAGCGGTCAGTTTGGTACGCGCTTGCAAGGCGGAAAGGACCACGCGTCGCCGCGTTATATTTTTACGCGTTTGGCGCAGTTGGCCAGAGTTGTATTCCCGGAATGCGACGATGCGTTGTTAAATTACAATGACGAAGACGGTCAAAAGATTGAACCGACGTATTACATGCCGGTTATTCCAACCGTTTTGATTAACGGCGCCGAAGGTATCGGAACTGGATGGTCTACTTCGATTCCAAACTACAACGCACGAGACGTCATCAACAACGTTCGCGCGATTTTGAACGAAGAAGAGCCAACGCAAATGATGCCGTGGTACAGACACTTCAAAGGTGAAATCACCGAAGAAATCTTCAAGGGTGAGCGAAGATTCATCGCCACTGGCTCGTATCACATCCGAGACGAGTGCACGTTGGAAATCACCGAGTTGCCGTTGCGCACCTGGACGCAAGATTACAAGGAGTTCTTGGAAGAGCTCATCGCGCCGAAGGATAAGAAAGCTCCGTTCATTACCGATTACAAAGAGTACCACACGGACACTTCGGTGCACTTTGTCATCACCATGCCTCCGGCGAACTTGGCCAAGGCTGAAGAAGAAGGCATCGTGAAGAAGTTCAAGTTGGCGACGAAAATTTCGTGCTCCAACATGCACGCGTTCAACGAGAACTCGATCATCACCAAATACGACTCCGCGGAAGACATCATGAAAGCATTCGTACCCTTGCGATTGAAAGCGTACGGAGAGAGACGTCAAATGCTCATCAAAGTTGCCGAGTCTGAACTCAAACGTTTGGCGAATAAGACGCGTTTCATCTTGGCGGTTGTCGAAGGCTCCTTGGTTGTCAACAGAAAGAAGAAAGCTGAGTTGGTTGAAGAGCTCGAGATGATGATGTACGATAAGTTACCAAAGACAAAGACGTCCGCATCTGCTGCGGCGGCTATCGTCCAAACGGACGAGAACGATATCGCGGCGGATGAATCTGATGATGCCAACGCGTCCTACGATTACTTGCTCTCCATGCCTTTATGGAACTTGACTTTAGAGAAGGTTGAAGAGTTGGTCAAGGAAAAGGAAGAGAAGGAAGCTGAAGTCGCGTCGTTGAGAGAAACGACAGAGAAAGACTTGTGGTTCAAAGATTTGGACGCGTTGGAAGAGAATTTGGATCAACTTGAAGACGACGACGCCGCGGCTGAGGAAGAGATGCAAAAGCAAGTGCGAGCGGCGGCAAGAAACAACACCAAGGCTGGACAAAAAGCGCTCGCGAAGAAGAAGAAAGCGATCAAGAAAAAAGCGATGGACTGGGACTCGGATGCTTCAGAGTCTGAGTTCGACGACGACTTCTCGGACGACGACTTTGAAATTACTAAGCCGAAGAAACGCGCTCCGGCGAAACCGAAAGCCGCAGCGGCGTCGAAAGCGGCTCCCGTTGCGGCAGCGCCGAAAGCAGCTCCTGTTGCTGCTGCCCCTGCACCAGCGGTTGCTCCTTCCGCAGATTCAGACGACGATGATGTTCCGCAGTTATCCTTGGCGGAGCGATTGTTACAGAAATCTTCTTCCGGTTCCGTACAAGCCAAGCGTCAAGACTCGTTCAACTTTGATGCCGTTTCAAAGATGGTCAACGAGGTTGCCAACGAGAAACCTGTGGCGTCTGCGGCGGCAGCGGCAGATAAGCCAGTTGCGACAAAGAAAGCCGCTGCGCCGAAAAAACCAGCCGCAGTTACTAAGAAACCCGCTCCGGCGAAGAAGAAGAAAGCCGCGGACTCGGATTCGGACGTGTCATTTGATGACGATGAGGATGTCGTCGCGGATGTCGCGCCAAAACCGGCGCGCGCGGGGAGAAACGTCCAACGCAAATCTTACAAGGTCGACGATTCCAGCGACGAGGAAGAAGAGAGCGATTTTGAAGACGGCGACGACGACGACGACGATGATTTCGACGACAGTGACTTTGAGTAAAGAGAGAAAGAAGTGAGGAGGAGGGAGAAAGTTGAAAAAAACAATTTGTAAAGAGAGAGAGAGAGAGAGAAAGTGTACCACGACGACCACAACATTTTATTTTAACACACACCCATCAAAATTGTGAAATAACAAACTATATCATCACACGTAAATATATCGACACGCGCGGAGAGCATGCGCATCGCCTCTACTCCTTCCGTCTCCTACTCCATCCTTTCTTCTTCTTCTACTTCTCATCGCCGTTCTCCCTGTCGATCGACATCGCAAAGAAGAAGAAGAAGACGACAAAGAACGACAGCTCCTCGTTGCGGTGGCGACGGCGACGACAAGAAGGACGGACAGAAAAAAATTTTCTTCGCGTTTGGTTTCGGCTATTGCGCCATTGGCGTCGCCAATCAACTCGTGAAGAAGGAGAACACCAAAGAATGGGTCATCGTCGGCACGACGCGTTCGGAAGAGAAAGCAGAGGCGTTGAATCGTCGCTCCGACGGTACTTGGTGCGAAGAAGTTTTCGCGTGGAAATCAGACGACGGGGAACCGTTAAATGAAGAGTGCGCGAATTGGTTGAAGAAAGCAGACGTTGTCTTAATTTCCACTCCACCGAACGGAGATTTAGATCTAGACCCGATATTATCGACGAAAAAAGTTAGAGAAGTGTTAGAGAACGCGGAGAAGCGACAGATGTTTATTTATTTGAGCTCGACGGGCGTGTACGGAGGCCATCGCGGAGAGTGGGTGGACGAAACGACCGAACCGAATCCAGATTCTATAGTAGCTCAACGAAGATTAAACGCCGAAAAGGCGTGGACAGAATGGATCGTAAATGGCGAGAAAAAGAACAATTATAAGTCAACGTTGCGAATATTTCGTCTTGGTGGGATTTACGGCCCAGGACGGAGCGCTATCGATATCGCCATAAAACGTAAAAGAGAGCGACAGTTCCACGAGAAGACCGCCGGTAAGAAAGAAGCGGTTGCACAAAGCGAGGATAATAGCGGTAGCAGCAGGAGCACGACCACCAGCGATGATAGCACTGACGCGAAATCGCTATCGCCGACACAAATATCTCGGAGGAAGAAGATGTACACGTCTCGGATCCACGTGGCGGATGTTGCCAACGCGCTCGTTCGATGCATCGAAAACGAAATTTTCAGAGAGGAAGAGGAGAATGCCGAAGTGGACAACGAAAGTCATCGCGTCTCCATATACAACGTCGTCGACGATTACCCTTCCTCTCGCGACGAAGCCGTCGATTTTGCCGCAAGTATTCTCGGTTACGACGAAGACTTCGTCAAGAAGAAGAAGAAGAAGAAGAACACTTTTACAAGTTCGAGTGAAACGACAGATACAAATCTCCTCCTGCCGAGTAACGGCGAAAAGCGAGTCAAGAACGAAAAGCTCAAACGCGAAGTGTTGTTAGCATCGTCATCATCATCATCACCGCAATCATCCGCGTCGTTACTTTTTCCCTCGTACAAAGAGGGTCTGTTAGCCATTCGCGATGGGAATCAAATCCCGTTCGATTGATTGCACTTATAGGTTTGCGTGCGTGTGTTTGTGTATGTGCGCGTGTTTAGGAAGTAAAGTTTAGTGTA
>Ga0181607_10002432_pt1 | contig 16425 bp, 17 predicted proteins | sample 041ome_9_FD_132420 | JGI IMG/M metagenome (GOLD analysis project Ga0181607, IMG submission 132420) | Coastal salt marsh microbial communities from the Groves Creek Marsh, Skidaway Island, Georgia - 041413US metaG (megahit assembly) | ecosystem: Environmental > Aquatic > Marine > Intertidal zone...
TAATAGCCGGGCCAGCGGGTTTCGGAACCGAACATCTTGCCGGGATAAACAGCGCGCCCGGCGTCATCGCTGGGGCCGTTGTAGAGATCATTAATGGTCTGCAATTGCGCCGTGGTGAAGCAGCTATCGGTGCTGGTGCCGGTTGGGCACATGGCGTCTGAGAGGTCCAGTGCCGGGTCAAAGTTGCAGCTCAACGGATCATTAATTACGCCATCCCTAACGCCATCGTTGGCGTCACATTTCTCCAGCACTTTCTCGTGTAGAACATTAATCAGGCCAAGACTGTCGTAGCTGCCATCGCCATTGGTGTCCACTGCGAGGTTGCCAACAAGGTCGTCGCGGAACACCCGCTGCAGATTCCAGGTGCCCGCAGCATTGAGACCCTGGTAGTTAAATGCCGGTGCGCCGGCGATGATGCCATCGAAGTCCTGCGGATAGCGCTGTGCCGACATGAATGCCTGGCGCCCACCCTGAGAGCAACCCTCGAAGTAGGAATATTCGGCGGAGTTGTCATAGTACTCCCGCACCAGGCGCTTGCCTGCAACCACGGTCAGGTGCACGGCACGGTAGCCGAAGTCGATCTCGGCCTGGCGATTGTTGAAGGCAAAGGAAGCCCCTGGCTCAACGCCGTTGTCATGTCCCATATTGCTGTTAGTTACGGCATAGCCCTCGGCCACCCGATGGTTGGCGAAATCGAGGTCGCCGTCCTTGCCGCCATCGCCCCACTGCAGGAAGCGGCCATTCCAGTTTTCAGGCAGGGGCAGCTGCGCATGAAAGTGAATTGCGGGGCTGATGATGCCGCGCACATAGCAATAGGCAGAACCGTCCTCAGGGTTTTCCGAGATTTCGGCGCGGGTCAGGGTAAGGCTGCGCAGATCCAGCAGGTTTTCACAGCGAGAAGCTTGTTCAGGTGACACTTGCGCTGACACAGAAGCAGACAGCAGCATCGCAGCCGAGAGGACCAGCGACATGAGGGTTTGGGTGCGTTGGATTGCGCTTTTCATGGCGATTCCCTTGTTGTTTTTGTATAAAGCAAACTCTTGGGATGAGTCCGGTGAAGAACACTTGGACTTTACTATTCCCCCAAGCGGAAAAGCAATGTGCGGACGCTTCAATCTGATCGATAGCCCCGAAGTGCAGTGGCTATGTGAGTCTCTGGGCATCAGCCTGCAGGCGAGTCATACCAGTCATGACATCGCCCCGGGTGGCCGCATCGCAATCATTCACGAGAGCGAGGGTGAGAGAAAAGTCTCGGAAGCGATCTGGTGGTTGTTCCTGGATCACGATACGCTGAAACCCAATTACAAGTACGCCAGCTTTAACTCGCGCTCGGACAAACTGGATAACAAGCGCGGCATCTCCTACAAGCCTTTCCGTGAGTCCCGCTGTATCATTCCGGCCAGTGCCTTCGTTGAAGGTTTGGGTGATAAAAAGACTTATCACATGATTGAGTTGGAAGATTCGGCGATTGCTTTCGGTGGCCTCTACAAGGCGCATTTGAAACATGATACCGGTGAGCTGGTTTACTCTGCGTCCATCATTACCCTGCCACCCTTGTCGCCACAATGGGACAACATTCATCCAAAATCCATGCCGCTAATGCTGGATTTTGAAGACGAGGAGTTAATCAACAAGTGGCTGGACCCCGAGTTTGGTGCTGTAGAAGAGTTTGAGTCGGTGCTTGAGCCAAAAATTCGCAAGCCAATGAAGGTTACCCGCATCAATAAACCCAGTAAGTGGGACCCAATTGAAGATGCGTTTCTGCTTAAGAGTTAACCGTGAGCTGACAGTTTCAGCTGCCATGAATACCAATATGGAAGGATGTGTAAATGAACAATGAACAAATCGCCGCTGCCCTGTTTGCAGCTTTTGCCAGTGGAGACATGGATACGGTCCGAAGTCTGTGCGCACCAACTTTCAAAGCCCGCCAGAATCTGAACAACGAATTCGACCTGGAAACCCTGATTCAATTCTCCCAGGCGGTCACTGCGGTGGTGTCAGATTTTCGCTATGAAGATGCAATTCGCAGCAACACGGGCAATGGTTTCGTCGAAGAGCATGCGATTAAGGGTACCCTGGCAGATGGCAGTGAATTGCATCTCATGGCCTGCGTGGTGGCCGATGTGGAAGATGGCAAGATTGTGCAGCTGCGGGAGTATGTCGATACAGCTGCTGCTACTGGCTTGTTGGCCGCGCTTTCCTAGCCTTCCAAGAGGCTAATCCAGCAATATAAATCGCTCCACCAGTTCACCCTCCGTTCAGCTATTCCGGGCGATACTTTCTCCCACAGTGCAAACTGTAAGGAGGAAATCGCCATGAAAACGACACTGTACGGACATCTGGCAAGCGCATTGTTAGTGCTCGCCTTAATACCGGCTCCGGCTCAGGCCGATGACCGCGGCTTCCGTGATCGCGGCAACAGCGGCGCCTGGCGACTGGGCGAGCGCCACCGTGATGGCTACGCGATTTACCGCGGCGGCTATCGGGTGCCGGGTTCAGCCATAGCTGTGGCAGACGGCTGGGTGTTGGGCAGTAAGCGCGAGAGTGGTGGTTTTGCAATCTATCGCTGGAATGGACGCGACTGGGATCAGGCGCCGGGCGGTGCTGTTGAGATCGGCGGCAGCTACCGTCGGCCCTGGGTCATTAACAACCGCGGTCAGCGCTTTACCTGGAACGGTTACGATTGGAATCGGGACTTCACCGGCGCAGGCAGAGGATTTGGTTTTAATAACCGGGGAGTTGATCGCGGATTTCGACAGGATCGACACAACCCATTTCGAGGCCGCGACTTTAAGCGTCGTCAGCCGGATCGTAACTTCCGGGATCGCAATCGCGGCAATCGGAGCGGAAGCTTTGACCGGCGACAACGAGACCGCATTGACCGACGCCAGCGCGGTGACTACCGCAATCGCTTCCGCAGGAACTGGTAAACACGATTTGCTTAGCTCTGAAACCTGCCGATTCCTTTAGTCTTTCCGTTCCAAGCTGTCTACAATACAACGGCATCAACAGGAACAAGACTGTAAGGAATCGGTTTGGCTTTCGAACAAATTTCCAGCATTAAATGCTTTGGCGGCACTCAGTCGCGCTACAAGCACTTTTCCACCACCTGCATCTGTGAAATGACCTTTTCTGTTTTCTTGCCGGAACAATTGGCCATGGGAGCAGATTTACAGCTGCCGGTGTTGTACTGGCTATCGGGCTTGACCTGCACCGATGAAAACTTTGTGCAGAAGGCGGGGTTTCAGCGCCTGGCCTCTGAGCTCGGGTTGATCGTGGTGGCACCTGATACCAGTCCGCGTGGCGAAGCTGTGCCGGATGACCCCGAGGGTGCCTATGACTTTGGTCTCGGGGCAGGCTTCTATGTAGACGCCACCGAGGAACCCTGGAATAAGCATTACAATATGTATAGCTACGTGGTTGAAGAGCTGCCTGAGTTGCTGCAGCGCCATTTTCCCGTGGATCTGAATAAGCAGAGCATTTTCGGTCACTCCATGGGTGGCCATGGTGCGCTCACCATCGCCCTGAAAAACCCCGATAAGTATCACAGCGTTTCTGCCTTTGCGCCTATCTGCTCACCAGTCAATTGTGCTTGGGGAACCAAGGCGCTAAAGAATTACCTGGGTGAAGACCAAGATGCCTGGCAGCATTACGATGCGGTCAAATTGGTAAAGAATGCCACCCGACCCATACCCATGCTGGTAGATCAGGGCTCGGCAGACGATTTTCTAAAAGATCAGCTCAAGCCGGAATTGCTGGTCGAAGCCTGCAGCGCCGCCGGTATGCCATTGGGATTCAATCAGCGCGATGGCTATGACCACAGTTACTTTTTTATTTCGAGCTTTATTGAGAACCATCTGCGTTTTCATCATGGCATTCTGAGTATGATTGTCTAGTTATCAATTATGAAAATAAATGGACTTAACGACTGGCTAAATCTCGCCGCAAATATTGGCGTGATTGGTGGCCTAATTTTCCTCGCCATCGAAATTAATCAGAATAACGCACTGCTGCGCTCGGAGACGCGCCAATCGTTGGTTGCTAATGATGTAGCTTCATTGACTGCAAATCTGGAACACGCTGATGTGTTTGCCCGGCTTGCGTCGTAAATTTGCGGTAATTGTTGATGCCTTACTCGCCGATGCCGAACCTGCCAATCTCTATAAGCGTATGTCGACCTGGGCCGACCCTTAGGCAGACGGTAGATTTTCAGATAGCCAGCCACAGCACCAGAAACATCAATGCCGTGGCTATTTGGCTGGGGTGGTCGCTGATGGCAAACAGTACCGGGTCTTCATGCAGCTTTCCCGTGATCGCAAAGCGCCAGACCCTGATCAGTACGAGACCCAGTAAACCCACAATAGGCCAGAGAATGAGTGGCGAGCTATACAGTGCCATGGTTTCTTCCGCATAGATGTAGAGCAGAAAAACCAGCACCGCAATTGCGCTGGCGGTTGTGCCCAGCAGGATAAGTAGCTCACGATGCTGGCGCGTGTAGGCGCGGCCAGGCAAAGTAAAGTTGGCTGCTTGCTCGCTATCGATTCTCTCTGTTTCAACTTCGTCCTTATTCACTAACTCCGTAACGCGTTTGACTGCCCCGAGACCAAAGAATAAAGCCATGGAGAAGGCAAGTAACCAGGGAGAGGCAATCACCCCTACTGCGCCGGCTCCCGCAATCAAGCGCAAGGTGTAAAGCGAGGCGAGACTGAACAGATCCAAGAGAAAGATTCGTTTCAGCAGAAAGCTGTAGCACAGGGTAAGCAACCAGTAAGCGCCCAGCGCCTCGACAAAGGCCAGCGGCTGCAGTTGCGCCAGCAGCAATGCTGCGGTAAACAGAACCACAGCGGCGGCAGCGCCGTGCTGGATGGGCAGCGCCCCGGCTGCCAGTGGTCGCGAACGTTTGTTGGTGTGACGGCGATCAGCTTCCAGATCTAACAGATCGTTTAGTAAATAGACGCTGGAGGCAAGCAGGCAAAAACACAGGAAACCAATGGCGGCATGCTGCAGGGCATGCATATCGTCAAGCTGGTGCGCCAGCACAAGCGGAATGAACAACAAGCCATTCTTCAACCACTGGTGCGGGCGCATTGCCTGCCATAGCAGGGGCCAACGTGAGCCGGGCATATCGAAGTCTTGTCGTGGTTTGTTGGCAGCCAGGTCTTGCGCCAGGCTGTTGCTGCAGTTCACCCGGATAATTTCCTGGGCCTGCTGCCAAATGGGGAGGTCAGCGCTGGCGTTGCCAGCATAGGCAAACGGCGCATTGGCATTCATCTCGTTGATGCGCCGCAGCTTGGCATTGGCCTTCAGGTTAGTGTGATCATCGCTGCCTACAGCCTTGTCAAACAGATCGAGGTTGTGGGCGAATGCTGCCACCATGTTTTCATTGGAGGCGGAAATCAGGACAAGATGCCGCCCTTTGGTTTTTTCGCTGCGTAGGAAACTCAGAAACTCAGAATTCAGTGGCAGCATCTCATAACTGACAGAAACGCGCGCCGCAATCTTCGCCTTGAATCGCGCGCGCCCAGCCAGTAACCAGAAAGGCAAAGCGAAAACATAAAACGGATTTTTCTTCAGCAGCAGTAACAGCGATTCCAGCAACAGATCGGTTTTTATCAGGGTGCCATCAAGGTCCACATAGAGCGGCAGACTGGATTGGGGCTGTGTGGGAGTAGCGGTCAAAATTTACAGCTTGAGTCGTTTGAAGACCACCTCGGGAATTGAACACACGATGGCCATGATAATGCGCCAATAGCCGGGTACATAGACCGTGTGCCGCTTGCCATCGATGGCCTTCTCTATATTGGCAGCTACCAGTTCCGGCGTGGACCACAGCGCACCTTTCTCAAACTGCGCCGTCATTGGCGAATCCACCAAACCCGGGCGAATATCGACGACATGTATACCGTGCGGCAGCAGTTTACCGCGCAGGCCCTGCAGGTAGGTCGACACCAGGGATTTGGCCGCGCCGTAAATGAAATTAGGCTGGCGTCCGCGATCGCCTGCTACCGAAGTGACTACCGCCAATATGCCCCGACCCTGCGCTTTAAAAGGGGGAATGAGATGGGAAAGTAGAGAGATCACGCTCAGACCGTTCACGTCGATCTCCCGTTTTGCCAATTCGAAGTCTGTCTCTGCGGCGTCCTGGTCCGGCAGTGAGCCGTGACTAATCAGAGCGATATCGATATCCGCGCCATCGAAGAAAGCGTGTCCGGCCTTTATGGCCTCTGCGTGCTTATCGTGCTCCAGCACATCCAGTACATGGATTCCTACCCGTTTCGCACCCCGTACTTCGAGGTCTTGCTGCTGGGTCTGCAGACGTTTCTCGTTGCGCGCCACCAGGAACAGGCTGCAGTGGCGAGCGGCATAGCGCCGGGCCACGGCATTGGCAATCGCAGAGTTGGCGCCGATGATGAGAATATTCATGCTGTTGATGATCCCATGTCGGCACCGCTTAACCCAAGTCGATTCGATTGCATCGACGCAAATAGGCCCTCCGGATCCACCCGGTCCTTGATGGCTTTAAACGCCTCCCAATTGGGATAGCTTTGTTTGAATACTGCTTCACTCATGCGCGCATCTTTAGCCAGGTATAGGCGACCGCCATGTGCCAACACCATGGCATCAAGTTCATCCAGCAACGAAAGTAAGCTGGGCTCAAACTTGAAGTCCAGGGTCAGGGTGAGTCCTGCCCGCGGGAAGGACAACAGGTTTTCGTTGGCTGCGCCGAAACGTTTCAGTACGGCAAGGAAGGAACCCTTGCCAGCGCTACTCACGGCCCCGAGTATCTCCGTCAAGCCGCTTTCAGCAGATTCGTCCGGTAACACAAACTGGTATTGCAAGAAGCCCCTGCTGCCATAAAGCCGGTTCCAGTTGCGGATGCTGTCCAATGGGAAGAAGAACTTGTCGTAGTCCTGCTGCCGCGCACCCGCTGCCCACGAGTGACGATTGAAGTAGAGCTTGTTAAAGGTAGCCATGGTGACGCGGTTGAGCAGGAAACCCGGTGTGGTGAACGGCACGCCAATGCTGCTGCTTTCCCGATGTCGAAGCTCGCCAGCATCGCTGTGATCGCCGCAGTGAATGATGCCGCGACCTAGTGCGGCGCCCCGCGCCAGGCAATCGACCCAGGCCACCACGTATTTCTTTTCATTGTGCTCATTCAGCAGCGTAAGGCTCTCCTCGAGATTCGCCGCAGCTATCGATTCAGTATTAATTGAGACACTTGGAACCTTTGCCAGCTTGAGCCTGGCCTCCACGATTACGCCAGTGAGTCCCATGCCGCCGCAGGTGGCATGAAATAGCTCACTATTCTCGCTTCGAGAACAGTGCACTAGCTCGCCGCTGGCCAGTGCCAGGGAAATGGATTCGACGTGATCACAGAATGTGCCATCAACATGATGATTCTTGCCGTGAATGTCTGCAGCAATTGCGCCGCCCATGCTGATGTGTTTTGTGCCTGGCAATACCGGCGGGAACAGCCCCTGCGGTACGCACAGCCTCAAAACTTCAGCGAGGGTTACCCCGGCACCGCAACTGATGCGCAGGTTCTCAGCATCGAGCGCAATGAAGTTATCCAGGAAGCGGCTACTTACCACCTGCTCGGCCAGAGCGCTGTCACCATAGCTGCGGCCCGCACCCCGAGGGATGAGGCGCGTGCCGCGTGGGTACGCGGGCAGTTGCTTGGTCAGGGCATCGACATTGCCAGGTGCAGTCACTTGTGAAGTGACAGTTGGGTAACGACCCCAGCCGGTGAGAAGCATCAGTGGTTTCTTCGCTGTTGGTGGATTGATTGCCTTGTGTTTGCAGGCTTTTTAGCTTTCGATCAAGTTTCTGTCGTTGGGCTGCTTAAGCTATGGCTTGCCGAATCAGCTGCGCGGGCAAACACCAGATGTTTATCCAGCCGATATTTTACAACATATCCAATGCTCAATCCGATCACGGCGCCGGTATAGCGGGCGATTTTGCCACCAAACCAGTATTCAAAGCCAAGCTCCAGCCCCCAGAACACAGCAGTAGTAAAACCACCAGTGAACGTATAGGCGAGAAATTTGTTCAGGTTATGCCGGTGAGATTTGGTGGCGTAGGCGAAGATATAGCGCTTATCGAGGGTGTACTTGCTTACCAGGCCGGTGACCGTGCCAAGCAACAGGGCAACGTAAATGTCGAAGGGGCCGCTGTAGAGCCTGATAGCAAGTTCCTGAGTCGACAGGTTGATCAGGGTGGCAATTGTGGCGAAAACACCATATTTTAACGCGCGGTTGAGAGCTGACATATCCAGATTCTTATCGGCATCACCATCAGTAGCGTGACATCTCTTTAGTATCAGCACATTTTTTATGAATCGGGAACGGCAATGACAGAGCTAATGGAATTTACCCAGGCGGTAGCGCGGGAAGCGGGCGGTCTGATCGTGCTGGAGCGGGAACAGGCAGACCTGACCCATGATTATAAGGGTGGCACCGAGTTGGTCACCAATGCTGACATCATGGCGGACGAACTTATTCGCTCGCGCATCGAACAGCAATTTCCTGCGCACCTGATTCTTTCAGAAGAGTCATCACCTGAGCTGCAGCGGGTGTGGGAATCTGATGCACCGGTGTGGATCGTTGATCCAATCGACGGCACCGTAAATTATGCCCATGGTCACATCCAGTCCGCTGTCTCAATTGCCTATTGCGTCGATGCCCAGATCAGCCTCGGCGTGGTATACAACCCTTTCACCGACGAAATGTTCTGCGCTGAGCTGGGTAAAGGCGCCACCCTCAATGGTGAGACCATCAGGGTGGCGCAGGAAGCTGAACTTTCCCGCACCATCATTGCCACTGGATTCCCTTACATAAAGGAGGGAATAGATGAGATGGTAGAACGTGTGCGTAATATCCTTCATAACTGTGCAGATATTCGTCGCCTGGGTTCTGCGGCCCTGGATATCTGCTGGCTCGCTGCCGGCCGTCTCGATGGTTACTACGAAAGCCTGAGTTTATGGGACTTCGCGGCCGCCCGTCTGATTGCCAAGGAAGCAGGTGCGCAGTGCGGGCACTTCGGTCCCGTGCCCGAAGATATTGATCCTCAGTTCTACAATAAGAACCTGCTGATCGCCAATCCCGCGCTCTACCCCAAGTTGCTGGAGCTGATCCGCATACCCTGATGTTGAGAGGGCGGCCCTGAATTAGCCGCCAAGCGTGTAAATCTCGGGGTGGGTCGAGGCGAATCTAATTGACGCAATACGTCGTACTCCTTAGGCTATAGGGCTGAATTCCGGGGGGATATAGGTTTGTTTATCACCAATCCCTGCTTACTCGCGACAGCGCCGATGCCCACTGGCGCTAGCGAATCGATTGAATCCTTTGGGACTGTTTGAGGAGAAATAAGTGAAAACGCCGAGCAAGATGAAATACGCGCTTCTCGCTGCTGCAATGTTGCCAGGACTGGCCGCGGCGCAGGAAAGAGTTGGCGACTTTGCGCTGATTGACCAGGATGGTTATCACCACAGCATGAGCTACCTGGATGACCATGAAGCCGTTGCTTTCCTGGTCCAGGCGGTCGACAGCGATGCAACGGAAGCAGCTTTGCCTGCGTTCACTGCGCTGAAAGCAGAATTTGACGCCAAGGGTGTGGAATTCCTGATGATCAATCCGATGGGTCTCGAGAATCGGGCAGCCGTTGCGGCTGAAGTCGCCGAATACGGCGTCGATATCCCGGTATTGATGGATGACCATCGTGTTATCTCCGAGGCCATGGGGATATCCCACACTGGCCAGGTGCTGATCTTCGACCCTAGCCGCTTTACCGTGCAATACCGCGGTAGCGTTGACGGTGCAGAGACTGCATTGACTGAGATTCTGGCTGGTGACGACGTGAGCACCCCAGAAATTGCGGTCGCTGGTGCCGAGATCAGTTACGCAGAGACGCCTGTGCCTTCTTACGTTGCTGACATTGCGCCAGTGCTGGCTGAGCAGTGTGCTGCCTGCCACCGCGAAGGCGGGGTTGCGCCTTTCGCAATGGACAGCCATGCCATGGTGCAGGGCTGGTCTCCCATGATACGCGAGGTCCTGATGACCAAGCGTATGCCGCCAGGCGCTATCGATGGTCACATCGGTGATTTCTTGAATGACCGCCTGATCGAAGAACAGGACGTCCGCAACATCATTGCCTGGGCTGAAGCCGGTGCGCCTAAAGATGGCGATGAAGATCCGCTGACCCAGCTGACCTGGCCAGAGACCAAGTGGGCCTATGGTGAGCCAGACATGATCCTGGATATTCCAGCGACTACGGTTCCAGCCACTGGCAACGGCGTGTTTGTTAACGTCGAAGTCGTTTTCGACATGCCTGAAGATCGCTGGATGAAGGGTAGCCAGATAATCGCTGGAGACCGCGCGGTATTGCACCATACGGTCAATCGCCTGGACTTCCCGGGTGATGAGCCTCGTCGGGGCTTCCTGGGCGGATCGGGTAACCCAGACAAGGCAAATATTGCAGCCTATATTCCAGGCTTCATTCAAGAGATGAATCCACCCGATACTGGCGGTTTGATTAAGGCGGGTTCCGTGCTGCACCTGAACATGCACTACACGCCTTACGGTAAGGAAACCACTGACAACAGTCAGGTTGGTGTGTGGTTCTATCCAGAGGATGAGCCTCCATCAGAGAGAATGTCAGGTCAGTGCGCCTGTATCTTTCCATTCAACTGGTCTGATATCCCGCCAAACGATCCCGCCTTTGAGCAGGTTCAGACCATCTCCATCGATCGCGAAGCCCATCTGTATAGCTTCACGCCGCATATGCACTTCCGCGGCAAGTACATGCGTTTCTACGCTGACTATCCAGACGGCACGACTGAAGAGCTGATCAATGTCGCCAAGTACAACTACAACTGGCAGCTGTCATACCTGTATAAAGAGCCCAAGCTGGTTCCGGCAGGCACAGAGATCCGTGTAGTGGGCGCCTTCGACAACTCCACCCAGAACCCAGCCAACCCTGACCCTGAGCGCACAGTGCCCTGGGGTAATGAGAGTTGGGACGAGATGTTCTTCGGTGTGGTGAATTACAAGTTCACCAATCAGGGCGGCGACGACTAAGTCTGCTCCTGTTCTCGAGACGAGAGAACCAGAAAAGCCGGGCTTTGCTCGGCTTTTTTATGGCTGTTAATCAGGCCAAGGGTTCCCGGGTTAGTCGTTCAGCGACCTATTTTCAGGCTCCGAGCAGCCGGGGAGGTCAGTTTTGCGGCAAATCAGGTGAATTCTTGACCGTTTCTCAGCTCTTTCTTCATTATTCTCTCTCGCTTCAAGGTGAAATCTAGTATCATACCGCACCATTTTTTCACGTATCCCGATAGCTAACCTTTGAGCAGCACAATGACTGATTTATCACTTTATAGAAACATAGGTATTTTCGCCCACGTTGACGCCGGTAAAACCACGACCACTGAGCGCATTCTTAAACTGACCGGTAAGATCCATAAAACCGGTGAAGTGCATGATGGTGCCGCAACAACGGATTTCATGGATCAGGAAAAAGAGCGCGGCATCACGATTCAGTCTGCGGCGACCACCTGTTTCTGGAAAGATCACCGTCTGAACATAATTGATACCCCGGGGCACGTTGATTTCACTGTTGAGGTGTATCGCTCGCTCAAAGTACTGGATGGCGGGGTAGGTGTTTTCTGTGGCTCAGGCGGTGTTGAGCCCCAGTCAGAAACCAACTGGCGTTACGCCAACGAGTCAGAAGTCTCGCGCATTATTTTCGTCAATAAGCTGGACCGTGTGGGCGCAGACTTCCTCCGAGTTGTTGGTCAGGTTGAGAACGTGCTTGGCGCGAATCCTCTGGTCATGGTACTGCCTATCGGCACTGAAGATGATTTTATCGGCGTCGTAGATTTGCTGACCCGTAAAGCACACATCTGGCCTGATCCAGGCAATCCTGAAAAATTCGAGCTCCGCGATGTGCCGGAAGACATGGTTGATCAGGTTGAGGAATACCGTGAAAAGCTGATTGAAATGGCTGTTGAGCAAGATGACGACTTGATGGAGTCTTATCTGGAAGGTGAAGAGCCCTCCATCGATGACATCAAGCGCTGCATCCGAAAGGGAACGATCGCTTTGGACTTCTTCCCCACTTACTGTGGTTCGGCGTTCAAGGACAAGGGTATTCAACTGGTTCTGGATGCGGTTGTTGATTTCCTGCCGAATCCGACTGAGGTTGACCCGCAGCCATTAACCGATGAGGCAGGTGAGCCCAACGGTGAAGTCGCTCTGGTTGATGAAAACGAGCCATTCCGTGCATTGGCTTTCAAGATCATGGATGACCGCTTTGGAGCCCTGACCTTCGTTCGGGTTTACTCCGGTGCAGTAAACAAAGGCGACACGATCCTGAACTCATTCACAGGCAAAACCGAGCGCGTTGGCCGCATGGTGGAAATGCACGCCGATGACCGAAATGAAATTGATAGAGCGCAGGCCGGTGATATTTTTGCCATTGTTGGCATGAAGGTCGTGCAAACAGGTCACACTCTGTGTAGCCCTGATCACCCTTGTACGCTTGAGCCCATGATCTTCCCGGATCCGGTTATCTCAATTGCAGTTTCACCGAAAGACAAGAGCAGCGTCGAGAAGATGAGCATCGCAATTGGCAAGATGGTCGCGGAAGATCCTTCATTCCGAGTTGAGACCGACGAAGATTCCGGCGAAACCATCCTCAAAGGCATGGGCGAGCTGCACCTGGATATTAAAGTCGATATCTTGAAGCGTACCTACGGCGTTGAGCTGGAAGTCGGTGCACCTCAGGTTGCCTACCGTGAAACCATTACTCAGGAAATCGAAGATAGCTACACCCACAAGAAGCAATCAGGTGGATCTGGTCAGTTCGGTAAGATTGATTACCGCATTAAGCCCGGCGAGCCAGGCAGCGGCTATGCATTTGGCTCCACAGTTGTGGGCGGTAATGTACCAAAAGAATTCTTCCCGGCGATTGAGAAGGGATTTGAGGGCATGATGGAGCATGGCCCAATCGCGGGCTTTCCGGTGCTCGATGTTGAAATCGAACTCTATGATGGTGGCTTTCACGCAGTGGATTCCTCCGCGGTGGCTTTCGAGCTTGCTGCACGTGGCGCTTACCGACAATCAATGCCGAAAGCTGCGCCCCAGCTCATCGAGCCGATCATGAAGGTCGATGTCTTCACACCGGAAGATCACGTGGGTGATGTGATTGGTGATTTAAACCGTCGTCGCGGCATGATCAAAGACCAGGACGCTGGACCCACGGGGGTCCGCATCAAGGCGGATGTGCCGCTTGCGGAAATGTTCGGCTACATTGGCAGCCTGCGTACCATGACTTCCGGTCGTGGTCAGTTCTCTATGGAGTTCTCGCACTATATGCCTTGCCCGCAGTCAGTCTCTGACGCTGTGGTAGAAGCAGAGAAAGAAAGACAGGCAGCGAAAGCCAAGAAGTAAGCTGATACTGCTGTGTAAAAAGCCCCGACAAAGCAATTTGCCGGGGCTTTTTCATGGGCGCGAAAACCGGGACGGCTCGTTTGCGCGAGATGTATCCTAACTGTCGAAATGATTTTATCTTCAATTTCAAAAGTGTCGCGCGTACACTGAAACCAAACATTCAAAAGAATATGAAGTCGGCTTCATATTAAGCTGTTATGTTTTCTCGTTAACCGTACTGCAATACCTCCAAATGGAACTGTATGAAGACAAAAATCAATGAAGAATGAAAACTTGCAAACGTGGGCCTTGGTTTCTGAAGTTATCGGCGGCATTGCCGTAGTTCTATCTCTAATTTTTGTGGGTTTTCAGATCCAGCAAAGCTCGGAAGAAACCGCAATGAACACTCGTGCGCTTGAGGCTACAGCGTACCAAAACCTAATCGCCCAGATTGAATCCATGAACACTCTGATAATTCAGGACCCCGAATTTGCTGATTTATATAACAGAATGCTGAATCGGGAATCACCAACCAATAGTGTTGAACGGCAGAGAATAGTTACCTTTATTACCTTAAGTATTCGTCATGGCGACTTGGCTTTTAAGCAATATCAGAATGAATTAATAGACAAAGAAAGTCTTGATTCTGTATTAACGCCTCTTGTAGCGTTTTTGGAACTCATGGAGCCCGCCAAACCAAGGTGGGAACAATTGAGACCGGTACTGAACGCAGGTTATGTGAATTACGTCGATAAAAAAATTGAACTGGGGAGCCTCGTTCAGTGATGACGAAACATAACAAACAAATCAAAAAGGAAGCAGTGCTTCGCGACTGCTCCTATTATTAAGGGTGTAATGCGCCTCGAATGCTAATAGTCTAATTTGACTTGCATGGATACCGTGCATTCGTTAATCTCTATCAATGATTAAATCCTTCGGAGATAGGACTACAGAGGACCTATATCACGGCATTAGTAGTGCCAAGGTGAGGCGGCTACCTCCAGAAGTAAGAACTCTAGCTTTGTACAAATTGGACGTCTTGAACGCGGTTGTTGCCTTGAAAGAATTGAGATCCCCGCCAGGAAATAGGCTTGAGGCACTCAAAGGGGAATTGATCGGCTTCCATAGCATACGCATTAATAAGCAGTGGCGTATTGTATTCAAATGGCAAGGTACAGAAGCCCTTGATGTTCGAATAACTGATTATCATTAGTTCCAGAGGTCTAAATAATTATGATTCCATCAAATCGAACAAGCACTCATCCAGGGACAATACTCCTTAAGGAATTTTTGGAGCCACTTGGCCAATCCCAAAAGGCCTTGGCGGAACATCTAGGTGTTCCTATGCAACGAATAAACGAAGTTGTGCGTGGTAAACGTGGAGTGACACCCGAAACAGCCTGGCTTCTTGGTGAGGCGTTTAAAACATCCCCAGAATTCTGGCTCAACCTTCAAGCAACTTACGATCTGTCTAGGAATCGCCCAGATTTCCATATTGAGCCTTTAGCTAGGGCCAGCGCATAACAAACAAATCAAAAAGAAATGTTGCTGCGCACCATCCTATTATCAAGGGAGTTGTGTGCCTCGACGTAGCTAGATTAATGGAGATGTAAAAACTTTAGTCATGAATTGGGATGCGATAGGAGCGGTTGGAGAGATTCTAGGGGCACTAGCTGTAGTCTTAACTCTTATTTATTTATCAACCCAAGTAAAATATGCCAAGAAGGCAGCAAGCGACAATAATCGATTGGAAAGAGCGGCGGGCGTTAGAGAAATGTGTCTCGCCTACATGTCAGATCCAGAATTACGAGCATTAAGCATCAAAACTTATGGTTCCGAATACTTAGAGAAGATAGCACAAGAACTTAATATATCTGTCGACGAAGCCTTCATACTCGATCAGCAAAATGCATATTGGTTTTGGCTACATTGGGGGCAATTCGCATCAACAACAAATGCGGACGACGAAAAAGAGCTGGATAATCTTATTAGAACCTTCTACAACAGCCGCCCTATTCGCGTATGCTGGGAAAATAGTGCCTGGCACAAACCACTCCTAGATAAACGGTTTATTGCCTATGTTGAAGAACGTTTTGAGTAATGCCGGCACATAACAAACTCTTCAATGGGACTGGCTCACCGCACAGCGATTGCACATGGCCTTCGGCCATTTTATGCGCAATCGCTGCGTGGCGGACCGAAACCTTAACAAGGGCGTTGTGTTTCTTTTTGGCAACGTAGAAGATCAGAAATCGATAGACTGGATCTAGATGGATTTTGACAAGCTAAATCAATGGCTAACTCTTCTTGCAAACGTAGGCGTTGTTGTTGGTTTGTTCGCGCTTATCGCTGAATTAAATCATTCTTCAAGACTTGCCGAGGTAGACGCATATCAAAGTAGAATGAACGAGATTCAGAATCTTACGCTGCAGTATGCCCTTTCCACCGACTTTCCCGAAATCCTTGAAAGGTATCGGTCAGAAGGCGTCGCTTCGCTGACTCCTACTGAAGCAAGTAGGGTTCGCTCATGGTACAACACAATCCTTCGCCAAATGCAGGGACAGTATTATCAGTACCAACAAGGTTTTCTTGTTCGGCAAGTGATTGATGATTCCCTCACAGCGGTGGGGCGTGAGTTCTATAAGGCTTGGTCTGACTTTGGATTACTGGGAAACCTCGAGATACCTGAGTGGCGTGCGGAAATAAATAGCCGTGTACAATGAGAAGGCGAAACATAACAATCAAATCAAAAAGGACGCGCTAAAGCGCGCCCATTAATAATGGGCGTTATGTGTCTTTGTGCTCTCCTCGAGATAAGGTAAAATGACATTTATGGATAATCAATATACCGCAGTTATAAAGCAGGACGGGGACTGGTGGATTGGCTGGATCGAAGAGGTTCCGGGCGTAAACTGCCAAGAATCAAGCAGATCATCGCTTGTAGAATCCCTGTCTGTGACGCTTAAAGAAGCACTTGAGTTAAATCGTGACGATGCAATGA
>Ga0181607_10002439_pt1 | contig 16392 bp, 18 predicted proteins | sample 041ome_9_FD_132420 | JGI IMG/M metagenome (GOLD analysis project Ga0181607, IMG submission 132420) | Coastal salt marsh microbial communities from the Groves Creek Marsh, Skidaway Island, Georgia - 041413US metaG (megahit assembly) | ecosystem: Environmental > Aquatic > Marine > Intertidal zone...
CCAAGGCCTATCTAGATATTCAGGATTGTCTAAGTATGCTTCATACTCCATACCAACACCAAAGTATGCACCTTTGTGTCCAGAGAAAGCATGATGGCTGTATTCTTTAGATGGATCTCTGTCCGATGTGTTTAGATTTAGTTGTTCTTCAAGTATTTGTGCAATACCGCTCCAACGACTTCCTGGCACACCTGTAAAAAATATTCTGTTTGGATATTTCATGATTTTCCTTATTCTGGCTTATGAAACTCAAAGTACAATCGATCGCCGTTGTCTTTTTTAAACTTTTCTAATTCTAAGTTGTGTTTTTTTGCTAGTTCAAATGCAAATTCAAATGACCAAGGAAAAATATCAACATATGGTCCTTTAGGCCATAGATGTCCTGGATTAGCACGGAAGTACATACGTCCGCCTGGCATTAACAATTCATCTAGTTTAGCAAAACGCTCTTCTAGTTCGTCTTTAGAATTAAAGTTTAAACTGCCAAATACGATAATATGATCAAACGACTGTGGGTCAACTTTAAAGTCTAAAATATCAACCATATAATCCGCAGCAGTATTATAAGGATCAATACCAACTAGGTTGTTAATACGACCTTTAAAAGGATTGTATCCACACCCAAAATCTAATACATTCTTAGGATCAGCATTGTTGATTAGTTCTACTAGGTTCCAGCCGCTGTATTGATATTTGCCTGTTTCTGGTTGCCAAACTTCTCCAAAGAAACGATTCATATATCGTTCGTTACAACGTTTAACAATTTGCTCAATAGTACCTGTTAGATCAACTTCAGAAAAATCTAATTCTTGCTGAATTTTTTCTTGAAACTTTAAAAAACGCTTAGGAGTCCAAGGAAGTTCAGAAATTATTGTATTTTTATCAAAATTTTTCTCTAATGTGTCATATTTTGGCAAAGAAAACGCTTCAGCAAGATTTTGTTTTAGCATATTAAAAATCCGTAAATTCATTTGTCTTTTCTCCATCGATGATAAATAATTTCAACAGTAAAGTGTTTTTCATAAACATCTTACTGTAATATACTTAATTATCTCTTTCTAGACCTCTTAGAGGTAATTGTGGTATATACAATGCTATCTAACTTAATAAGGAGTGAAAATGAAGCGTTTAATTTTAACTTTAGCAATGGTACTAGGCATTGCTACTCCTGCACTTGCTGACTATACACTTATAGTTCCACAAGAGCCAGGAAAAGGTACTAGTGTATGGGGCGGTATTATTGCTAAGAACCTTAGTAAGTTTACCGACGAGCCAGTAGTAGTACGCCATATTCCAGGCGCACGTGATATCCCAGGTTATAACAAGTTCCATAACGAACTACGTTTTGACGACAAGACTATCATGGTTGCACATGGCGGTAATGGTGTGTCATTCTTGCTTGACAAGGTTGATTACAACTACTTTGAATACGACTTAATTGGTTCTATGAACAACGATATCGTTCTTGGTAAGCACAAAGGTGCAAACGAAAAGAAAGGTAACTGGAAGATTGCTGGCGGATCAGGTTTTGAACCAGACGGTGCGGCAGTTGCTATGTTGCTTTGTGGTCCACAAGGTAGTGGTACCGTTGACGAGTACTTAAAGTGCTGGCGTGAACGTGCTACTTGGATCAACGGTGTAGGTGGCGGCGAAAAGCGTCTAGGCTTTAAAAACAAGGAGTTTGATGTTGCTCGTGAATCACCAGCGGCTTGGAACAAGTTTTATAAGCACATTGAAGAAAACGAATTGTGGTTTACACATGGTATTCTTGATCTAAAGAACAAGCGTCAAATGGCTGATCCTAACTTCCCAGGCACACAGTTTGAGGAGAAGTATAAAGCACTTTGGGGCGAATATCCAAAAGGTGATTTGTATAATGCATACAAACTAACTCGTAACTGGCGTGATGCTATTCAAAAGTCACTATGGGTAAACAAGGGCAATCCAAATACCGAAAAACTTCGTACTGCTCTTAACAAGATGATCGCAGATCCAGAATCATCAGCAGAAATTAAGAAACTTGCTGGCGACTATCCTTGGATTGTTGGCGATGACGGTCCTGCAATGCTTGCAGTTCTTAAGTCTTTGATCACTGAAAAAGCTCTTAAAGATGCTGTTAAGTGGAACCAGGAAGCATACGGTTTCCCTTCAGTATACAAGCCAGAACTTTTGAAGTAAGATAGGAAGGTAAAAACATGCTTGAATACTTAATGTGGGCGGTTATTGGTACCGTTTATGGAATGGTCGTTGGAGTTGTTCCTATTGCGGGGGTTACCACTGCCCTCATCACAGTGTTTAGTATGGGGCCATACTTTTTATCAGATCCGTATGCGGGTCTGGTATTCCTTACAGCAATTGTAGCAAGTTGTGCAAGTGCCGATAGTTATACTAGTATCCTTACTGGTATTCCTGGTGCAAGCACAACTGCTGCTTGCGTCATTGATGGTTATCCAATGGCAAAAAGAGGAGAGGCGGCTCGAGCAATGGGCATAGCAATTGCAGATAGTACGTTTAACGGCGTTCTATATGCATTGCTTGCTTTTTTGCTACTACCGTATTACGGTAAAATTATAGGACTATTTGGACGTCCTGAATTTTTAGGGTTTATGATGATGGCACTTGCTTGTGTAGGATTTGTTGCAAGTAAGCGAGTGTTTTCAAGTATTATTGCAATTACATTAGGTCTGTTTATAGGATTAATAGGACAGAACAGCGTAGGATCACCTAGATTTGCGTTTGGCTGGGAGTACCTTGAAGCAGGCGTAGGAATGATTGCATTACTTTCAGGTCTGTTTGGTATTCCTGAATTATTAGATGGTTTTAAATATGGTAAAACTGCGGCGCCACCAATGGCTGTTGAAAACTATTGGCCTCAATTAAAACAAGGTTTTAGAGATGTGCGCACAAACTGGCGAGATATGGTTCGTGGCGGTTTTATTGGATTCGTAACAGGACTACTACCAGGTGTAGGAGGTGCTGTTGGAGACTTTTTAGCATACGGTGCAACTAAGGCTGCACATAAAGAAAAACAAGAAATTCCATTTGGTGAAGGCAATCCAATTGGACTACTAGGATGTGAAGGTGCAAACAATGCACAAAAAGTTTCTAGTATGATTCCTGCTGTACTATTTGCTATTCCAGCGGCGCCATTTGCGGCAATGGTAATGGCTATTGCAATTTACTTTGGTATGGAAATTGGTAGACCTAGTCTACTAACAGACGAAAAGTTTGTAACTAGTATTGCATTTGGATATGTGTTTGGTACTATAGGTGTTGCTCTATTAAGTATTTTTATGTATAGATGGATTATTAAAATCCTTGAAGTACCTTATTGGATCTATGCATCAGTCATTCTTGCTGTTATTATCTATGCTAATATGCAGTATACTCAAGGTTGGGAAGATCTTGCATTACTAGGTATTTTAAGTGCTATTGGCGTAGTGTTAAAACATTACAAAATTAGTAGGCCGGCAATTTTAGTTGCATATGTTGTTGCATTTAAGATTGACGAGTATTTTTACGGCACACTACAATTGTATGGTTACAAACAATGGAAATCATTTCCGGAATCATTTGAAGGATTCCGTTGGGGTGAACTCTTTAGCATTACAGAGCATCCGTTGTTTATTCTCTCTATAATCATCTCTGTAGGCATACTCATAAATAGTATAGTTAGAAAAGACAGAGGTATAGATTTCACATGAGACATAAAACTAATTGGCAGAAGAAACTTGCTGATCCTTCAGAATACAAAAGTAACTGGGATTGGACAGTAGCACACAGTGAATATCATTTTGATATTAACAAAGAAGATAAGGTAGGCGACTGGTTTGATATTTTAGGTACATTTGATAATCCTGAATTATGGAAGGCTGAACGCGATGCTATCGTAAAAGAAGCATATCCTATTAACTGGGAAACTAGAAAATATTACGGAGATAATGATGAAGTATCACCAATGCTTGAACAAGAAGAATACGATATTGCACAAGGCGGCACAAATCCTAAAGAATTAATGCTTACTAATTTGTATGACAAATTAGAATACGAACCAGAAAAATTTCCTGTACTTACTAAGATGGCAAACTACTTTGGTTTAGACCTTGGTTATGGTAGTGCAACTAAGAAACGTATTCATGCACAAATGCCTGGACAAATGTTTAACTTGCATATAGACAAGTTATGGGATCGTGATCCCGTAGATCCAGAACGTGTTGCTCGCATTACAGTTTTCTTAGAAGATTGGAAACCAGGACAATTTTATATGTATGGTAACTATGTTTACTCGCATTGGAAAGCAGGCGAGGCACATATATTTGACTGGCCTAACGTTCCACACGCTACTGCTAATGCTAGTAACGACATACGTGTAAGTTTACAATTAACAGGTTTTAAAACAGAAAGAACAAGACGTTTAATTAATAATGCAAGCGTTAATAATGTGTTTAAGATCTAAATATGAAACCTACTTTAGTAGTAATGACAGGTCCGCAAGGATCAGGGAATCATCTGTTTAGTAAAGCATTTACTAACAACCCTGCTCTTTGCGGATGGTCTACTTTAAAGGAAAAATACTGGGAAGGGCACGACATGGAGCCTTTTGCAGAATATTGGAAAGATCCTAAAAAGTTAATTGAGTACGATTGGAATAAAAGCGATTACTTTATTACTAGTATAAGTTGTCCTTTCTTTGATGATGGTGTTGAAAGTGTTCCTAAGTATATTGAATTTATTACAGAAGCAAAAAAATATGCTTTCATAAAAGTACTTATAATTGGACGTGATCAAAATATTTTAGAACATCAGCAATACAGAGTAAGAGATAAACATACAACTCCTGTATTCTTAGATAACATTAAATACTTACTAAATTTTAATCCTTTTTTTGTATCGCAAGAACTATTATATCTTTATCAACTACCATACCTCAATACAATAGAACAATATTTAAATTTACCGTTGTCTACGGATGAAGCAGGATTGCGTCAGATATTAGATACAGATGCTAACAAAAAATATATTACACCTGTTACAACAAATTGGTTAGACGAACATATAAAATTAGCCTCCAGTAAAAAAGGGGGCTAAATATAATATGCAAAGACCTAACGCAGAAAATTTTACAAGCAATTATGAGTGGTCAAAGAGTATTAGCAAATATCACTTTGATGACACAGTTATTGATCAACCAGGCGAATGGTTTCAAGATTTAGGAAATATCCGTGGTGATTGGAATGATGAACTTGAACGTATCATTGTAGATGCTCCTGAGAGAACCTGGGCTACAAGAAAATCAGAAAATCAAAAAAATAGATTTCTAGCAATGGAATTAAATGACATTGCTGAAGGCGGCGGAAATCCAAATGCTGTTATTTCTAGACTAGGTTACAACGTAGAAGATTATCCTAAAGTTAATCGTATAGCAGATTTTTTTGAATTAGAAAATGTACAAAAAAGACTACACGTACAATTAACTGGACAGTTATGGCATTTACATCTTGACAAATTGTATCACGTAGATAAAATACACCCAGACAGAATTGTAAGAATTATGATTATGTTAACTCCTTGGACTCAAGGACATATATACCAATATGGAACAACTTATTATTCTCATTGGAAAGCCGGTGATGTTCATATTTTTGATTGGATGAACACTCCACACTCAACTGCTAATACAAGTTACAAACCTCGTGTAACTTTGCAATTAACAGGAATTAAAACTTCTAAAACACAAGAAATAATAGATAACGCACCTTATACTTTTCCGGACATATTATGATTGAACTTTTAATCACTAATGCAATTTATGTTGCATATCGTTTACTCGTCTCTGCTCAAATAGTAAAATTTTTAAACAAACATTTTACATATTATATTGCAGTATTGTTAATGGCGCAACTTAGTTTTGCATATGATACATTTGTATTTGGTCATTACTTTAATGCACAAGACATTCCGCCAGTTTTAGAATATTTAAAATCTGATTTGCTATATACTTTACGTGTATTAGCAGCATGGTGGCTAATTAAGCAAATATGGAATATAGTTAAGAACTATTGGGTAGCAGTATTCATAGGTGCAGAGATTACGTTTGTTGCAGACTTCTTTATTTTTAAGGATTTATTTAACTAAAGTAAAAGGATATCATAATGAAGTACTTAGACTTCAAACATTTAAAACATACAAAGACTTCGTATTTCACACATCTGTTTTATGCTACAAAATTAAATATCCTAGCACTATTAGTGTTTATAACTGGAACTATACACAGTTTTATACCAATACTATTTCCTTACACTCCGTATAAGTTAGCAAAAAAGATTGTTGATGTAACCGAAGAGAAGTTTGGCAAACCGTTAGATTAATATGATATTAGGAATAAACAGTTTAAATCACGATGCTAGTGTTGCACTGATTAATAACAAAGACATACTATTTGCTGCTCATGCAGAGCGTTATAGTAGAATTAAAAACGACAAAACATTAAACAAAGATATCATTGCCGAAGCACTTACATACGGAACACCTGAAAAAATAGTTTGGTTTGAAAAGCCTTGGGCTAAAAGTGCAAGGAAACTATATTCAGGAGAACGTCCTTGGTTAGAACGTCCTAAGCAAGAACTCAAACGTTTAGGTTTAGGTAACATACCATTTGAAACAGTATGGCATCACGAAGCTCATGCTGCCGCAGGATACTTTACTAGTCCATTTGAAGAAGCAGCCGTATTAGTTATAGATGCTATAGGCGAATGGGATACATTATCTATATGGCACGGTAAAGGTTCTAAGTTAACAAAAAAATTCTCAATTAAATATCCAGATAGTATTGGATTATTTTATACTGCATTTACTGACTGGGCAGGACTAAAACCTAATGAAGAAGAATATATCTTTATGGGTATGGCAGCATATGGAAAGCCGTTGCTATATGAAGATATTAAAAAAGAATTCTTTTGCGAATGGAAACCACCTTACTTTCAATTAACTAAAAATTTACATAGAGGCATTAAAGACTGGCAAATGCCTAAAGGCGTAACAGCATATGATGTTGCGGCTTCTGTACAAAAAATTGTAGAAGAATTTATATTAGAAACTGTAACATACATTAAACAAACTATTGACAGTGATAATCTAGTGTACATGGGCGGCGTGGCACTAAATTGTGTTGCTAATACGTTAATTGCAGATTCTAAGTTATTTCAAGACATTTGGATAATGCCTAATCCAGGTGACTCTGGTTCAGCAATTGGATCAGTTGCAGCACATACTAGAAATCACTTACTTTGGACCAGTCCGTTTTTAGGAACTAATATAAGTGTAGAATATGACCCTAGACAAGCAGTAAAAGAATTGTTAACAACGGGTATCGCTGGGTTAGCAACGGGTCGTGCTGAGTTTGGACCTAGAGCATTTGGAAATAGAAGTCTTATTGCAGACCCTAGAACATTTGCTAATAAAGAAAAAGTTAATACTATTAAACAACGACAGCAATTTAGGCCATTTGCTCCTGCTATATTAGAAGAACACGCACACAACTACTTTGACATGAGTGTTAAAACATCTCCTTATATGCAATATACATTTAAATGTTCTAGACCTGATAAAATTCCTGCTGTTGTACATTTTGACAATACTAGTAGAATACAAACTGTAGCAAAAGGCGACGGACATTTTAGAGAGTTACTCGAACTATGGCACAAAGAAACAGGATGTCCAGTATTGTTAAACACTAGCCTAAATATAAAAGGCGAACCACTAGTAAATAACATAGATGATGCATTACGTTGGTCTAAGAAATATAACATAAAAGTATTTTAATTCACTCTACGTTCTGTTACACATACCTTAAAATAAATACACTTAGAAATAGGATGTAGGATGAAAGAACAATTAGCAAATCATTTTGAACCTGAAAAATGGAAGGGTCACGCAGCCTTTCAGCATTATAAGTATACAGGTAAAAATTTAATAGAAGAAGTAAATGCTTTAGATCCTGATCTAGTTATTGATGCTGGTTGTGGTCATAATAGATTTAAAGGTCATATAAAAAACTTAATAGGTTTTGATTCAGAGCCATTCCCATTTGTTGATATTGTAGACTCTATTGAAAATGTAAAGTTTCGTGAAGGTAGTGCAGATGCAGTTCTAGCATTAGGTAGTTTACAATTTGGTGATAGAGAGTTCGTTAAACAACAAACTGCAAAAGTTGCATCATGGCTAAAACCAGGTGGGTTTTTAATTATGCGTACTATGAATGACTGGCTTAAAGATACTCCGTATCCATTTTGGGATCATCAATATAAATGGACTAAAGAAGATGTTGAAGACATTGGTGCAGAGTTAGGTTTAGATATACATAAAGGAATCTTCACTGAATGGGTGCCTGAAAAAACTCCAGATGGTCCTAAATGGAAAAGTACCAGACTAGCATGGTGGTGGCAAAAGCCTGGCATACGACAAAAATTTGAAATTGACACTGTGTCTTGCCACGTTAACGAACGTATGTAAAATACCAAGGTAAATAGTTGTATAGGAGAGTTTAATGGATAATAATTATAAGTTTACGTTTGTTGCAGGTGCACCTGGAAGTGCATGGAGCATGATTAGTTTTAGAATGAAAATCACTGTTCCAGGTTATGACAAGTCTGACCAAACGGCAGAAAGACAGTATGACTTACCTGAAGCACACGCAAAAAATAATTATGACGTTAAAGACCGTTCAACCTGGAAGGCTAAAACGCATATTGGTAGTTACTATGGACCATATCATGGATTAGGTGACCAGTTTGACGACCTTACTTACTATAACGGAAATGTTGAAGGATTCTACGATGAATGTTTACGTCCATTTAACGATACAACAAAACCTAGAAAGTTAGTTAAATCACATTGGTTTGCATATAACTTAGATTGGTTGTGGGAAAACTGTAAAGGACACGATTTAATGTTAGTGTGGCGTGAAACTGACGCTGCTGATAAATGGTGGCATACTATGGGCGGCTGGGATATTAAGCATCCTGTATACGACTGGTATGTTGACGATGAACGTATGCACAAACAAATTGCTATCGAGTCTGACAATATTTGGGAGTTTGGTGAGCGTAAAGGTGTTAAATGGTTAGACTACGACGTTAATGATTCATGGATACAAAAACGTTTTGGTGTTCCTTTCCTCAAAAAAGTTCAAGCAACACCTAAATTTGAGGATACAATCAAGATAGGATACATTACAATAACATGAGCAAGTTAATGAATAAGATCATTCCACATGAGGAATGGGTAGAATTACAAAAAGATCTTACTGCTAGACAACAGGTTTGGGAGAAGGCAAGAGATTTACACAAACAAGGTTTAGGACCTAAACCAGGTCCTGTACCACGTAACTGGAACGATCCAGATACAGGAAAAGCAAGTCGTTGGTTACAAGCAAAAAGTTTTAGTAACTACGATGAAACAAGATTTGGTCCTGATCCTATAGATACTGTAATTGATAGATTGGGTATCTTTGAAGGTTTTGACTTTAATGCAGATATTAAACACGCAGAAGAAAACAGTTACGGTCCTACTACTCTAATTGATCGTACAGGAACTCCTGAATACAGAGATAAAAATAGTTCACACTATCCTATTACTATGGTTAACGATGCTGATAAAGCAGGTGTTAATCTCGATGAAATGCCAATGTTTGATAGTTCACGTTGGATTAACGATCCGCATCAAGGCTGTCAAGCAATATCTGACTTTATTGCACTAGACTATGAAAATGCTGACAAAGGCGCAAAGCGTGAGTACGGTTACGATAGTTTTCATATTCAACGTCCAGGGCAAATGTTGATGTATCATCATGATTTGTACTATGCTGTTATACGTGATGCAGATCCTGAATTATCATGGAAGCCTGAAAAATTAAGACGTTTTGTTATTTTTATGGAAGACTGGCGTCCTGGGCATGTATGGATTGTAGGTAACACTGAATACAGTCATTGGCGTAAAGGCGAATGCATTACATGGAACTGGCAAGATATGCCACACGGTACTGCAAATCTAAGTCCTGTTCCACGTTATAGTATACACTTAACAGGTTACATGTCTGAACGTAGTTTTAAGTTTCACGAAAAGGCAAACAAAGATACACGATATAGACGAGATGCAGAAGGTAATTGGAAAATTACTCAAGTACAAGAAGATGGAACAGAAGTTGAAAGGATTGACTTTTGGGACTAATAAAAAGAGGCTTAGGCCTCTTTTTTATTGAATTGTGTTTCTAACCAATCAAAGTCATTAATTAGTTTTAATTGCTCAGGATTATCGCTGTTACTAATACCAAAATTGCGACCAGCGATGGCACCAGAGATCGCGGCCCTTCCAAACTGTCTGTCACCTCCTGTTGTGGTCCAGACTGTAAGTCTTTTTTCAGTTTCATCGTCAATTTGTCCTTGTATTACTCTACTTGCTAATTTTGCACATTCTCTAAACGCACTGCGCCATGTACTAAATTCATCTGTATTAAACGCAGTAATATTACTAACTTCATCTATTGTTTTAAATAATGTTGAAATACTAGTTGTCATGTCTGCTTTAGATACGTCCATATTTATTGTAAGTTTACGTGGTAATAATTTTACACCACCGTATCCATATTCAAGATCATTTATTGGATTACGACTACGCCATACGTGAACTGTTTCTAAATCCCAATCTGTTACGTTATAAGAAAAATTAAAACTGTTAACTAATTCTGCATCAGCATCAACTACCCAAAACATTTTAGTAAAACATTTTTTAGCAGCAACAATATGCGCTTGATGAATTCCTTTAATACCATGTACACGTTTTGCCGTAGGAAATCTATCTTTTAATTTTTTAAAGTTTTCGTCTGCATTTGGCTCGTTATAACTTATAAAAACTATGTCATACATCTTTTATATTTTTCCGTATTTGATCAAACAATGCATACATTGTTGGCATTTGACTTCTGCCAATAAACTTTGCTGAATTTAATTTAGAATAATCTGCAACTTCTTTCATTAACTCTTGTAAATTGTCAGCAGTTGATAATCTTTTTAATTCGTCTGTAATTAAGTTTACTTTTTTTACAGGCGACGTAAAGGAATCATACCTTTCATTTATTACATTATGATATGTATGATATCCTATACTTTGTAAGTATTTAATTATTCCACTGTTACCAACTATTATAAAAGGTTTTTGTAAAAATATCATTTTCCACATTTCATATGTAGTAAAAACTGCTCTTGATTCATCTATATATTTGTCAGACTCAAAACTAAATTTAGGAGTAATAATAGTAAAATAACTATTTAAATGATGTTCTAAATTATCTTTTATAGATATGTTAAATCCGTTATACACTTCTTTAATTATTGATTCTTTAAGAGAGTTTTTTTCTGGACTTAAATCTAAGTCTACGAGATTTCTATTACCCTTTAAATTAATTTTATGTTTTGGTTTAATATAATTAATGATTCCAAAAGGATCTATTTCTTTTTCAATTACAGACGCAACTAATGATAGTCTATAATCGTTACTATAGTTACTGTAACTATAAAACAATTTTTCGTGTTCTATATCATAGTTAAACTTTTCGTCAGTATTTAAAGTATCCGAGTCTAATTTCAAAAAGTTATTATATTTTTTATAATCACCTTGAAGTATTAACCTACTTTCAACTTGCCACCAATCAACCCCATATGTATGATAAGGTTGAAAAAATTTCTTGTATGTATTATTAACGTCACCTGTTACAACGTGTACATTTTTAGGATTTATTCCTTCAGAAACAATACAATCAATTTTAAACTTAACACGTTCTAACTCTAGTGCTCCGTGAAAATCTTGTGCTAGAATTAATAATTTTAATTTTCCTTCTTTAAGAAAATCTAATGTAGTAGGAGGAATGTTTATGTTTATACCGTTACCCATTTCTAAAGGATAGAATAGGTTTTTAGTTAAAGTTTTTCCTGTATATACAAATACTTCACATTCCGTTCTTTTAAGTGTATAATAAAAACTACTAATAGGTTTAACACCTAACATTGTTCTAACTGATGCAAAAGGTAAAGACCATACTTTAGGATCTAATCTATATTCTCTAATACCGTTAGGAACTGGCAGCGTTGCACCTGCTTTACGTTCTACACGATCATAATATAAATTAATCACTACAACGAATCCTTTTCCATTTTACAAATATCTAAAAAATTTTTCATTTCAGGAAATGCTTCAATAAAATTAGTATTACGTCTACGATCATATTCTTGTACAAATTGTAAAAATTGTATACGACGATCTCTAACTGATTTAGCATTATGTTTCTTTGAAACTGCACTTACACAATCAGTAAAAATTCTTTTTAATTTAGATGCTTCCCAGGCTTCAAATGCTAACGACCCGTGAAATTCGTTTGTTGTATGTTTAAACATAAACTCTACGGCTGGCAAAAAATATTCTTGCAGTAATTCTTCTGATAAAATATTTGCATCTAAAAATTCTGGTTGTCTTACATAAGGTATATCTATGCCAACACGGTGTTGTCGTTTTTCTCTATCAACTGTTTTTATTCCTCTAGCAATATTTTGTGTTTTATAATTTCCTAACGGATTATTTAATGCACTACCTATTTTAAGTCCATTACTATGTAGCCAGTTTAAAAAGACATCTTTATTGTATCTTCTTTTTAAGAATAAAACGTATTGTAGAAAGTCTTTAAACGAAGTTAAACTTAAGATATTAAATGCTGCCATAAAAACAACACGAGTATCGTCAGTATTGTCTAAAAAATATTCTATATTACTTTTAAACTTATTCCAATCCATACCATATCTACTGTATTCTGCTTGTTTACCAGAACTTTCTGCACTTGTAAACAAAGTAAACCGGCATACTTTATTGTCAACTAATGTTTGTATCTTAATAACAAACTCTTTCCATATCTCATCTGGAACATTACCGTTAGTATTAATTGCAAATTCTAAATTAGGATTAGGATGAGCAATTAAGTAATCAACTAACTTCATAGTATGTTTGCTTAATAACGGTTCTCCGCCGGTAATCCGTAAAGTATGTAAATGAGGCAAAGCATCTGGGAACCATTCCCAAAACGCATCTGTATAGGGATTATCTTCGTTGTTTTTTATTTGTATTTCGTCAACACCGTTATAATACTTGTCATGTAGTATATAAGGACCATGTTGTTTTATTTCTTCTGCCCATTTACTACTAAAATTTCCGTTACAATATGAACACTTAAAGTTACATACATTGCTAAAACTAATTTCTAGGTATTTAGGATAAACGTCTTCGTCACCTGTATAGTTTATAATACTTTCGTATTCAGTGATACTGTAAGGGTCAAGACTTTTAATTATTCTGTCACTGTATTCAACAGTATTATCTTCAATACGCCAGCAGTAATCACATTCTGATGGACGTTCATTGTTAAGCATCTGTTTACGTGCATTTTTCTTATGTAAGGTATTATGTAATGCACCTGGATTATCTTTTAATTCTTCTAACGGAATTTTGTGAGGTGTAGGATGATGGCAACTATGTGTTAATCCTGTGCCTAGATGCATTGTAACTTGTGTCCATTTAGCCAAACAGAATCCGCACCCCTTTTTATTTAAAAGTGTTCTCATCTTTTCTCTATTGTCAGAGTTTTGAAGTATAAACCCTCTCTGATTTGTGCTAAATTGATCTATCATTATTTTTTACTTCGCATTACTCTTGGAGTATTTTGATATACTGATTTAAAAAACCTACTGCCAGCAGCATCTAAGTCTGCAACTTCAATATCTAATGCATCTTTAATTCTTTTTCCGTAACCAATAGTGCTTTCTAATAATTCATCTTCTGATATGCTCTTATTGTCCCAGTGTTCATTAAGCCATTGAAAACTTCTTACATTAGAATAGTCCCAATCAGTTAACATTGTTTTAACTAAGCCTTCTCTGGCGCCGTATACACTCCACAATCCGTTTTCTACATCGGCACCTACACTACACCATATCTTTAATCTATCAAGATTTTGCCACCATGTGTTAGATATATCATCTACTTTGTTACCTTGATCAAGGGCCATTTTAACTCCTTCACGGAATCCTGCTCTCCATGCCTGCATTGCTGTTGCATTAGTGTAGCTCGTAGAATAGTTTTCGTTAAATTGATAATATTTGTCATCAAAACAAAATTCTACTTTTCCTTTAGAATCGCCGTCTACACTATTTTCATGTGTGCGCATATTATGTACAAATTTTCTTGTCCACAGTTTTAAACCGCCGTTACCATACATTAGTCCATTAACGTGTACTTTGCCGCACCACGAAAAAACGTAACTATTATCCAGTCCTAACTCGTTTAAATCTATTTCAACATTAAGAAACGTAGGATCAACAATGTTATCTGCATCAACAGTTACAAAGTATTCTGTTTCTGATAAATCAGCACAGGCTTTATGTGCGGCATCACTGCCTTCAACGCCATGTACACGTTTTGCCCAAGGCACTTTGCTGCACAAATCGGCATAATTTTTTTCTGCATTTGGTTCATCATAAGACAAGAAAATGATATCATAATCTGCTATCTTTAATGTGGTCATTCTTTAACTCCTAGTAGCATAAAACGATTATATAAAGGAGTATCAAAGGTTCCCTTATAATAAGGTTTAATGTTTGACTGACTTATAAAGTCATCTATATCTTTAGCACATCTAATATGTTCATCTAAATCAAAATAGTTGTTACTTTGTAACACAATATTTGTATCTTTAGGAACATTTTCTAACCACTTATCATACTGACGTTGTGTAATGTGTTCGCAACTTGTGTTAATGACTATGTAATAGTGATCAGTATATTCATACTCACACATGTCTGCTGTAACTGCTGTAAATTTTCCTTCTATCTCAAACCGTTTGTTTATTGTGGTTGCTATTTCTGCACACGTAGGATCAATATCGACACTTGTTATATGTCTAAAACCTATTGTACTGTTGAACAGCATATTTGCTAATACACCGTTCCAGCCTCCAAATATAATGCAATTAACATTAGAAACATGATTGTGCTTTTGCAATGTTTCAACTAACCATGCCTTAGATCTTAACTGGCCTCCCCAGAAACTTTCAAGTGTGCGGTCGCGATCTTCGCTATTACGAATTGCGTCCATCCAAAATTTAACATCTTCTAAATCAATCTTCATGGTCTCTCACTAGATGAACAAATTCTTCATGCTGTATCTGAGCATAAAGACTCACATCTCTATCAATACCTTTATCAAACATAACAAATTCTTCGCCTGATAAGAACTTACCCATGTCTGTGTTAATTGTTTGCAACAATATGTTTGGATTATTAACTTCAGTTATGTATAAATTCTTTGAATCTATAAACAAATGACTTAAATTAACTTCTATACCATTAGGTATTAATTTACCTTTCCAGCACTTACTAATTTTATCTTGAATAACATATAGTGTATTTTCTTTAAAGGCAAATCCATTGTATTCTTTTATTTTTTTAAACTCGTGTACACTTTTTCCTATATCAAAATTGTCATCATCTGTCTTTTTAGGTATGATGCGTTTATTTGTAGGTGTTGATATAACACGATAACTACGCATATTCTTCTTGCCTGTGACAAATTCAACATACGTTTCTTCATCTATCTCTATATGATGTCTAGCAGTATCAAGACTGTTTGATAAACCAGTAATTTTCATATTTTCTGGATTATAATAAGCGTAATATGTCATACATCCTCCAGTCTGGCTAGAAGTTCATCAGTTAAAAAGTTCTTCTCAACATAATGCACTGGTAAATCCTGTGCGTAATTTCCTAAAAATAAGCGGCGATCGTTTGTTATATACTTCCCTAAAATAGATAACCAACTTGAAGGTATAGTATGCCATCCTTGTATATGACGCTTCATATGAACAAATGACACTATTGAGTTAGGATTTGTTATTTCTTTTTCGTTTCCTAATATCTTTGATGCTATTGCACACGAAACATCATAACTAGACCAATTTTGTTGTGACTTAGGTGCATACTTTTCATAAAACACTTCCCAGTTTTTAGTAATTTGTTCTACTAGATAAAAGAATTCTTTACATTTATCGGATTTTTTAAAGAAGTAGATACCGCTATATAGGTTAGGAAGGTTATTTGCATCAAATGTTTTTCTATAAAATCTACTAGTAATTAAATCGCCGCGATAATTCTTTACATTACTAACAAAAAACAGATCTTGTTTTTCTAATTCCCACCACCAATGTTGTATATTAGTCATTATCAACATATCAGCATCAAACACTATTGTTGACTCATACGGCGATACGTGATAAACTTTCCATCTATTTTCAATTTTCCA
>Ga0181607_10002440_pt1 | contig 16389 bp, 17 predicted proteins | sample 041ome_9_FD_132420 | JGI IMG/M metagenome (GOLD analysis project Ga0181607, IMG submission 132420) | Coastal salt marsh microbial communities from the Groves Creek Marsh, Skidaway Island, Georgia - 041413US metaG (megahit assembly) | ecosystem: Environmental > Aquatic > Marine > Intertidal zone...
AATGTAACTGATAATACTCAACCAACTGTTAATGATCAAACATTAGCCGGGGTAAATGAGAATAGCTCTGATGGAACAACAGCTGGTTCAATAACAGCAACAGATCCAGAAGGAGATACAGTAACATTTAAGAATGCAAGATTCCACAGCCAACAGTTAGACGGAGTTAATGTAGCTACTGGTTCATACGGCGGCACTTCTCAAAGTGACCCAACTGAAGATGCATTTGAAGTATCTTCTGCAGGTGTAGTAACTAGAAAAGCAGGAGTATATTTAAACTCTGATCTAGTTAATAAAGCTATATACGAAGTAACAGTTACTGACCCGTATAATAACGGTTCAGACAAAGGGTTAATCTCTATTCCTATAGCAGATGATACTGCTCCTACGATAAGCGGAGACACTACCTTATATGTTATTGAATCAGCAGTAAGTGGAGATGCAATCTATGATAACAGCAACGGATACTCAGGAACTACTTCTAGATTTACTTCTAATCAAACTGTAAACTGGTCGGTTAGTTCATCGAATGACTTTAGTATAAGTTCGACTGGGTACTTAACCCTTGCAAGAAATATATCTGGTTCATCAGATGTAGGAGGAGATCAATTAAATGGAATAGTAACTGCTACAAATAGTTTTGGTACAGCCACAACTCAAGCATTTACTGTCAATATTACAGACAACCAAGCACCTAACATTACATTTACAAATACAAGTGCTAATTTAAATACGAATAAAGCTAGACCAGGTAATAATTTAGTTACATTAACCTTTAGTGATCCTGAAGGAGACGGTTTAGATTTAAATTCTTTTTCTGCTTCTTTTGCAGGAGCTGATTTAACAATAGTAGAAAGCGGCAACAGTAGAATAGTTAGAGCCAATAGTAACCTACCAGCAAATGCTTATGAAGTAACAGCTACTATAGCAGACACACAAGGATTTGCTACAAGAACTTCTTCTCATGTATTTACTATCGCTCAAGCTAAAACCGGTACTCTTACTACTAATGGTACATTTAGATTAATCGAATCAGCTACTTCAGGAGATGAAATTAAAATAAACTCAAATGGTAGAACAGGAACACAAGCAGACTTAGGAGTAAGTTATTCACCTAATTACGGTTCACAAACTGTACAAGCGTTTACTTCTTCTCATGCTAACATTGCTGTTAACAGTGCTGGTAATTTATCATTAACCGGTACATTAACTGCATCACCAGGAGATATTATAACATCTAATATTACATTCCAAGACCAGTATAATAATGTAGGTTCTGGTTCTATATCAGTTTCTATTGTAGCTAATCAAGCACCTTCCGTAACAGTCAGTGAACAATCAGGATTAGAATCAGATACGATTTCAGGTTCATTAGTTGCAACAGTGAGTGTATCAGATACAGAATCGGATTATCCAATTACTTTAGCATTATCTGGAACAGATGCTTCAAGCTTTACTGCAACTTCTAATAATGGAAATGGTACTAGCTGGAACATAGTAGCAAATACAGCTCTATCGGCAGGTACATATAACTTTACAGTTACTGCTACAGATGCATTTGGTAAGACAGGAACAGATACAGCAACTATAACTGTAACACAGTCAGCAGACTACGGACTTGTCTATGTATATACATCAACCTATGGGTCAGATGCAGGATTTGGAGCTAACTATTTAGGAGTGATGGGAGGAGCAACAGTTAACAGCGATACACCACCAGAGGTTACTTCTTATACAGCAAATACTTCATCACCATTCTATAAGTTTAAAAGCGGTGATGTAGGAAGCACTTCTATAAGTTTAGCTGGGGGTGAAACAGCAACATTACAAGCTAGCGGATCAGGCGCAGATTTAGATAGCGTCTTATCAGCATTAGGTACAATAAGTGCCGAAACAACCGGTCAAGTAATTATAGTATACCCTTCTGGGTCAGATATGACAGTACCAACATCGATTCAAGAATCGTTTAATAGTGTAGCAGGAGGAGCAGTACCGTGTATGGATGTAGACGGTAATGGATTTGGAATAGAATCAGGAGACTTACATTCCATCACTTTAGACTCAGCGCATCTGGATACAGTGAGTGGTTTGTATTTGGAAGAAAATCACAAAATGCAGTTGCATCTGGCTTTAAAGTAAGGTTAGTAGCTGCGAATGGTAGTTTACCAACATAATAAAATTAAATATAGATGCCATTATTTAGTTCAAAATTAGAGTTAACATCAGCCGCATCCTCCTCGGGGGTAGCTTTAGCGGACGTACAATATATACGTGGTGCTTTCAGAACTGTTGCTAATACTGGCGAACTTAATAATATACCTGTTACTCAAATTCAAAACGGACAGATAGTATGGGTAGAGGCAGCATCAGCTAGTTACCAAGCAACAGTTACTTTAGCTGATTATGTAAACTCTTTTAGCGATACAGTAAGTTGGTCAGTCTTCACAGGCTTTGGCTCAGGAGGTGGAGGAGCTTCATCACTAGGGGAATTAACAGATGTATCAACTGGTTCATTAAGTAATGGACAGGTATTACAATATAACGCATCAACCGGTAAATGGGAGGCAAGTAATGTCTCCGGAACAGGAGATATCTCTGCAGTATTTGCAGGAGATGGTCTAACAGGAGGAGGAACAGCAGGATCTGTTTCTTTAGATGTAGATCCAGGACTAGGTATGCAATTAACGTCTGACGGTATCACTTTAGACACTGGTTCAGCACATTTTATAAACGCAATCAATGCTTTATCTGATACAGGTATATTTCAACAAACCGGTTCGGTTTTTTCTGCAAATGCAGATTTTGAAATTACAGGATCATTAGCTTTAGATTTTGGTAGTGCAGGAAAAGCTTTTTCTATTACTTCTGCTTCATTAGAAGTGTTCTCAATACACGGAAACGGGGTTTTACAGCTGATTTCTCAGTCTAACACCCCAGATCCAATTGTAGGAGGAATTTATTTAGATGATAATAACAATCTTTATATAGGAGGATAGAAAAACGTGATATTTATTAATAACATTAAAAACTAAATTTAAAAATTATGGCAACATGGAAAAAGGTCGTCGTTTCCGGGAGTGGTGTTTCCCAACTATCAAATGATGCAAATTATTTGACCAACTCTGGAGATGGATCAAGCTTAACTAATCTAACATTTGCAAATATTACCAATGCAGAAGAAAACATTGAAGATATTGTAAATGGTCTCATAGTTGGAGGGACAAACATTACAGCTACATATGATGATGAAGCCGGTACTTTAACTCTAGACGCAGATCTAACAGGAGACATCGAAGGTGTTACTGCTGGTGCTGGTTTAACTGGAGGTGGAGAATCTGGTACAGTAACTATCAATGTAGTAGGAGGCGATGGTATCACAGCCAATGCCGACGAAATTGAAGTAACAGTAGATGATTCTACTATCGAATTATCAGCTTCTGATGGATCTGGTGCAGTACAAGTTAAAGATGGCGGTATTAGTACTGCTAAATTAGCTGCTGATGCTGTTGACGGTACTAAACTTGCTGACGATGCAGTAGATAGCGAGCATATCGCTGACGGTGCAATCGATACAGCACACATCGGAGATGATCAAGTAACTGCTGCTAAATTAGCTGATACTTCTGTATCTGCAGGCAATTATGGTAGTTCTACTGCAGTACCAACATTCACAGTTGACGCACAAGGTCGTTTAACTGCTGCTGGTGAAGCTAATATTGCTACTTCATTTGATATTGCTGCTGATGCAGGAACTACTGATACAGTAGATGGTGGTGAAACATTAACCTTCGCTGGAGGTATTGGTGTTACTACTACAGTATCTGACAACCAAATTAAAATTGACATTGCAGACGGAATTGTTTCTGGTTCTACTTTCTCTTCTCCTTCTCAAGGTACAGTAAGAGCTACTGTCAACGGAGTTCAAACAAACGTTGATACAGGCTTACAGACTACTGATGCTCCTGAATTTGCAGGATTAACAGTTGGTGGTAATGCTACTGTAACAGGAGATTTGACAGTACAAGGTACAATGACAACTTTGTCTACAACCAATACTGCAATCAAAGATAAATTTATCCTACTTAACTCAGGATCTGCTAACCCAGATCAAGGTGGTCTTGTAATTGACGAAGGTTCAGGTACAGGTCACGCATTCATCTATGATGAAGGAGACGGAAGATTTGGTGTTAACCAATCAGTATCTTCTACAGCTGGATCTGCTAACTCAGAAGCTTATGTAGCTTTAGTAGTTGATCAGGATAATGTGGCTCATGATATTACTGATACAGAGTATCATAAGAGAGGTAATATGAAAGTAGATAGCAACGACGACATTTTTATCTACGTATAATTATAGAAAAAGGATAAGGGGAGGGTTCACCTCCTCCCCCTACACTTTTAAAATTTTAAAGTCGTATAAAAATTAAAAACAAAGTACAATGGCCTGGAAAAAAATAATAGTTAGTGGTTCTCAAGCAGAACTAAATTCATTAACAGTTGATAACACATTAACAGCTAATGCCTTTAGCGGTGACGGTGCATCTATTACAAATGTAGTTCACAATGCCGGGGAAATCGCCTCACAGATTTCAGGTTCTTTTACATCGCTTTCTTCTTCAATTGCTACCAGATTTGACGGGTTAACTTCTGACTATACAGAGTTAACTAATATTCCTTCTGGTATTATGTCTTCTTCTGCTCAAGTAGAAGCAACATTTACTAATAACGATGTTGACTTTGGGACAGGAGAGGTAACAGCTACGGCATTTATTGGAGACGGTTCACAATTACAAAATATTACTGTAGATCAATCAGCAACAGTAATCCAGACATTTTCAAATGAAACTTCTTTAACAGTTACTCACAACTTTGGTTCTAAAAACGTTTTAGCTACTGTTTATAACTCAGCAGATGAGCAAATTATTCCAGGTAGTGTTACCACTACAAGCGATAACGTTGTAACTATTTCTTTTGATACTGCTACTTCTGGTAGAGTTATCATAGGAAAAGGAGGTCATATAGTTTCAGGTTCTATTCCCTTTAGTAACCTAATAAATAAACCGACATTAGTTTCTAGTTCGGCTCAAATTAGTATAGACTCAGTAGATGGATTTACTGCACATAGTAGTTCAGTAGCATCAAGATTTGAAAATCTAACTTCTGACTATACAGAATTAACAAATATTCCTTCTGGTATTGTTTCTTCTTCTGCTCAAATTGGATTGAGCTCAGCAGATTCTCCTCAATTTAATAGTTTAGTATTAACCGGAGACTTAACAGTACAAGGAACTACAACATCAGTACAATCAACAAACTTACTGGTTGAGGATAAATTTATACTTCTTAACTCAGGATCAGCTAATCCAGATGTAGGAGGTATAGTAATCGATGAAGGTTCTGGAGCAGGTCATGCATTCATATATAATAACACAGCAGGTAGATTTGGTTATACCGGATCATTAGCCAGTGATGCAACAAGTGCAACACCAGATGCTTTTGGAGCTGCTGTAGTAGATATTGATGCAGGACATTTAGACATCTCAGAATATCAAAAAAATGGAAATATCAAAATAGACAGTGGAGCAATTTACATCTATTCTTAAGAAGTTATTAAATAAAATGGGTCTTAATGTAAAAGGTAAGTTACTTACAGGTAATGAAGCAAAAGAAAAATTAGCCAAAGATGCGGCTATTTCTAATACCGGACTAACCGAAAAAGAAATTCAATTTATTTTAACCAAACTCAGACAAGCTAACTACACAGGAGCTGAGTTTGAACTATTCTATATAATCTTTTCAAAACTATCCAATTTACTTTCTAAGAAGTAGTTGGTTATTTAACTTATATTTACGATATTTATATACAAAGCTATTATCGGCCGGAAACGGAAGTGGGCTCTTGGAGTAACCAACCATAATATTAGTTAAAAATGCCAAATTGGAAAAAATTAATAGTTAGCGGATCAGACGCTAGCTTAAACTCACTTACCGTAAACGGTGCCATCGCCGCCACCTCCTATTCAGGAGATGGTTCCGGCTTAACTAATATTAGTGCACAAGTAACAGAACAAGCTACGGTAGTAGACTCCTTTACATCTGTTACTTCTAGAACAATCAATCATAATTTTGGGACTAAGAACGTTTTAGTCTCTGTATACGATGGAGGCGAGCAACAAATTATTCCTTCTAGTGTTACCACAACAGATGCAAACAATATTGACATAACCTTTGATGTAGCTACAACAGGAAGAGCAGTAGTGGCCAAAGGAGGTCATTTAGTATCCGGTTCTGCACAACTATTTACTTATAGAGAGGCTCTTTCAGGAGCTAGTTCCTATACAATAAGTCATAATTTAAACGAAGATTATCCGGTAGTTCAAGTATATGATAGCGGGAAATCTCAGGTTATTCCAGGTAGTATAACTTCAACTAACGCAAACACTATAAATATTTCTTTTGATAATACATTTATAGGTACGGTAGTTGTAAAAAAGTGATATTTATTAATAAGAGATAACTCAACAAAATTTTAAAAAATGAGAATAGATAGTCCTAAAGTATCAAACTTAACGTTTCAAACCGGTTCCGGAGTAGCTGATTCAAGCTTTACTGGTTCATTTACTGGTTCATTTTCTGGTGTAGGAAACTTTACCGGTTTAACAGCAGATAACGTCGAATATGCAAACGTATTGAACAAACCAGCAGGCCTGGTATCTGGTTCCGCTTCACAGGCAAGAAGCCAAATTGGAGTAGTCATAGGTACAGATGTACAAGCTTTTCAACAAAACCTAACTGATATATCCAACCTTAATCCCACAGATGGAACATTCATTGTTGGGGCAGGATCTTCATTTGTTGCTGAATCAGGAGCTACTGCAAGAACCTCATTAGGACTGGGTTCACTTGCAATTCTTAACACAGACTCTTCTCTTAACTCAGTTGATTTATCTAGTAACTCTTCTTATTCTTTTGCTAACTTATCGAACCTACCTTCATTAGTATCTGGTTCCGCTTCTGATGTTAGATCTTTTATAAACGTTGAAGACGGTGCTACAGCTGATCAAACAGCAGCTGAAATTAGAACATTAGTAGAAAGTGCTACTGACTCTAACGTATTTACAGATGCAGATCATACTAAACTCGATGGTATTGAAGCAAGTGCTGATGTAACCGATGCTACCAATGTACAAGCAGCAGGTGCGTTAATGGATTCAGAAGTAACTGACTTGGCTGGAATAAAAGCATTAACAGTTTCTTCTAAACAAGACGTACTGTCAGAAGGAGCTTTCGCAGATGGAGATAAAACCAAACTTGATGGTATTGAAGACGGTGCTACAGCTGATCAAACAGCAGCTGAAATCAAAACTGCTTACGAAAGTAACTCAGACACTAACGCCTTTGACGATGCAGCAGTTTCTAAGTTAGCAGGTATCGAAGCTTCAGCAGATGTAACCGATACAGCGAACGTAACAGCAGCAGGAGCTTTAATGGATACAGAAGTTTCTTCTTTATCAGGAATTAAAACATTAACCGTACCAGACAGTACAACTATCTCATCTTTTGGTGCTAGTTTGGTAGACGATGCAGATGCTTCAGCAGCAAGAACTACTTTAGGAGTAGATGCAGCTGGAACAGATAATTCAACCGATGTTAGTTTATCAGGTACTCCAGACTATATTACAATTTCTGGACAGGTAATAACTACAAACAAAATTAACCTTGCTACCGATGTAGAAGGTACACTACCAGTTGGCAATATGTCTGCTACAGCTTTAACAACTGTACAAACAGCTGCTAACGAATCAGCTCAATTAGCCTTAACAACTCAAGAAGGTGACGTTGTTGTTAGAACAGATGAAAATAAAACATATATGCATAACGGTGGTACAGCTGGTACAATGGCTGACTTTACCGAACTTGCAACACCTACAGATTCTGTAACTAGCGTTAACGGTAATACAGGAGCAGTAACAGTAACAGAAAACGTTACTACAAACTTATCAACTACTGCTAACGGTACTTCATTAGTAATTAATTCTTCTGATGGTACAAACGCTTCTATACCTGCAGCAACTACTTCTGCTTGGGGAGCAATGACAGATGAAGATAAGAGTAAATTAGACGGTATTGAAGCTTCCGCAGATGTTACTGATACAGCAAACGTAACAGCAGCTGGCGCGTTAATGGATTCAGAAGTAACCAACCTAGCTCAAGTTAAATCATTTGATAGTTCAGACTATGCTACAGCAGCACAAGGAGCTTTAGCTGATAGTGCTCTTCAATCATACGGTTCAGTAACTAATCACTCAGATGTTTCAGATGCAGGTTCAGGAGCAATTATAACTTCTGCAGAAAGAACTAAGTTGAGCGGTATTGCTACTAGTGCAAACAATTATTCTCACCCTACATATGCCGGTGATGACTTCTCAGTAGATTCAGGTGCATTAACAGGAGCAACAGTAATCTCTGATATTGATATTAACGTAACAACAGATACTTTAGGTCACGTAACTGACGCCAATGGTACAGTATGAACTAGAACAATAACATTAGCGGATCTTGGATATTCAGGAGATACTAACGCTAACTATATTACAAATAACAACCAGTTAACTAACGGTGCTGGGTATACCACATATTCTTCTAACCAAACTCTTAATAATAACTCAAACGTTCACTTTGAAGGATTAATGGTTGGTCAGACAACAGGAGCTACTGCTAATACTATTCGTTGTATTGGAGATATCGTAGCGTACTACTCTTCCGATCAGCAATTTAAAGATAATATTGTAACTTTAGAAGGAGCATTAGATAAAGTAAAAGCTATTAGAGGTGTAAGATTCGATTGGAACGACAAGCAAGACGTTTATGAAGGACATGATATTGGAGTTGTTGCACAAGAAGTAGAAGCTGTTCTTCCAGAATTAGTACACTACAGAGAGCATAATGATTCTAAAGCAGTAGATTATGTTAAACTTACAGCCGTATTAATTGAAGCTGTAAAAGAATTATCTGCTAAGGTAGAAGCATTAGAGAACAAATAAATAAATAAAAATGGGTTTTAGATTAAATGTAGATCTCGAAACGGGATCCGGTCCAACACAAGAAGCGTATATTAGAATTGATAATTATCGCTTCAATAAAGTTACGAGCGAACTCTTAATTACAACTACTACGTGGTTGAATATAGAAAAAGCTCAAGCTTTTAACCGAAAGTATTTAGATGAGAATCTAAAAAATGCAGTCGGTAGTTGCATCAGAAGTGCTTTACTATCCTTCACCGGATAGCGAAGGGGAAGAAATAACAATCCCCAACGTATTTAAAGCAGCGGTAGTAGAAGAGGAAGAAATAACATTTCCTATCTACGAAGAGCAAGAAACTATAGTACAAGTTCCGTATGTTAGTTTTGATGCAAATGGAGATGAAGTAACTAAATACAAAGATGAAATTAGAAAAATTCAACTTGAGGTAGATAGTTATAAAGAAGTTAAAAGGGTAGTTAAACCTGAGTTATTATCAAATTTGTATGAATTTTCATACAACGTTCTATTTAATAAGTTAGCAGAACTGTTTCCTGAAGACAAAATAGAAAAACTATAAAACAATGGCAGTATATACCTACGGATCAAACAACATATCTTGGAGTTCATTTGATGACTGGTCTAACCAGTTAGCTAGTCAAGCTAACCTTAGTTTGAATACACTAATGGATAACTTAGAACCTGCTGATTCAGCACCACATGCCGCTTCAGAACTTAGAAGCAATTCTTTTTTACATGGAACTGTTATTGCAGGAACAGGAGGAACAGTATCAGTAACTTCTGGCTATTCTCAAGCAGCAGCATCTTCTTTTACTTTGAGGAATGTAAACTTTGCTTCAATTGCATCTATTACGATTACTGCAACTGCTACTTACCCATATACTTTTCACTCTTTTAGAACTGCAGCCAGCGGTGGTGGATCAGTATTAAGTTCTACAGGACAAGGTACTACAACAGGTACTTTTACTGTATCATCAGGCACAGCTACCGGTACATCTACATTTTACGCTTACTTTACAACAACACACGTAGCACCATAATAGCTACTTAAAACGGTTTTATATTGAAAATAATTTGGGTTTTTGAAAACATATACAAGGATAAAGCCTCGTATAGTAAAATGAATATTCTCCTAATGCTTGCGTCTGTAAGATTATGGAAGAAAAATCAACCTGAAGATACCACATGGCTATACTGTGATGAAATGACTAAAGACTTACTAGAGTCTTTGGGAGTTACTTCTTTGTACGATAATATAGAAGTAATAAATTTCGACGGCAATATAAATAAAGAACACTTCTGGGCTAGTTCTAAATTAAAAGTACTATCCCTACAGACCGAACCAGTTATAATAATGGATTGCGATACATTAGTATTTAAACCATTTAAACAACACCTACAAGACGACACCGTATTATTCACAAACAGAGAATACGGAAGAGGGTATTATCCAACATCAATCGATCCTTTAGTAAGAAAGCTATCATATAAACATAGATGGCAAACTGATTCTGTAAACGTTTCTTTCTTACATCTACCTGATCCGAACTTTACACAGATGTATGCTAACTTAAGTTTACAGATGATGGAAGAGTTTACTAAATTAAAAGCTCCTAATTCTAAGTATCTTATTTTTGCAGAACAACTTTTATTAAAGCATTTAATAGTTAGAGATAAGATTAAACACAAAGCAGTTATAACAACCGAATGGGATTGTAATAATTGGAGATGGAGTAAAGTAGAAAGTGAAGGTATATGGAGCATAGAAGAATCAGGTGAATATTTTAGGCATTATGGACCATTGAAAAAATGGTATAAAAAAGATGATCCTGCTCATTCATATAAAGAAGAGATGCAAATGTTGCGTAATTGCATAAATTTTCATAAATTTATAGATCTAAGTGTTATTAATAATCCATGAGTATAGTTGATAAAAATTTTGTATTCGATAAAATTACCAACAATCAAGTTTATAAAAAAGCACCAAATGGTGAGATTATTATAGACCATGAAAGAGTTAAGTATGCTTGGACTCATGGTGCAACTAAATTTCATCTAGGAGACGGGCTTTTAATCTACGCAATTATTCAATATATGAGAGCTAAAAACTGTGTATGTTTAGGCTAAGGTGCTGGATTCATTCCTCGTATCATGACTCAAGGTAGATTAGATTTATATGATGAAGAAATTTTTGAAGGTAATAACGATTTCAATTGGGGGGATATAGGTACTACCTACTTAGTTGACGCAGCAAATGGTATTGGTGGACATGTAGATTGGTTAGATGAGGATTCTTTTTTAAGAAAAATATTTCATCCTAGAATTATTACCGATACTACTAATAACGCATTTTATAACTTCTTTGTCAAAGAAAATATAGAAATAGATTACCTACATATAGATGCTGGTCATTCATATGAAAGTGTTAAAGAAGACTTTGAACTATATAGTCAAATTATAAGTCCTAATGGTATTATATCTATTCATGATACCGATATTAGATACGCTGAGAACCACATAGTAACAAAGGATGTATCTGATCAAGAACATCATGAAGAGTTTGCAAATGGACCTGCAAAGTTTATAGAAGAAATATCAGATGAATGGCAAAGATTTGATTTTTTCAATTTCGGTATATTAAAAACAAAACCTAGTTCGACAGGACTTACAATTTTAAGACGTGCTTAATTTAGTTACAGTAGTTGGGAAAAATACTCATATGCTTCCACATATGTTAAGGCACTATAGAGATATAGTCCCACCAGAGAATGTACATGTAGTAGTATACAGACATTCTGAAGATGATGGGATATTAGAAGAGATAGAAGAGCTAGGAATAAAACCATTTAGAGTTTATACTCACGAAAAATACAACTGGGAAAAAGTTACTGAAATATATAATGCTGTTAAACAGACTAAACCTACTGAATGGTGGATAGTATCCGATGATGATGAACTTCAAGTATACCCTCACTCGGTATATGACATCATAGAAGACTGTGAGAGATCTGGTTATGACTTTGTTACCGGTGGGTTCATAGACAGAATAGGTATAGATGGTACTTTTCCAAAAATAACGAGAGAAACTAATATTCACGAAGCATTTCCTTTAGCGGGATTTTTTAGATATCCAATGTCTGGAGCCTGCCCTAACAAATGTACGTTAATGAAGGGATATCAAAAAGTTACTCCCGGTCAGCATTATGCCTTATTCTCAGACGGGTCTAATAGTTGGGGAGATGCACATCCTAGAAGATATCCAATACACAGCGTATTCACCCAGGTACACCACTTTAAATGGGATAGTACTTGTTTAGACAGAATACAAGAAGTAGCAGATATTAAGAAAGCATATGCATATTCTAAAGAGTACAGTAAAATGTATAGAGCGATAGCTAGATCAGACTGGAAAATAAACGTTAAAAATCCTGATTATTTAGTTGCTAAATTAAAAGAAAGTTCGTATATTGATTATACAAACTACCCACATTGGGATGAATTAAAAAACTTAATAGTTACAATATGAGTGCAGAATTAGAAAATCAATTAGAACAAGAAAAATTACTTGTCGAAGAAAGAAAAGTAAAAGCATTAGAAAAGATTGCTATGTCTTTAGATGCATTAACTGTCTGGTTTGAAGAAATAGACAAAGAAGACTGGGACAGTAGAATTCAATTTTACCTTGCTGAATGGCATAATAATTTGACAGGCGGAGGAGATGGAGCTTAAAAAACTTGGAGTAATTGTACCTTATAGAGATAGGTACGAGCATCTCTTAAAGTTTAAAATGGCTATCCAAGCAAAACTATACGAAGCAAGAATTCCTTATGAATTAATCATAGTAGAGCAAGACGACGCTGAATCTTTCAACAGAGGGAAACTTTTAAACATAGGCTTTATAGAAGCAGAGAAGCTTGGCTGCGACTACGTTGTGTTTCACGATGTAGACATGGTACCTAAGAAAGTAGATTACTCCTACTCAGATTACCCTATGCACCTTGCTACCAAGGACTTACCCTTCAATGAATACTTTGGGGGTATTACTATGTTTAATATAGAAGACTTCAAAAAGATAAATGGGTTTTCAAATAAATACTGGGGATGGGGATTTGAAGATGATGATTTACTTTGGAGATGTAGGCTAAAAAACTTACCATTAGAGCAAGTACCTTTATCAAATGTAGGTCCAAACACAGCTGCTTTAAAGTTTAACGGTAATTCTTCTTATGTCGAAATGGATAACACCATTAGAACTAGAGGAAGTTTTTCTATTAGTGTTTCCTTACAACCAGAAGATATTGTTCTGGATAGTACAAAAAGAGAAGACAAGTATGTAGCTTTTGCTATACCGGGGTATGATATGAATATAATGTATACTAGCTTTAGAAGATTCGCTGTGGAATTTTTCGATGGAAAAAAACAACATAAATACATTTTTTCTAATATAATACCTGCAGTAAAAACTAACCTAACGCTAACGTACGACAAAGATACAAAATTAGTACACTTTTATCAAGATACTAATTTACTTGGAGAAATTGAATTAGATAGAGGTTTTTATCTTTATATGAAACAACCTAAGATGTACTTAGGATCATCCAACCCACATAGAGATGAAGAACAGAATTTTTTTAGAGGGTATATTAATTCTTTCGCAGCATGGGATAAGAAATTAGACTTTAAAGAAGTAAAAGCAGTAGTAGAAAATAATTACTTTGGGCTAGGTGATAACTTTAAAGGTTATGAGAGCGCTGGTAATCTTACAGCATACTACGACGGTAAATTTATACGAAGATATTCCTTAGTAGATATTAGTGAGACATCAGATCCTGCACAGATTGTAGATTGTGAGATAGTTCCTTACGATTGCCCTAAGAGAGAAAAGCTACTGATTCCGTTTAGAAGAGAAAGCGACTACAGGCTATTAAAGCATGAAGATCAAGGCTTCCTAAACACAGGTTGGAAAAATATTACAACAAGATATAACCAGTTAAAATTTATGAACGAGGTTCTAAGAGGGTATGGAATGCCTGAAGATGATGGTCTCACAACATGCAAATACAGAGTACTGTCGAACGCCCGTGTAAGAAATGTAACACAAATGACAGTAAAACTATGAAATTAGGAGTATGTGTACCATACAGGAATAGAGAGATGCACCTCAATGAGTTTATTCCTAAAGTTGGAAAATACCTTAAAGAGCAAGGTATAGACTTCCAGATGTACTTTTGTCATCAGGTAGATGATAAATTATTTAATAGAGGTGCGACTAAAAATATAGCCGCTAAACATGCTTTTGAAGAAGGTTGTGACTATATTGTTTGGCATGATATCGATATGATACCTGAAACTGACGGAGGAGCAGATTACTCCTTCCCAGATAAAGGGCCTAGACATATAGCAACAAATATTGAACAAATGGACTGGGGTCTTAAATACCATGAATATTTTGGTGGCGCTGTACTTTTCTCTAAAGAACAAGTAATGGCTACAAATGGCTACTCTAATGACTACTGGGATTGGGGCATGGAAGATGATGATTTATTTTGGAGATGTAATAAAGAAGGTTTAACTAACAATACCTATATTGAAGATACTTTAAAAGATCAGAAATATAAACATTTTAACGGTGACAATTCCTTTATAAAGTTACCTTTTGATAAACATCTAAGAAGTTTAAACAACAGATCTCATACAGTCTCTATATTAATGAGAGCCCAGCAACAACCTGATAAGAATCCAATTTTCTTAATAGGAAGTAATAAGAGAAAATACGTAGAATATCCGGTTCTTAGAGTTAAAGGATATGATTACGGTATTGGGTTTAACAATTCTAGAGCTATTTCGTTAACTTATTGGAATAACTTTCATCAGCATAATTACATGTGGGTTAAAAGATATGATGAACAATGGTCTTGGGTAACTGCTGTATTCGATACATTAAATAGAAAAACTCATTTCTACCTTAACGGCTCTGAAGTGGACAGTAGAGGGGGATTCGGTTCTCAATCACCATTAGATTTTTCTGGTCGATTAAAGAACTACGGTACTGAACCTTGGTACTTAGGTACATCACCTTCAGAAGCAGATGATAGTACTGTAAAATATTTTAAAGGTGATATTGCTAAAGTTTTTGCATGGAAAAGAAAATTAGAACCAAAAGAAGTAGAAAACTTACATAAAAATATACCTCAAGATGATTTAGCAATAGATTTAGATTTTAACGATCCTAAAACTAATTTTAATGAATACAACACTGAAAATCATATAGAGAATATTAAAGTTCCTAATTCAATACTCCCTTACAGAATTAGCGGTAGATTTAGATGTCTACCACATAAGGATGAAGGTATAGTTAATGGAAAATTTGCAAAAGGTGAAACCACTGCTAGAAATGAAAGAAGGTATGTACTACAGATGCAACAAGATCAAATCAACTATAAGGAAGACGGAATAGCACAAGTTAAATATGAATTAGTAGGTGAAGAGCAGCTCACTCCTTGGGCTAAAATGATTAACATCAAACTATGACATCACAAGAGGTAAAGGATAAATTAGACAAGGTAGGATGTGGTATGTGTCTTGCAAAATGGACACAGGTTACAATGCACCTATCGATGGGGATGACACATTCATGTCACCACCCGTCACCGCATAAGGTACCTTTAGCTCAAATACAAAGGAATCCATCAGCACTACATAATACTAAGTTTAAGAAACTTAAGAGAAAAGAAATGTTAGAAGGCAAAAGACCTTCTGAATGTAACTACTGCTGGAATGTAGAGGATAATTCTAACTCATTCTCAGATAGAGTCTTTAAATCATCAGAACCTTGGTCTATCAAAAGCTATGATGATATTGTTAAAGCTAATTGGAGAGAAGATTTTAATCCTCGCTATGTAGAGGTCTCTTTCTCAAATACATGTAATTTCAAATGCGCCTACTGCGGACCACAGTTTTCGTCAAAATGGGTAGACGAGATAGAAAAACATGGTCCCTATCCTACATCGACTAAGTTCAATGGGATAGACCACCTTAGAGCAAAAGGGGAAATGCCTTATAAGCACTCAGAGCATAACCCTTACCTAGACGCATTTTGGGAATGGTGGCCAGATCTTTACCGGGATCTGCACACCTTCAGAATTACAGGAGGAGAGCCTCTTTTAGCGAAGGATACTTTTAAAGTATTAGATTATATTATAGAACAAGAAAATCCTAATACAGAATTAGCATTATCAATTAACTCTAACCTAGGAGTACCAGATGCCTTAATCGATAAGTTTATAGAAAAGGCTAAAATAATCTGTGAAAACGACAAAGTAAAAGAGTTAGTAGTATTTACTTCAG
>Ga0181607_10002442_pt1 | contig 16380 bp, 12 predicted proteins | sample 041ome_9_FD_132420 | JGI IMG/M metagenome (GOLD analysis project Ga0181607, IMG submission 132420) | Coastal salt marsh microbial communities from the Groves Creek Marsh, Skidaway Island, Georgia - 041413US metaG (megahit assembly) | ecosystem: Environmental > Aquatic > Marine > Intertidal zone...
GTAATGCCATATTAAAACCAGAATATAATCATAATTTTTTAAATTCATTTTATTTTCATCTATAATTTTAATTTTTGTACCCGGTGTATATTTTCCAAATTTGAAAGGATTAACATCATATACATTGTCTATTTCATTTTTTCCCAGATTGCAAAATTGCAAAAGAACATTTCCTTTTGTTGACGCTCCCAATCCAGCTATTTTTCTCTTATTTTTTTTTAAATCAATTAATAATTTATTTAGTTCATTTGAATGTTTTTTCACTTTTTTAAAAAATTTTTTGTATGTTGTTAAATTATGCAACCCCCTTTTTTTTTCATATAAGATGTAATGTTTTAATTTTTTAGTATCTCTTTTTTGATAACTATTCTTCACTATATCTATCCAAATACTTCCTCCATTAATTTTATTAAAACCAAAATTGTGAATTTTTAAACCACATTTATTAATAATATAATTTAGTGATGTTAAAGAGTAGAATTCAAAATGTTCATGACAGAAAGTATCGTATGAAAAGGTATCTATAAAACTTAAAAGATTAGCAACTTCTATATGGTAAATGCCGTCATCAGATAATAAAGATTTAACTTTTTTTAAAAAACTGACTGGACTTGGCAAATCATAAAACATTGCAATTGATGTAATTAACTTAAATTTATTTTTTTTAATTTTTGAGTAAGCATTTTCAAAAGTATCTATAAATACATTTGTTTCTTTATCATAATACTTTAAATATTTTTTAATACATGGATCAACACCATATTTTTTACTTTTCGAAAAATTTAAAAAAGTAGAATCATTTGAACCTATATCTAAAATTTTATCATTCTTATTTAATTTTAATTTTTTACTAAGATATAAATATTTTTTACTCAGATGATTAATCATAATTTTATTAAGACCTGACCTATAACCATAGCTATCTCCATACAAAAACTTTTGATTATAGTTATGTTTTAACTGTAATAATTTTGAAGTTTTTGAAAAAACTACTTCGAACGGAGTTTTTTTGATTTTTTGATTTTTAGTTGGAAAAATACCAGTTAAATAAAAGTTTGGAAAATTAAAAACTGATACAAGATCTTTCTTTTTTGAAACTCTACATGCGTTTATTGATTTAAATATTTTCATATTAATCTTATTAGTAATATAATTTTGTTATATACATTAACTCTCTTTTTAAAATTGGCAGCTTAATATTAAATTCTTTTTCAAATTTATTTAATTTCATTCTCATATCATTGTTCCGTTTAGCTTTAAAATTTATTTTTTTCTTTTTTACTCTAATTAAATAATCTAGTTTTAAGTTAGACATTTTTGCTAGAAGATATGCGAAATGATATTTTGAAAAACCGTTATGAGAACCAATATTATAAATACCTTTTTTATTTTTATTTATTATATTTAAAATTATTTTAATCAATCTATCGATTGAAATTGGGGAAAAAAGTATGTCGTCTGCCAAATATATTTTTTTTTTATTTTTTAAAGAATTAATAATCCAATCTGAAAATGAAGGTCTACTTTTAATATACGACTTACCAAAAAAATTTGTTCTTAATGTAACTGCATCTAAACTTGATGCAATTTTCTCAGATTTAATTTTACTTAAAGTATAATAATTTTTAATTTTATGATTTTTCTCATTATTTTTATTGTATCTAAAATACATTTGATCTGTTGAAAAATGAATTAATTTTATTTTTGAATTATTTAATTTAATAGCATTGCATATTTTTTCTAAAAATTTTACGTTTATTTCATAACAAATTTTTTTATTATTTTCACAAAAGTCAACATTTGTACATGCTGCTAAATTAATTACATGAGTGAAATTATTTTTTTTAAATAAATTATTGAAAAATTCCTGGTTATATTCTTTTTTTTTATTTCTATTAAAAGTTTTAAATTTGATTTTTTTTTTTGTTAAATATTTTTGTAATGATTTACCAAACAAGCCACTTGAACCTGTAATAAAAATGCTAAGATCTTTATTTCTTAATTTAAACATTATGAATCTATTTTTAATTAAGTCTTTCGAAACCTTGATTTGCTATTGGATATTCTAAAAAATCTGAAACATTTAAGTTTTTTTCAAACTTTGTAATTTCAGAAAAAATTTTCTCAAGTATTTTAAAATAAATATCTAAATATTTTTCATGATGCACACAACAATATACAGTATTAGTTGCTAAAATTTTGTTTTTTAGAAATTCTTGAACTAAATAATTACGGTAATACCAATTTTTTTTTGAGTTGAATTTGAATGTTGGCATTGCATCAATGCCTGAAACAATTATTTCTAGTTTATATTTTTTTGCTAATTGTTTCCATTTCTTCTTAATTATTTTTCCAGTTTTAGTAATTTTTTTCCATGATTGAATTTTTTTCATTTTTTTTAATGTTGCTAGACCTACCGCTGGTGCCATAGTATCGGACCAAAAGGTACTGCTGATAAAACTTTTACTGGCTTTATCCATAATGTTTTTGTTACCTATTACTACAGTTAAAGGTATTCCATTTGCTATGGATTTGCCAAAAACTGCAATATCTGGATATATTTTATATTTTAAATGTAATCCTCCATATGTCTCTCTAAAACCTGATGAACACTCATCAAAAATAAGAATTAACTTTTTTTCTTCACAAACTTTTTTGATACTTTTTAAGAAAGTATTCTTTAACTTTAAATTTCTTTCAACTTCCATAAAAACAATACCAACGTTTTTATGTTTTTTTATTATTTCCTTAAAACTATCTAGATCGTTAAATTTAAATGGATAAACATATTTACCAAGATCATTTGGAACACCGTCTGTTGTTAGTCCTTCGAGATGAATATCTTTTATTTTATCTTTTTTAAAATTAGCCGCTAAATACCAATCATGCCATCCATGATATCCACAAACTGCTACACCTTTTTTGTTACTATTTAATCTAGCCACTCTTAATGCAATAGTATTTGCTTCAGCTCCAGACCTCGCAAATATAGTTTTTCCTGACCATGGATGTGCTGAAATTAATTCTTCAGCTAAACTTTTTTCTTCTATTGATACTAGTGTAGAAGAGTTTGATTCTTTAATTTTTTTAATAGCCACTTTATTTATTTCACTATCAGAGTAACCCAATATATTTGTTCCAACTCCCATCAAACTAAAATCAATAAACTTATCCCCTTCACTCCCCCATATGAAACAATTTTTAGCTTTAGTATAGTAAGTTGGCCAACCGACTGGAAGAAATTGATCGGGCCTTTTGGATAGCAATCCAACACCTCCATTAATCACATTTTTATTTTTGATCCATTTTTTATATATTTTGTATTTTTTAATTTTTAGATTTTTGAATTTTGGCCAAAATCTTGGATCGTTAATTAATTTGTCATCAATATCTAGATCTTGATAAAATTTGTTAAACTTATTATTAGATTTAAAATTCTTAATTTTTTTTAATACACTTTTAAACTGATTTTTATCACTAAATCCTATAACTACTTTATCTATAAGCCCATTCTTAAATACAAAATTTAAATTAAAGTCAACTGGATTAATATTATTGTTTTTTAAAATGTTACTATATTTTTTTAAATGATCATCCCAAATACTAAAAAACTTCGGTATTTTTTCTTTTTTTAATAAAAGAAGTCCTTGTAAAAATATTGATCTTGCATGTAGTTCTATCCCTTTTTTTTTGAGCGATTTTAAATAAATATTATCAAAATTTTGGTTAAATATATTGTAGGGGAATTGTACTAAATCTGGCTTAAAAACTTTTAAAATATTTTCTAGTTCGAATTTATTATATACAGAAACACCTATTTTATTGATTTTTTTACTTTTTTTATAATTAAGTAATAATTTATGTATTGAATTCCATTCTTTTTCTAATGGCAATAGTGGATCATGTAGAATTAATGTCTCAAAGCTTTTAATTTTATATTTCGTAAATATATCTTCAATTAATGTAATTATTTTTGATCTTAAATTTTTTCTATTAGATATCTTTGGTAATTTTATTGAAAGGTTGTAACTTTCAAGATTAATATTTTCCAAAAGTATATGGCTATTTTTATATTCTAGAGAAGTATCTAAATTTTTGATATTTTTGTTTTTAAATAAATTAATAACTTCTTTTAAACTATTGTTTTTACTTAAGCCATATTTTTTCTCTGATTGTGCTAAACCAACCACAAGTTTAGTCAGCATTGTAAATAATTTTTTTTAAAGTTTTTGAATCTATATATTCTGGATTAGTTAATGAATTATAATCAAATTCTTTTTTTACATATCTTCCAATTTCATTATATTTATTTTTTTTATAATTTATATTTCTATCAATATATTTTATCTGAGGTTTAATTATAAAATACTTTTTAAATTCAATAATACTTGTTGATTCATCTTGTGAACATAAGACCTCATGTAATTTTTCACCAGGTCTTAAACCTATAATTTTTATTTTTATTTTCTTATTTATTGAATTTGTTATATCCAAAATTTTTACTGAGGGAATTTTAGGTATTATTATCTCACCACCTTGTGAATTTATAAAGGAATTTAATATCAAATTAGCTGATTGATTTAAAGTAATCCAAAATCTTGTCATTTCCTTATCGGTCACTGGAAAGAATTCTTTGTTTAATTTGTTTATTTCTTTAAAAAATGGAATTACTGAGCCTCTTGAATTTACAACATTACCATATCTAACAACTACAAATCTAGTGTCTTTTTTACCCACAATGTTATTTGCTGCTACAAAAATTTTATCTGAAACTAATTTTGTTGCTCCATATAAATTAATCGGATTAGTTGCCTTATCAGTTGACAAAGCGATAATTTTTTTGACATTGTTTTGCAATGATGCCTCAACTACATTTTTTGCTCCATCTACATTTGTCTTTACATATTCGATGGGATTATATTCAGCTATATCGACATGTTTAAGAGCTGCAGCATGTACCACTAAATCAATTTCATTCATTGCTGTTTTTAATCTCTCCAAGTCTCTGACATCACCAATAAAAAAACGCAGAATGTCTTTATGCTTTAATTTTGAAAAATCTTTGATCATTTGAGACTGTTTAAGCTCATCTCTAGAATAAATAACAATTCTTCTTGGATTTGTTTTTTTTAAAAGTATTCTAATCAATTCTTTGCCAAGAGAACCTGTTCCACCAGTTACAAGTATTGACTTTTTATTAAAATATTTTAGAGATTTTTTGTTTAATTCAATCATTACCTTTAATTACAGCTCAATTCTACTATCATAATTAAATTCATCAATTAAAGAATGAGACACAATTATAACAATCCTATCTTTTTTCAAATTATTAATAACTTTGATTACTTGTTTAGCGGAGATTGTATCTAAATTAGATATTGGTTCATCAAATATAACAAGTTTACTGTCTCTATATAAAGCTCTTGCTATAGCCATTCTTTGAAGCTGGCCACCACTTAAATTATTATTATACTCAAAAATTAACTCATCTAACCTATCTTTTAAATCATCATATAAATCAACTTTTTTTAATACATCTATAACTTTATTCTTATCAGTATTTTCTTGCCCTAAAGTAATATTTTTAAGAATTGTGTCATTAATTAAATTAACATTTTGTGGAACATAAGAAATTAACTTAAACCAATTAATGTTATTGTATATTTGTAAAGGAGAATTATTGATTTTAAAAAAACCAGATTTTACAGGAATAAGTCCCATTAAAAGGTTCATCAAAGTTGATTTTCCGCTTCCAGATTTACCTGTTATTATATTTATTGAGTCAAGTTTAAAATTAAAGTTCATATCCCTAATAACAATTTCTTTACTGTTATCATATTTAAAACTAACATTTATAAGTTCTAAATTATTAAAGTTATTTATTTTTTCATTATTTAGTCTAATTTGATCTGAAGATGTGTAAAAATCATTTAAAATATTTACAGCATCTTTATCAAAGTTAATATTATTTATTGAACTATAAATAGTATTAAATGCAGGAGCAATTTTATAAAATGCAAATATAGTCACCCCAAAATATGATAACAGTTTTGTATCAAAAATAAATTGCTCTTTATTAAAAAAAAAAATAACAAAAAAAATAATCAAAATTGAAATTTCAATTAATGGTTTTGTTGAATGAGATATTACATTTGTTTTTTTATATAGATTATTAACTAGAATTTCATTTAATTTAAAATTTTTATAATAAACCTTTTGCAAATCAAATATTTTGATTTCTCTAAAATTTCTAATTAATTGTAAAATATAATTTTTTCTTAATTGTAGATACTTTGAGGTTTTTTTTCCAGATTCCTCATAATATTTTTTTAAAAACTTCATTATAAAAAAAAATATTAATGAAAGAAAAATAATTAAAATAAGAAATATCTTTGAATTAGTAATGATTAGTGGGACAGAAATAAATATTATCAAAAATGTTTGATGTATAATGTTATTTAAAGAACCAAATACATTAGCAGCAACTCTTTCGATATTTTCTATTAATAACGTACTGTAAAAAGAACTATTTTTACTAATTAATTCTAGATAGTAACTCTTTTGAATCCTTTTAAAGAAAGATGATCTAATAGAAACAATTAGATTATAAGTGAAATTAAAATTTAGGTAATTCATTACCATTGTAGAAATATTAGCAATTATTGAGAGAATTAAAAAAAAAATTACAAAAAATTCAATATCAGATAAGTTAGATAAATTAATATATGTTTTAAAATTAATTAAATATTCATTAACTTTGTTAGTCTTATTTGAAAAAGAACTTATTAAAGGAAAAACAGAATAGACATAGGCAAGCTGTAAAATAGCGTTGATAAGAAAAAAAAAATTTAGTAAGAAAAATTTTAAATATATTTTTCCATCAAATTTAGTTATTAGATTGAATACTTTTTTTATCATTTTAGTATTTAAGAATATGTAAATATGTCATTTATTATTAATAATGAAGATCAATACCGTTTATATTAAAGTTAAAAATTTTGCGAATTAAATAATTGCTTATTTTATTTTTACAAAGCTTATCAATAAATTTAGTTTTTTTATTAATTAAAAGATCGTTTAAAATAGATTTTTCTTGAAAGTCTAAAATTTTATTGGATTCTATTAATTTTATTACCGTGTTTCTAAAACCATAAAGGTCCAAAATAGAACAAAATTTAATAAAATCATCTTTAGACAAGTCAATATTATGTCCATTAAAAATTTCCTCTTTAATAAACAAAACATCGCACGCTATAAAAATTTTTTTTGATCTACAAAAAAAATAATTATTATTATAGGTGTTCCACATGTGGCTTTTTTCGATCTCTAACATAACGTATCCAATTTTTTTCATAAAAGAAAAAATTTCTCCTAAATTAAAAGCCTGTTTATAGATATCTATATTCCATACCTCTAAAAGTACCAAAGGGGAATTTTTAGTTAGCAAATCTTTTCCACCTTTCAAAATTTCTAAAACATATCCTTGGGTATCAATCTTTAAAAAATTAATTTTTTCAATTTGAAAAGACGAGAGAGGTCTTGATTTAAATTTATTTATTTTTAATGTTTTTCTTTTTATAAAATTTTTACTAAAAATATCTTTGTATTTTTCACTCACTTCATAAACAGAACTTGTTTGAGTATTTTCATTTTCAAAAAAAGAAATATCCTTATTTTGATCACTTAAACAAATATTATAATTATTTTTCTTTTCATCTGAAATTTCGAATGGATCAAATTTATACTCAGTAACTTTAAAAGTTTTTTTTAAAATATCATTAAAATTACTAGAATGATGTGCAGAACCAATATCAATGTAGTGAAATGACTTATCATTTAATAATTTATTTATTTTATTTATTAAAAAATAATTTCTAAATAAATAAGAATTAAAATTCATAATTAACTTTCACTACAATTGAAAACTCTCAAATATTTATTTTGGTAAATTGGTTTATTTTCTGATATTTTATAAAAGAATGAATTTTTTTTAATATATTTTTTGTCATAATCGGTGATTATACAATTTTTAAAATTTTTTCTCATTTTTTTTGTCTTATTTGATAAGAATTTTTCATAACTTTTAAGTAAAATATTTATTGGTTCATTTTTTTGATACTCATTTTGATAATTTTCATAAAAAATTATTTTATTTAAAAGTGCAAGATTGAGTTGATGCTCTGTATAATTATTTTCATTGATTTCCCAAAGTGTAATATAATCTTTCAAAAATTCATTTAGATCATCAACATCAAAACCATAGAGATAGAATATAAAATTGAGTCTCTCTAATATTTGTTTTCTTTTAATAGATGAGGAAACATTAGTAATATTATAAATATAAACTTCTCTTACATTTTTCTGATAACTAGAGTTTAATATTAACCCTAGATTTAAAGTGACAAAAGGTTGAACTACTTTTTGAGAATTAAAATATTTCTTTTGATATTGTTCACTTGGTTTTTTTTCTAACTCATGTTTTAAATTGTTATTAGAAAGAAAAAATAAAAAAATCACTGGAACGATAACTGATGAATATTGTAAAATCTTTTGATTAATTAAAAATTTCTTTTCTATAGTAAGGTAAGCAACTATTAAGAATAAGATTAGAAAAATAATATAATAATAAAATAAATTTAAATAATCTAAATAATAAATAAATGGTAAATGTAAAATTGCAAATATAGTAATTATTTTTAACTTTATTAGATTCAAACTTTTTAAAAAGCAAAACAGAAAATTTAAACTTATTGCTCCTATCAAAATTTCAAAGTTTCTATTTGTAATTCTACTTGCCAATATTTCATTAAATACAAAATAAACGAATATCCAAAATACAAACAAAGAAATTAAAATAATCAATTCAAAAATATGTTTTTCTTTAAATTTAGGATTAAAAAATAAGTATAAAAGTATTGGAATCAGGAACATTTCTATTGAATAAATATAATTACCTGTCCAAAAATTATCTAAACCAACACCGTGTTTTTCATTATCAGTAAATGCTAATTCAAAATTATAAAAATGAAAAAAAATTGTTGATAACAACAAAATAAAAATAAAAATAAAAATTGTTAATTGCTTTTTATTTATTTTATTTAAATAGAATTTATAAATGATAGATAACGAAAATATCCCAAAGAATAAAATAAATATTATTGGGTCAAGAAATGAACTAAAAAATAGTAATAAAAAAATGTAATAAAAATCGCTACCGATAATTTTTTCTTTAAGAAAAAAATTTTTTAATATGAAAAAACTTATAAATATAAATATATTATTAATTAAAATATTTGGAGCCCTAAATAAGCTTGTGTAAAATATTGGTAAACTATTGCTGTTCTCTTTTATCGCTTCAAATATTCTTGCCAAATATTCAAAATAATGAAGTGGATTTAGAATGCCACCAAAAACCTTACTTGAAAATAAAATTGTTAAACAAAATAAGAAAAATGAAGTTAAAAGTTTATAACTTTCAAAATATTTTAATATTAAGTAACAATTTAAACCTGAGAAAAATACATAAGAAATAGTTATTGAAGTTATTTGATCAAAGAAATTTAAAAAAAAACCATAAAGGTATAGTCCAATTCCACGAGAAGCAAAATGATGATATTTATCATCAATTTCAGTTAACTTTGTTCCTAATTCGAATATTGATTGATTCATTATAGAATTTTTTACCCAAGAAAATATCATTGTCATATCATGAGTAATATTTAAGTGGTCAATTGCAGTATTTGAGGGAAAGTTTAATTCACCATTGAGCGAAAGGTTTATAAAAAATGCGCTGATGAATTTTAATGAAAAACAAATACTAAATATTACTGAAAATAATATATATATTTTTTTTTTTGTTAAATTCATTGAAACAAAATATAGTTAATTAAACTTAATATCCAATATTTAGATTATGTTGACCGCAATAATACCTGTTTATAACTACGAAAGAAACATAAAGAAAAATATTGAAATAATTGAAAGAAAAATAAAAAGTTATTTCGTCAAATATGAAATAATTATAGTGGATGATGGCAGTGACGATAATACCTTAAATAATTTAAATGAAATTGTATCAAAAAATATTAGAATATTAAAAAATAAAAAAAATATAGGAAAATCATATTCTATATTAAAAGCATTAAAAGTATCAAAAGGTGAAAAAATTTTTTTATATGATTGTGACCTGCCGTATTTCAATAAAATTGATAAATTTTTGTATTTATTGAAAAAAAATAATTTTGTAGTTATAGATAGAAAAAACAAAAGTAGTAAATTAATTAAAGATAAAAATAACCTTTATCAATTTTTAAGGCATAATGTTGGTGATCTAGTTTCAATCATAATTAATTTTTTTTTAAATTTAGATATACTTGACACTCAAGCTGGCATGAAAGGTTTTAAAAACTTCAAGCAATTAAAAAAACAAAGATTTATATCAAAAAGGTTTTTTTTTGATATCGAGTTGATTTGTTATATGAGAACAAAAAATATTGAATTAAAAAAAATACCAATTAATTACAAAATTAGTAAAGTATCTTCAATTCGAATTTTTGATTTGAAAAATTTTGAAATATTTTACGAATTAATTCGTATTATAATTCGTTATACCTAAAAGTTCAAATTCTTGAAAATTTTTCGAAAAATTACTAAATTTTTGTTTAAGATTAAGTTTTTTATTTGAATTGAAAAATTTATTTATTATTTTTTTGTTAATTTAATACGCTTAATTATTAAAATTCATAAGTAGTTAACTAATATTATATATTTTATTACAAATAGCGATGATTTCTAACGATTTTCTAATTTATATTAGATATTTTTGCAAACATCATTAAATATTTTCCTATGAGAATTATTTGAAAAATATTTAGAGTCGTTAGATTTATAAAAAAATTCTAATTTTTTTATATCATTATCAAAGGACCCATTATTTAAAAGCTTTGAAAAATTATTATAGATTGAGTTTTTATTATTAGTGTCATTAGTAATTTTTCTAAAATTTTGAAACAAATTATCTTTAAAAAAATAGTTATGCATATAATAGAAAGAATAAATTTCTTTTAAATTTGTATTTATTTTTTTCTTATTTACCTTTTTTAAATTTAATAATATGTGTTTGTAATCTTGAAGATTTTTTGGTGTTATAGAAAAATTGTAACTCATATGTGGATTTATTTTAGATGCATTTATAACATTGACTCCTAGCAAAGGTAATTCATGAGCAACTGATCCATACACAGTAAGCGCGTGGTCTAAATTTATTTTGAGCTGATGAAAAGAAGTGTTTGGATTTACCAATTCAATATTAGTAAATTTTTTTGTCATAGAAGAAATAATTTCTATTGTTCCGGGCAAATAATCTCTATGTGGCTTAATAAACCAATTATAGTTTGTTTTGTGAGAAATTTTAGATAAAAAATTTATCCATTCATAAAAGTCAATAAATAAATTACCTTTTTTATATTGTCCATATGCATGCGGATTATCAAAAAAACAATGAGTACAAATTAGAATATTTACTTTTTTGCTTCTTGTTATTGGATTTTTATCAGTACTATATTTTGAAAAAGCAGACTTTTTAGAATAATCCATGTTTACACCAACTACACCACTTAGTTTTTTATTTATAGCTTTTTTGGAAATATCAATAAATATTCTTTTTTCTTTTTGTTTTAATTTATTAAAAAATTTTTTATATAAATCAAATAGAGATAACTTTAATGTTGTTAATTTCATCACAGATGAACCATACCCATCCATGGTATAAATCGGAATTTTATTTTTTAAAGCAATTTTATTAACTATGTTAGTTTCCACATACATTCTGTGACTTAAAAATACCCCTTTAACTTTATTATCTTTAAAAAAATCTTTCCAGAAAACATAAGTGTCAATAGTTTCACTTACTAAAGTCCATAATTTTTTGTCATTTATATTTACAGTAGGAACAAAATTTCTAATTAAGTATGATTCATAAATATCAATTCCGATATAAATTTTATTTATTCTAATTTTAATAATATCTTCTTTTGACTTTATCTTTTTTTTAATTTTTACAAACAAAATTTGAGATTGCTTTTTTTGGTTTTTATTTAATCTAATTTTTAAATTTTTTGCTCCGATTGTTTTGTAAGCTAAATTGTAAGCCAAGTTGTATTCATTATTAAATACTAATAACTCTGAACTTTTTACTTTAGCCAAAACCCTTAATATCACAGATCTTAGGACAAGACTAAATGGTACTTCAAAATGATCAAATAGTATTACTCCATTAGTAGATTTTTTTTTTTGTAATAAATTATAATTAAAACTATTAAAAACAAACTTTAAGAAATAAAAATTTATAAAATCTAAATTTTTATTTAAAAAATTTCCAATTTTTTTAAATATCATTTAATTTATAATTGCCTTAATAAAACTTATGAGATTTTTCTTCCGGATCAAATCTGTAATAATTTGTAAGTGCATATCTTTCACCAGATTCTAGTGGCTTACCTCTATGAATTCCAGTCCCATCAAAGATAATTAAGTCTCCTGGTTCTGCGATAATTGTTGCTATTTTTAAACCTATTTTTTCACTAACATTTATTACCTGTTCATTTGTAAACCACTTGTCTGAATATTTAACTTTTAAAATATTATTGGCTTTAATTATATTTTTAAATAAATGAGATTTTTCTAAATATTGAAAAGGTCCATTTATTTCATCAACTTCATTAAGATATGTCAAAATTTTAGAGTATCTATATTTATAAAATGTTCTGTCTCTATGCCATCCACCACCAGACCCTTTATTATTTTTAACAAATTTAATATTAGAACAAAGAGTTGTTAAATATATCATTTCATTTTGACATTCATATTTTTTAATTAATCTTAATAAATTTTCATCATTTAAAAAATTTTTAGCTTCCAAAGAAAATTTCTCAAAACCCCAAAAACGATTATCTAAACTTTCTGATATCCAAACATTATTGTTTTTATTTAACATTAAATTTCTTATATCTTTACATAATTTTGCACACACTTCAGGTGAGAAATAATTTTTTATAATGGAATAACCTTTGTCCTGAACCTCCTGGAAATTATTATGATATTTGGTTATTCTAATATCTGATTTTCTGAAATAAAAATAAAATAAATTTCTTATTGTAAATTTTAAGGTATTTAAGTTCATTTAGATTCTGAAAAATCAAAAATTTTTTTTTCATTTAAAAATTTATTTATTAGACTCTTTTCATAAGAAAAATCATGGTCACTACTTAATGTTACATTACTTTTTGAATAATAACTCAAATAATTATTATTATTTTTATCTAAATCAAAACCAAAAATATATGGTTTTATATTCAATAATTGCATAATACTTATGAAAATTAATCCTGCAGATAATTTTTTTCCAAATTTATAATAATAAAGTTTATTAATATAGTTGAAATTTGATGATATCATATAGCGAAGAATATGATTTAACTCATTACTAAATAAAATTACATCATTCTTAATTGCAATTTTTTGATAGTCAAGTTCGTTTATATTTTTTTTATTTTCCAAAATAGCAAATATCATTTTATTTTTTTGATTCTTTATAAAATTTTTTTGAATTCCTTCCCGATTAAAATCCTTGGCTAATTCATCAAGCTTATTATTAAAAACAAGTTCATTACAGACTACAACATCTGTTTTGGTTCCAACAAACTGCTCATATCCAATGGTAGGCGCTGCATTAAATCTTACAACAATATCAAATTTGTCAATTTCCAATCCTATTTTCTGATCTAAACATTTTTTTGAGTTACCTATAACTATAATTTTTTTATTGGTTAAATTTTTTTTTTTTAATTGATATAGAATTTCTTTAATTTTTTTTTTAAAAATAAAAAAATTTCTGAAATACATTAAGATGATATTTTTGTTTGTAAAAGTAAATTAAATTTCATAAAACTTACAAAGTTAATTTTTTTTTAGAAAATTTTTGAAATCATACAGATCTTCTCTTGTATCAATGTCCATAGATTCGTTTTTACTAATTATTAGTCCGATTATTTTTTTTCCAGAATATGATTTTAATTTAGCCTTGTAATTTACTTTTAAAATATCAAGTGTACCAGTCTGGTCAAATGTTTTAGGTAAAATTTGCCTTGGTGCGTTATGAGAATCTAAAACTTTACATTTGGCCACAATATTCATGACGTTGTTTTTTTCTAATATCCAAGTCTTATAAGGAGTTTTTTTCGTTGGGTATAATGTTTTTAAGGATTCTGCATTTCTTTTTTCAAATAATTTCATAGCCTTATTTACCATTTGATGTGTCCTAATAGGGTTTGTGGGCCTTAAAATCATAATATTTTTGAACAAGATTCTTTTTTTTCCAAAATAATTTAGACAATGATTAACATACAGTATGTCTCTGGAAAATTTTCCAGAAATTTTATTTGATCTTTTTAATAATGTTATTCCTTTAAATTTTTTACAATTTTTTATTATTTTAGAAGAATTTGTCGTGACACATAAAACTCTATCTTCTTTTTTTAATTTTATTTTTAAAGCAAAATTAATGCTAAAATCTATTAAAGGTATACCATTAATTTTTTGTAAATTTTTATTTTTGATCTGAGTACTTCCTGACCTGGCGGGCACAATTATTAGATATTTTTTTTTTATCATTACCATTTTAATGATATTTTACTCTTCCTATTTTCATTTTTATTTATTTTTCCATCAAGATAAAAAGAGTCATTTTTTATATGTCTTGTACTCAGCTCCTCAATTACTGTCCCATTTTTTGCCAATCCTTTAAATTCATGAATTGTCCCTGGTTTTATTGTAATAATTTCTCCTGCTTTTAATTTTTTATAAGTCCTTTTTTTATTTTTTGTTAAAATAAGTTTTATAGAACCAAAAAGAACAAAAAAAGTCTCCTCCTTGACGTTGTGATATTGAGCTGGATGAATTTGATTTTTGAAAATAAATAAATATTTCTTACAGTATTTTTCATTATGGACTGTAATCATACAAAGACCATATTTTTTAAAATTATTTAAACCTTTATGATGTGAAATTTCTAAATTTAAATTATTTGGTACAATAATTTTAGATAGGTTAATTAAATTTAATATTTTCTCTCTTATTATCTCAACATTAGATCTAGAATTTTTTTTTAATAAATTTTTTTTAATGATTGGCTGGTCTCCACTTAATTTTTTTTTAGCTCTAAACTCGCTAAACTTAGAAAACTCATTCGCTGAAAGCTGATTATCAGATCTTGGGAAAGCAAAATTTACGTTTCTATAATTTAAAAGTTCACCCTTTTTAATTATTTTATCTTTCTTAACATAAGCACCTCTCTCAAACTGACTTAAATTTTTCTTTTCTTGATTAATGAATGAAGTTCTATTTTTTACTGACCCATATCTTATTACTGAATCGGCAAGACAAGCTAGCCATTTTTCAATTTGACTGGGTGTAGTTGAATATTTATTAATATCATATTTTTTAGATTCTATATTTACATGTTTTTCGAACAACCTAGCCCCCATAGCATAAGCTATAGCTCCTGATAAAGTCTCTTCTGGGTTTTCATGTGTCGAAAATCCACAAATTTTATCACCATAGGTCGATTTTAATTTTGCAAAATAAGATAAATTTAAATCTTTAGGCAAAGTTGGATATTTTGCAACACAATAAAAAAACTTAATATTTTTTTTTCTATTATTGAAAAAACTAATTATGTTGCTTATTTCATTCTCACTCTTCCCACCCAAACTCGCAATAATTTTCTTATTTTTAATATTTTTGGCTAGGTACTCTACAAGTGGCCAATCATTTATTGAACAGCTTGCAATTTTTATATAATCAAATTTATATCTAATAATTTTTTGAACTGATGGCTCATCAAAAGCTGTGCAAACAGTGATAAATCTTTTTTTTGTAAATTTTATTAATTCATCCCATTGTTTTTCATTAAATTTTGTTGTCTCAAATCTTTTGACACCACCATGATTACTATTTTTGAATTTAGAATGTATAAAAGTATCTAAATTTCTAAATTGAAATTTAAACGCAAATTGTATTCCATACTTTTTGAAGTTTGAAGATAATTTAAAATAATCGTTTATAATTTTCTTAGCATGAGTTAGATCACCCATGTGGTTGTTAGCTAATTCAAATATAACTGTTGGTTTATCTTTTAAAAAAATCATTTATGTTTAATTTTGAAAGTTAGAATAAATAACATTTTTTAAAGTTTATAAGAATAAAAATTTTTTTCAGTGCATAAATCAAGCCAATTGAGCTATTAGTACTGGTCAGCTGCACGCATTACTGCGCTTCCACATCCAGCCTATCAACGTGGTGGTCTACCACGGCTCTATAGGA
>Ga0181607_10002448_pt1 | contig 16369 bp, 15 predicted proteins | sample 041ome_9_FD_132420 | JGI IMG/M metagenome (GOLD analysis project Ga0181607, IMG submission 132420) | Coastal salt marsh microbial communities from the Groves Creek Marsh, Skidaway Island, Georgia - 041413US metaG (megahit assembly) | ecosystem: Environmental > Aquatic > Marine > Intertidal zone...
ACTCGACTATGGCAACTTACCCTGAGTGCTTAGAAAAGATAAGATTGTTTAGTTGATTTGTACGCCTTTGCGGCCTGCGAGATCAATAAAGTATTGCCATGCAACGCGACCCGAGCGTGATCCTCGCGTGGCTTGCCATTCAATGGCTTCAGCACGCATTGTCTCATCGTCAATCTGCACGCCATAATGATCACAATAACCGTTGATCATCGCAAGATAATCATCCTGTGTACACGGATGAAAGCCCAGCCACAGGCCGAAACGATCCGACAGGGATACCTTTTCCTCAACCGCTTCGGACGGGTTAATCGAGGACGATCGTTCATTCTCGATCATATCGCGAGGCATCAAATGGCGTCGGTTCGATGTTGCATAGAAAACCACGTTATCGGGCCGACCTTCGATCCCGCCGTCCAGGACTGCTTTCAGCGACTTGTAATGCTGGTCGTCGTGGCTAAAGCTCAGGTCATCGCAGAACAGCAAAAAGCGATAATCCGACTCTCGCAGGTGGTTCAAAAGGCGCGAAACACTTGGAAGATCTTCTCTTTGCATTTCGACGATCTTCAGAGGGATACTCTGTCGATTGACCTCGGCATGAATGGATTTGACCAGAGATGATTTTCCCATCCCCCGTGCACCCCACAAAAGCGCGTTGTTTGCGGGCAAACCTCGCGCGAATTGAAGAGTGTTTTCCAGCAACGTATTGCGCGACCGGTCGACGCCGATCAGCAGATCAATATCTATGCGGCTGACCTTTGTGACAGGTTCCAGCCTATCTGGGCTGACATGCCAGACGAAGGCGTCCGCTGCGTCGAAATCAGGAGACGCCAAAGGCGCTGGAGCCATTCGCTCCAACGCCTCGGCGATGCGGATCATGGGATCAGTCGTCATCCTCGTCGAATTCCTTCATCAGAGGGTCATCAAACTCTTCGTCGTCGTAATAGCCATCTTCGCGCAACTGGTCGTCGCGTTTTTTCTCGACCATTTTGACCAGCCAGATCGAAATTTCGTACAACCCGTAGACCACTACAAATAGGATCACCTGTGTCACGACATCCGGAGGCGTAACCAAAGCGGCAAGAACAAGTATGCCCACGATCGCATATTTTCGCACATTGACCAGACCTTCGGCGCTGACCAAACCTGCCTTTCCCATAAGGGTCAGCAAAACCGGCAATTGGAAACACAGACCAAAGGCCACAATCATTTTCAGCGTGATATCAAGGCTTTCATTCACCTTACCGTTAAAAACGATGTCGATACCGGTATCTTCGACCGCTTGCGTGACATCTCCACTTGAGGCCATGAAGGCCGATACGAAAGACGGAAGATCAGCAAAACCCAGAAAGAAAGCCATCGCCATTGGAACGACGACGAAATGTGCAAATGCCGCCCCCATAAGGAACAATACTGGAGAGGCAACCAAAAACGGTAGGAACGCATTTTTTTCGTTCTTATAAAGGCCAGGCGCCACAAAGCGCCACAACTGCGTAGCAATTACCGGAAACGACAACGCAAGTCCGCCGACCATAGAGATACGCACCAAAGTGAAGAAGTATTCTTGCGGTGCTGTATACTGCATCACAGGATCGGGATTGCCCAGCGCACGCATGGTTTTTTCAATCGGGACAAGCAGGAAATCGAGAATGTAGCCACCGACGGCAAAGCAGAGAACCATACCGACCACAAAGGCCAGAACCGAGCGGATAAGACGAGTTCGAAGCTCGGTTAGGTGCTCGATCAGCGGTGCACTGCTGTCATCAAGATCTTCAGTCGTGCTCATGCCTGGTCCTCGGATTTTTCTTCAGCCTTAGCGGCTAGCGCCTCGGCCGCCAACTTTTCGGCCTCGGCTTCGATCTCTTCCGCCTTTTTCAAGGCTTCCTCGGCCTCACGTGCTTTACGTTCAGCGACTTTGCGGGCAGTCGCAGCTTGTATCTTTCGCGCATTTTCGGCGCGTTCGGCTGCCAGCTTTCCAGTCTCGCTTTCAGGGTCGAGGTCAAGCTTAGTAAAGCTCGTAGTCGCGTCCTTCACGCCCTGCAATGCTGTGTTCACAGGGTTTGTCGCCGCATTCAGTGTTTTCTGAATATCGCCAACGCCAGCCTGATCGGCCGCATCATTCATAGCCCGCGAAAACTCGCGCGCCATTCCCTTGGCCTTACCAACATACTGTCCCATCTTTCGGAAAAGAATGGGTAGTTCTTTGGGACCAACGACAATTAACGCCACGATCCCAACGATCATCAGCTCGGCCCAACCCATGCCGAACATATGTTACGCCTTGTCTTTTTCGTCTTCGGGAGTCACGTCCTTAGCCGCTTCTGCGCTGGCCTCTTCCAGTTCCTTGGTGCCCTCGTTCACGCCTTTTTTGAAAGCGGTGATGCCTTTTCCTACTTCACCCATAAGCGAACTGACTTTGCCGCGACCAAACAGAACCAGAACTACAACGGCTATCAGAAGAAAGCCCATAGGGCCGATATTATTGAGCATGTTATCTCTCCTTATTCAAACATTCGGCTCCAACACCGCACACTGACTTTGTCTGCATAAGACCTAGCGAAGCGTCACAGAAGACAAAAGCGGAACCATTGCGATTTTCCTGCTGGGCCAAAGCAATTTCACCCGCAGATCCGATTGTGTTTTGCCTACTGACATGTTTTTGTCAGTATATGACCCGCTCTAGTCGCCTTTCACAAATCACATCGCTTTTGCAAGATGGCCGCATTCACCGTGCCGAGGACCTAGCTGATCATTTCGCTGTCAGTGTTCGTACGATATATCGTGACATGACACGCCTGAAGCATAGTGGCGTACCTCTTCAAGGCACCCCAGGTGATGGGTATAGGGCAACATCTGAAATAACCCTCCCACCGCTCAGCCTCACCGGCGCCGAACTTGAAGTGTTCCGGCTTGGCTTGTCGGTGGTCTCGGATGCTGGCGAGACCGAACAAAAAACGGCAGCGCAAAGCCTTTTGCAAAAGCTTGACCAGGCACTCGTCGAAGGTCCAACTCCGATATCTCCAATACAGCCCAGCCCCAATCTGCAGCAATATCTAAGCCTAATCCGCCAAGCGATCTCAACGCGTCAGAGGCTGCGTCTGAGCAAAGGTTCAAGCAATCAGATCGTTCGCCCGCTTCGGTTAGATTACTTCGGGCGGATTTGGCGTTGCATTTGCTGGAATGAAACACTGAATGACTTCGACGCACTTGTCGTGACCGACATCTCATATCTTAGCGCCCTACCCAGCCTGTTCGTTGACGAAGCAGGCAAAACCCTCAAAGACTATTTGACGACCTGATTTTCTTTTGTCTCAAAATATTTCGGAGGCGGGGGCAGCGCCCCCAAAAATGGTCAGAACGTCAAAACTTCCCGCTCGGTCACAATCATATCCAGCGGTTGATCGGTCTGCTCAAGCGGAAGATCTTCAGCCTCTTGTGCACCGAAAGCAAAGCCGATGGCCATTACTGGCCCTCGCGCTCGCAACCCCTCCAGCGTGCGGTCATAAAAGCCGCCACCGTAGCCTAATCGTCCACCATTCCGATCGAAGGCCACTAGAGGGACCACCACGATCTCTGGAATCATTTCCTCGCCCAGTGCTGGCACTTGTGCGCCGAATGGTCCATCAATCAAAGCACACTCTGGCTCCCATTTTGAAAACCACAGAGGTTGCCCCTCACCCCTGATCACAGGAACTCCGACGGGGCCATAGGCTGCCGCTTCCGACATTGCAGCCAAAGGAGAAATCTCGGTTCGAATCGGCATATAGCCCGCCAAAGGAACGCCCCGATGCCCAGCCAAAATCTCAGACAATAGGCTTGCCTGTCCCGGTCCGTGCGTCTCAAACGCGGTTTTGCGCCGAGCGAAAGCCATCTTGCGAGCCGCGGTTTTAATTTCTGTTATTTCACTCACAGCAGAATCACCACCGCCAATCCAAGGAAGGCGAAAAAGCCCACCACATCCGTTACCGTTGTCACAAACGCGCCAGATGCAAGCGCCGGGTCAATGTCCATGCGTTCCAACAGCACCGGAATAACCGTCCCCGCCAGTCCAGCAACGACCAGATTAATAACCATCGCGGCAGCGATCACATATGCCAGATCGAAAGAGCCGAACCAAATCCACCCGACACCGCCCATCACAAGCGCAAAACCGATCCCGTTGACCAGCCCCACCAGAACTTCACGCCGGATAACCCGCCAAACGTTCGAACCTGTCAGGTCTTTGGTGGCAATGGCTCGTACCGCAACGGTCAAAGATTGCGTGCCCGCATTCCCGCCCATCGAGGCAACAATTGGCATCAGCACCGCCAAAGCAACCAGTTGGGCAATTGCCTCCTCGAACTGCGCTATGACAAGCGATGCCAGAATTGCCGTCACCAGATTAACAGCCAACCACGGGAACCGCTGTTTGGTCGTCTCCAAAACACGGTCCGCAAGCGACCCCTCGCCGACACCGGCCAGACGCATGATGTCTTCTTCGTGGACCTCATCAAGCACGATCATAGCGTCGTCTATCGTAATCACACCAATTAACCTTTCGTCCTCATCAACGACGGGGGCAGAAATCAGGTGATATTGATTAAAAGCATATGCTACATCGTCTTCATGCTGAGTTACGGGAATAACCTGAAAGGTCTCTTCCGCAATCTCGGTTAGCTTGGTGCTGCGTTTCGAGCTCATCAACCGACCCAACGTGACCTGCCCGATAGGCGTCATCGACGGATCGACCAAAACCACGTGGTAAAACTGGTCAGGCAGATCTTCGGTTGACCGCAACTGGTCAATAGTATTGCCAACGGTCCAGTGCTCTGGCACCCAAACCACCTCGCGCTGCATCAAACGACCCGCGGTTTCCTCTGGATATGACAGCGACTGCTCAACTGCGACGCGGTCGGCTTCTTCCAGAACCTCAAGAATCGCTTCCTGTTGTTCCTCCTCGAGATCTTCAAGAAGGTCGACAACGTCATCTGATTCCAGATCCCGTACCGCGTTCGACAGAACCTCCTGCGGCAGATACTCCAGCATGTCCTCGCGGACACCTTCGTCCATATCCGACAGAACATCCCCGTCCACAACATGCGGCGCCAGCCAAATCACTTCACGCCGCTGCGCGTCGTCCATCTGTTCGAGCGTATCCGCTATGTCTGCCGAGTGCATCGGCTCGAACAACTCGGCGATACGGTCCGCGTCACTGCTAGAAATCGCATCACGAATTGCGTGGATCAATTGATTGTCCAGGGCGTATGCGTCGTCTGCATCATTGATCTGATCGCTCATACCGGACCTCCACGTGATTTGCTTGGAACATAAACAAGTGCTTCAAAAGGGAACAGGTCAAAGGCGAATTTACCTTTGGGATTCTGCTAATTATTTTCGCTCATGAAAGGATACCCTATGACCGGAACAATACTGCTTGGCCAAACCCTAAGTTTTAATGGCTCGCCCTTTGACGAAGGGACCGAAGCAATGGCTGAACACGAATCTTCAGGCGCGGTTTATATCCTAGATGGACAGATTGCAGACGTAGGGCCCCGGGATCGTGTCCTGAAAGCACACCCCAAGGCACAAGTTCGCCCGTACGGCGATAAGCTGATCATGGCAGGATTTGTTGATGCCCATGTGCATTTCCCGCAAACGGCGATGATTGCCAGCTGGGGAAAGCGGCTGATTGATTGGCTGAACAGCTATACCTTCCCCGAGGAAATGAAATTTAGTGATCCAGAATATGCCGCTGAAATCGCGGCAAGATATCTGAATCTATCAACAGCACATGGTACCACGAGCATGTGCAGCTACGCCACAATCCATCCTGAAAGCGTCGAAGCATTTTTCAACGAGGCCCAAAAGCGGGGCCAACGAGTCATAGCTGGTAAAACTTGTATGGACCGCAACGCACCCGACGGGCTGCGTGATACGGCGCAATCGGCCTATGATGATAGCAAATCACTTTTGCAAAAATGGCAGAATGTCGACCGGATCAGTTATGCGATCACTCCTCGGTTTTCGCCAACCTCGACACCGGAACAACTCGAAGCAATGGGCGCACTCTGGGCAGAGCATCCAGAATGCCTGATGCAGACCCATCTTTCTGAGCAAACAGATGAAGTCGCATGGGTGAAAGAGCTGTTTCCCACCGCCCGCGATTATCTGGATACGTACGAGCAATTCGGCTTGCTGGGTAAAGGCGGGTTATATGGGCACGCGATCTACTTGGAAGAACGCGAAAAAGCCCGCCTGCGCGAAGTTGATGGCACGTTAATCCACTGCCCGACATCGAACACATTTATCGGGTCGGGACTGTTCGATATGGCTGGTTTGATGGCTAACGGCCACCGCATCGGTCTGGCGACAGACACGGGCGGAGGTTCAAGCTTTTCAATGTTGCGCACAATGGCTGCTGCTTATGAAATCGGGCAGTTACGCGGAGTGCCCTTGCATCCATCACAACTATTGTGGTTGGCCACACAGGGTTCTGCCCGCGCACTGCACATGGATGACAAGATTGGCAACCTCGCCGTAGGACTTGAAGCGGACCTTATTATCCTTGATCTCGCTTCGACCCCTGCAATCGCACAGCGTCACGCCATGGCCAACGATATATGGGAGGCGATTTTTCCGACCATCATGATGGGCGACGATCGCGCTATTCACGAAGTCTGGATCGGCGGCAAAAAGTTCCGCATGTAAGCAGTACGCCAACTAAGTGGTCAGCAAGAACTGGGCATTTTCTGGAAGCCATCACTCAAGGTCTTTTTATAGACGCGCTTCTCTCGACCCACTAAGCGTGATTAATTCGCCTTTGCGTTTTTGTAGATGACTGGAAACCACTTGCATCTTATGTTGGCGCTAACAAACCAGAGCGTCCGATGTTCAAACGTATCATTTTAATGATGGCCCTTTTATACGCACTTCCAGCGCAATCTGCGGACTGGAAGGATGAAATCATATATTTCATCATGCTTGATCGATTTTCGGATGGGGACCAAACGAACAATCAAACCGTTGATCTTGATAACCCGATTGCGTTCCACGGGGGTGACCTAAAGGGCCTGACGGACAAGCTTGACGAGATCGTCGATCTCGGAGCAACGGCCATTTGGTACACTCCCGTTGTTCAGCAAGTCATAACGCCTATAGAGGCCGAAGGCATACCGTTTCACGGGCATCATGGATATTGGGCTGAGGATTTCACCCAACTTGACCCACGCTACGGCACCGAAGCAGACCTGAAAGCTCTTGTGGATACAGCCCATTCCAAAGGGCTGAAGATTATTCTGGACGTGGTCTACAACCATGTGGGCTATGGTGCCGAATGGACCCGAACACGGCCAAAATGGATTCGGCAAGGAGACGACTGTGGTGGCGATGCAATCACACTTTGCTTGTCTGGTCTGCCTGATCTGAAAACCGAATTACCCGCAGTGCGTGATTATCTGTTCGAGGCCCATATCGGGCTTGCAGAGCGCGTGGGCGCCGACGGCTTCCGATTGGACACATACAAGCACATCACGCAGGAGTTCTGGAAAGACCATCGCGTCGTAACCCGTGAACGTCTGGGCGAGGATTTTTTCCTGATCGGCGAAATTTGGGATGCCGACAAATACATCGCACGAAAACCCTTCGAAGAGGATACCTTGGACGGGGTGCTGGATTTCTCGTTTCGCGACCGCACGATGAAGCTTTTGAACGGTGTCGAAGATACCGCCCGCTATGCGCGCTATTTCACCAAGCGTCACGACGTGCCGGACGGCTATGTTTTAGCCCCTTTCCTATCTTCCCATGATGTACCGATGCTTCTGGCCATGCTGCGCGGTGACACTGATAAGTTACGGATTGCCTTCGCACTTTTAATGTTCGCAGAAGGCACGCCGGTGATCACTTGGGGAGAGGAAATCGGACGACGCGGCGGGCTTTGGCCCGATAACCGTGAAGACATGGCGTGGGGTGAAAGCAACGAGCAACTTCCCGGGGCTAACTTACCGCGAGACGAGGCATTGAGAGCAGATGTTAAGAGCATGCTTTCATTAAGAAAGGCTCACACGGAAATACGTCATGCAGATGTTCAGACAGTGTTTGCAGGCGGTGACGTTCTAGTACTTCAAAAGGGCTCGGTCATTCTTGCCGTCAATCGAGGTAATTCAGGTCAAACCATGCCCCTACTGCCCGATGGTGAATGGGTGACCGTTTTGGGATCACACAGTGATGAACTGACGTTACCAGCGAAATCTTATCGATTCATGGTGAACGACGGTTAGCGTCTGACAATCTCGCCCCCCAACATTGCGCGCGAGCGTCCCACGTTGGCGCTCCCCGACAGCACAATCTTACCGCCAAGTGCGTTCAAGTCTGCTGTTTCCGTCGCGCGAACCTCGACAGTTGCTTCGCTTCTGGCATCCGCGTCTGCTGTAACGCATTCCATCCCAGCGGTACCAATTGTCCCGCCAGAATCCGCTGCGGCGCGAATTCGATTGCAGACACCATAAAGGGTCACGGACCCCTCACCACTCGCCTGAACCGAGATATCCGATCCGTATATTTCGCTGATCAAAAGATTACTGCCATCATGAGCGGCAACTGACAAGCTACCGTGCAAACCACTCACAACCTCAAGCGAGGCTTCATGATCTGTCGTCACACTGCGAATTTCCGATGCCCAGATTGTCACTTGATATCGGTTATTTATCCAAGGCCCCAAGATGCCCTTTGCCTCTTTCACAGAGATCGCAAGCGTATTGCCCCGCTTTTCGACAATCAGATCATCGATTTCTCCGCGTAAAGCACGTGCCTGAATGCCGCCTTCTTGACCGGTATAGACCTTTACCCACACTCCGTTCGAAACTTCAATGTTCGAGAAGCCCGTCATCGGATAGTCTTTATCCGGTTTTCCAGTTGGCAAAACAAAGTACCAGGCCCCGTAAAGGCCGAGGATTGCCGCGATCAAGGCAAAGGCGCGTAGCATATAAAACTCCGTTCAACTCGTGCTTGAACGTGCAATGAGTGTGCCAAACCTACTCGGCCGCGACTTTTCCGCCAAACAGCATGGGTTTAAGGTACCTGCCAGTATGACTGCGCTCGACCTGAGCGACCTCTTCTGGCGTACCCTCGGCCACGATCATTCCACCACCGTCGCCTCCTTCAGGGCCTATATCGATCAGCCAATCGGCAGTTTTGACCACGTCCAAATTGTGCTCGATCACCACAACGGTGTTGCCCTGATCTACCAGCTCGTGCAGCACTTCAAGAAGCTTGCGAACGTCTTCAAAGTGCAAACCGGTGGTCGGTTCGTCCAGAATATAGAGCGTGCGCCCTGTTGATCGCTTCGCCAGTTCTTTAGAAAGCTTCACGCGCTGCGCTTCCCCCCCCGACAGCGTCGTCGCCTGTTGGCCTACTTTTATATAGCCCAGTCCGACGCGTGCCAGTGCATCCATTTTATCGCGGATGCTGGGAACGGCCTTGAAGAAGTCCTGCGCGTCTTCAACTGTCATGTCCAGAACGTCGGCAATCGACTTGCCTTTGAACTTAATCTCAAGCGTCTCGCGATTATAGCGCGCACCCTGACAGGTTTCGCAGGTTACATAAACGTCCGGCAAGAAATGCATCTCGATCTTAATGACACCGTCACCCTGACAGGCCTCGCACCGACCGCCTTTGACATTAAAGCTGAAGCGCCCTGGCTTGTAGCCGCGCGCTTTGGCTTCAGGTAGACCGGCAAACCAGTCACGGATCGGTGTGAAGGCCCCTGTATAAGTCGCCGGATTTGAACGCGGTGTGCGGCCAATTGGCCGCTGGTCGATGTCGATGACCTTATCAAGGTGTTCCAGCCCCTTAATGGTTTCGCAAGGTGCAGGAGTTTGCTTTGCTCCGTTCAAACGCATTGACGCGGTTTTGAATAATGTTTCAATCGTCAGGGTGGATTTACCGCCCCCAGAAACTCCTGTGACACAGACAAACTTGCCTAGCGGGAAATCAGCAGTAACCTCTCTCAGATTGTTGCCCGTGGCCTTTACAACTGACAGTTTTTTCTTGTTCCCTTTACGCCGTTCCGCGGGGATCGAAATTTCCCGAGTTCCAGACAGATACTGGCCAGTAACCGATGCCGGATCAGCGCATATAGCGGCAGGCACTCCGTGACTGACCACTTGCCCGCCATGCACCCCAGCCCCTGGGCCGATATCGAACACGTAGTCCGCTTCGCGGATCGCTTCTTCGTCATGTTCAACGACGATCACGGTGTTACCCTGATCGCGCAGGTTTTTAAGCGTAGTAAGCAAGCGATCGTTATCGCGTTGATGCAGACCGATAGAGGGTTCGTCCAGAACATAAAGCACGCCTGTCAGACCTGAACCAATCTGGCTGGCCAGACGAATACGTTGACTTTCACCACCTGAAAGAGTTCCGGCATTGCGCGAAAGCGTCAGATACTCAAGCCCGACGTTATTCAGAAAACCAAGACGCTCGCGGATTTCTTTCAGAATCGCACGGGCAATTTCATTTTTCTGAGCCGTCAAATGATCCGGAACCGTTTTACACCAGTCGAATGCCTCGCGGATCGACATTTTAACAACCTGCCCAACGTGCAGACCGCCGATTTTGACGGCCAATGCTTCATCGCGCAATCGGTAGCCCCCACACGCACCGCAAGGTCGGTTATTCTGATAATTCTCGAACTCTTCACGTATCCAGTTGCTGTCGGTTTCACGGTAGCGGCGTTCCATATTGGGTATGACGCCCTCGAACGTGCGCTGCACCTGATAAACCCGCCCTCCTTCGTCATATCGAAACTGGATTTCTTCTTCGCCAGAACCGTAAAGGAAGACCTTCTGAACTTTCTCGGGCAGGTCTTTCCACTTGGTGTTCTGGTTAAACTGGTAATGCTTTGCGACAGCTTCGATGGTTTGAAGAAAGTACGGTGACTTTCCCTTGCGCCAAGGGGCCAACGCCCCGTCCGATATTTTTAGGGTCTGATCTGGCACGACAAGCCGTTCGTCGAAAAACAGCTCCATCCCCAAACCGTCACAAGTCGGACAGGCACCGAAGGGAGCGTTAAAGGAGAACAGGCGCGGCTCGATCTCTGGAATCGTGAACCCGCTGACGGGGCAGGCAAAATTTTCGCTGAAGGTAATCCGTTCGGGTTCTTCATCCTTTGGCGCAGTTTCCAGAATGGCGATGCCATCGGCCAAATCCAAAGCGGTGCGGAAACTGTCGGCCAGACGGGTTTCCATGCCTTCACGCACCACAATGCGATCTACGACCACGTCGATGTCGTGGCGGAATTTCTTGTCCAGTGTCGGGGGTTCATCAAGATCATAAAACTGACCGTCTACCTTGACCCGTTGGAACCCCTGCTTGCGAAGTTCCAGAAATTCTTTGCGATATTCGCCTTTGCGGTCACGTACAATGGGGGCCAGAAGATAGGCGCGCGTACCATCCTCCATTCCCATAACCCGGTCGACCATATCCTGAACCTGCTGAGCTTCGATCGGCAGGCCTGTGGCTGGGCTGTAAGGCGTTCCGACGCGCGCGAACAGAAGGCGCATGTAATCGTAGATTTCCGTTACAGTGCCCACGGTCGAACGGGGGTTCTTGCTGGTGGTTTTCTGTTCGATAGAAATAGCAGGGGATAAGCCGTTGATGTGATCTACGTCCGGCTTTTCCATCATGTCCAGAAACTGACGCGCATAGGCCGACAAGCTTTCGACATAGCGGCGCTGTCCTTCGGCGTAGATGGTGTCGAACGCCAGTGACGATTTACCCGAACCCGATAGTCCGGTGATAACCACAAGCTGATCGCGCGGAATATCCACATCGATGTTCTTGAGGTTATGTTCCCGCGCGCCGCGGACTTCGATGAACTTCTGCTCAGCCATAATACACCCAAACTGCCAACTCGACACGAGATAGCGGAAATGTACTGAGTCTCCAATCAAAAAGCGAGAACAAAAGGGGAACTGAAGGAATCGCTGATTCTGACGGCCGTCAAAGCCCGATTAACTAAATACTTTAGTATTAGTTTTATCGCATTTAGAACAACTATTATAATCACAATATGTTTTTATTAGCCCCGTGCGCACAACACATTCCAAAATTTTAAGGTAAATTGGTGACAACTCCAAAAAAGGAAAACGCCATGACCATTCACTTCAACGCCCCCAAAATTCCAAACGTAATTTCAGCGAAAAGTGCTATCGAAGCCTCAGCTTATGGTGACGCAGTTATCATCGACGTGCGCAATGAAGACGAAGCGCGCAAAACAGGCACGGCACGCGGTGCAATGGTTATGCCTCTTGGGAAACTGCGTCAAAAAGCTGAGACCGGTGATCTTGAAAAAGTTCTAAAAGGTCGCCCAGTCGTTCTAATGTGCGCCGGCGGCCAGAAAGCCCAATTTGCAGCATTCACTTTGGCCCAGAACGGGATTGATAATGTTTCGTTCACTTCTGGTGGACTTATGGAGTGGGTAAACAACGGTGGACCGGTTTCGGCTTACCCGCGTATCAGCCTGCCGACATTCATCCAGCAACCACGCCCTGCGGGCTTCGGTTTTGCCCACGTGTAAAAATACATATTCCATTTTCAGAATTTTTCTGCTATCAGGGTCTTGAACTCCCGGTTTTGATCTCCATCTGATCAAACAAGCGATAGCCGGAAAGGACAGGACTATGACAGCGATGGCGCAAAAAGATACCCGCACACTCACTTATCAGGACGTGATTGAACAAGTTGCAGAAGGCGAGATGACTTTGGTCGATGTACGCGACCACTCCGAAGTCTCTATGACGGGCAAGGCAAAAGGTGCAGAACACATTCCCTTGATGCAGCTTTCATACAAAGCGGACCCGAACCATCCCGAGTTCCACAACGGTCTCTATCAGAATAAACCGATAGCGGTTTACTGCGCATCTGGCGGGCGTTCGGGTATGGCCGTGAATATTTTGAACCAGCTTGGATACGAAACCACCATTAACATTGGCGGCTTCGGTCACTGGGTTCAGGCCGGCGGACCGGTCGACAGGTAATCAAGGATTTTGCTTCTTTTCTCTCCCGACTCCCTCCCTCCCCTGAAGGAAGCAAAAAGCCCCCGCGCCAAAATGGCCGGGGGCTTCTTTAATTGTAAAAGGAAATCCTTAGATGTGGATCGCACGTCCGTAGGCGTCTAGCACGCTTTCATGCATCATCTCAGACAACGTCGGGTGCGGGAAGACCGTTTCCATCAGATCTTCCTCGGTGGTTTCAAGCTTGCGACCAACCACATAGCCTTGGATCATCTCGGTCACTTCTGCACCAACCATGTGGGCACCCAAAAGCTCGCCAGTTTTGGCGTCGAACACAGTTTTTACCATGCCTTCAGGTTCCCCCAATGCAATCGCTTTGCCATTGCCGATAAACGGGAAGCGGCCCACTTTGACGTCATATCCCAGCTCTTTGGCTTTCGCTTCGGTATAACCGACGCTCGCCACCTGCGGATGGCAATAGGTGCAACCCGCGATGCTTTCCGGGCGAACAGAGTGAACCTTCATGCCTTTGATATGTTCGGCCACCATAACGCCTTCGTGGCTAGCTTTGTGCGCCAACCAAGGTGCGCCCGCAATGTCACCAATTGCATAAAGACCTTCAACGCCAGTGCGGCAGTATTCATCGACAAAAACGTGCGTGCGGTCGATCTTCACGCCCAACGCTTCCAGTCCCAGGTTTTCGACATTTCCAACGATGCCAACTGCCGAGATGACTGTATCGAAGTCTTCAGTTGTAACTTTGCCGTTCGCTTCAATGTGAGCGGTCACCTTGCCGTTTCCACGATCCAGCTTTTTGACCATGGTTTTTTCCATGATCTTCATGCCCTGCTTGACAAACTGCTTTTTGGCGAACGCGCTGATTTCGGCGTCTTCAACCGGAAGAACGCGGTCCATCACCTCGACCACGGTCGTGTCTGCGCCAAGGGTGTTGTAGAAGCTGGCGAATTCGATCCCGATCGCGCCAGAACCGATAACCAAAAGCTTTTTCGGCATCCGTTTCGGGGTAAGCGCGTGCTTATAGGTCCACACCAGATCGCCATCAGCTTCCAGACCTGGAAGTTCACGGGCACGGGCACCTGTAGCCAGAACAATATTCTTAGCAGTCAGCTCTTCAATGCCTTTGTCGGTTTTAACCGAGACTTTACCTTTAGCTGGAATGGTTGCCTCGCCCATGAAGGTGGTGACTTTGTTTTTCTTCATCAGATGGCCGATGCCCTGATTAAGCTGCTTTGATACGCCGCGTGAACGGGCCACAACCGCATCCAGATCGTATCCAATGTTTTCTGCCTTAAGACCAAAGTCCTTTGCACGTTCCATCAGGTGAAACACTTCCGATGAACGCAAAAGGGCCTTAGTTGGAATACAACCCCAGTTCAGGCAGATACCGCCCATATGTTCGCGTTCGATGATAGCGACATTTAATCCAAGTTGTGCGCCACGAATTGCGGCCACGTAGCCGCCGGGGCCGGCGCCGATTACGATCATGTCAAAAGATTTTGCAGCCATGTGGCTCCCTCCGATTCCAAATTAGTTTGACGTTAAACTATTTTTCGAATCCGAGCAATTCTCTGGGTGCATAGCCGCTATACCAAAAGAATAACCCCGCCTTAGCGGGGTTCAATCAGCGATTTAGGTTATGCCTAGACTGCGACCGCCTGCAGCTCTCTGACTGTTTGGCCGTATCCGCCCGCCGCAATGTATGCAGTTTCGTTTGTACTATTTGAACGCGACAGTGCCTCGTTCCGATACGGAAAGCGTCCGAACTGGCGGATGACCTCTCGGTGCGCTTTTGCGTGCAGCAAGTTTGACGCCCCAGATTCCGGCATACGTTCAAGCATCATGCGAACGCAACGCTCCTGATCGCAAAGGTTTTCCGAATGCATCAAAGGCAGATAAAAGAACTGCCTTGCCGGTTCATCAATCTTCATATCCCACTTCTTATCTATCGCGCACTTTGCGACGGCCAGGGCATGTCTATCCGTAGCAAAGGATTTACCTTCACCCCGGAACATGTTCCTCGGGAACTGATCGGTCAGAAGGATATAGGCCAACGCACCACTGGGATAAGTAAGCCAAAGGCCAAGCTTTCCATCAAGCGCAGTTTCCCATGTCGATTGAAATCTGTTGCGGATTTCCGCGTCAAGCTCTTCCGAGCTTACATACCAGTCAGACGGCTTTAGCTCGTCCAACCAGAAACCTAGCACTTCCTCTGGGCGTACCACTGCTGCCACTCCTCAAATCAGCAATATTTCCTGCCTTAAGGTAAGCGTTACACGCTTGTTTCAATTTGAAAAGTCAAGAAATGCAACAAATTCAATTTTTGTTCACATTTGTGCGGCGCGCTCTTCTTCTTCCTCGGCCATAGCCTCTTCGATCGCGTATTCTTGCGCAAATTCGACCGCCAAAGGCGATGCACCCGGGTAGACTGGGGCATATGATCCGGTGTCATCGACAGACGGAGCAGATCTCTGCGTCATCCGATAGGCCGCGTATCCAGTCAGAGACAGCATTAGTATTCCAATGAATAGGAAGTACCCCGGAGGTCCGAACACCCCCATAATCCAACCAGCTAGAACTGGGCCCGAGATTGCCCCTAAGCCGTTGATAAATACCATCCCGCCAGAAGCTGCCGCCATGTCGTCGTAATCAAGAAAGTCATTCGTGTAGGCGATGAGAAGTGAATATAATGGATTTGACATGCCACCGATCAAAAACGCTGAAACCAGTAGAAATTCAAAGTAACTGCCCACGATAATGGCCAATAGCGCCCCAGCCGAGCCGACAGCCGAGGCTAGCATAATCAACACACGGCGATCCATGCGGTCTGATAACCACCCCAGCGGATATTGTACAATAAGCGCACCCACATAGAATGCCGATACAAAAAGGGATATCTGACCAATCGTCAGCCCCGCCTCAGAACCGTAAACCGCAGCCATTCCGAATTGCGCTGAAAACACTCCCCCCAGCAAGAACATGCCGATCACGCCGAGCGGTGAAATCCTGTAGAGTTCCTTCAAACTCATTGGTTTGGTCGTGTCGAAGGCCGGTGTTGGACTGATCGATAAAAGAATTGGGGCAAATGATATTGAAACTGCTACAGAGGCAATGACAAAAAGTTCGTAGCCAGAGGGATCGGCTAGAACAAGAATACCTTGTGCCCCAACGATACCGATCATCTGAACTATCATATAAAGCGAAAGCGATTTACCACGGTTCTCATTTGTGGCTGCATTGTTTAGCCAACTTTCGGCCGTCACATACACGCCCGAAAAGCAAAACCCGATAATTGCCCGCCCCAAAAACCAAGTGAATGTATTCGGAAGAGCTGGATACAATATCAGCACGGCCGAGATAAATGA
>Ga0181607_10002451_pt1 | contig 16363 bp, 16 predicted proteins | sample 041ome_9_FD_132420 | JGI IMG/M metagenome (GOLD analysis project Ga0181607, IMG submission 132420) | Coastal salt marsh microbial communities from the Groves Creek Marsh, Skidaway Island, Georgia - 041413US metaG (megahit assembly) | ecosystem: Environmental > Aquatic > Marine > Intertidal zone...
CCGCAGCTTTATTCCAGCGGCCAGCTTTCCTTATGCCACAGCCACTGGCGAAACCTATGACGTGGGCGATTTCCACCGCGTTTTGGCCCATTGCGCCGAAACCGCAGATCTGGCGGGCTATGCTGCGCGGCGTGCCAAATCGGCCGCGCAGGGCAAGCTGCGCGGCATGGGCCTGTGCTATTACATCGAAAGCATTTTGGGCGATCCGTCCGAAGGGGCGCGGGTGGAATTTAACGAGGATGGCACCGTGTGCATCTTTGTTGGCACCCAGTCAAACGGGCAGGGGCATGAAACGGTTTATGCCAAGTTTCTCAGCGATCAAACCGGTATTCCGGCCGATAAAATCACCGTGGTGCAAGGCGATAGTGATAAGATCGCCAAGGGCGGCGGCACTGGTGGCTCGCGCTCGGTAACGGTGCAAACCAATGCCACCTTGGCCACTGTTTCCAAGATGGTCGAGGCCTTCACCCCCTACCTGGCCGAGAAAATGGGCGTGGATGCGGGGCAAGTGACCTTTGATGACGAAACCTTCCGCGCCCCCGGTTCGAACCTGACACCCACATTCTTGGAGGCGGCCGAAATGGCGCGCGCCGATGGCCGAACTGATTTGTTGGTGCACGAGGCACGCGCCACGCTAGAGGCGCGCTCGTTCCCCAATGGCGCCCATGTGGCCGAGGTGGAAATAGACCCAGATACAGGCCATGTGCGGCTGGACCGCTATGCGGTGGTGGATGATTTTGGCAACCTAATCAACCCGATGCTGGCCGAGGGGCAGGTGCATGGCGGGGTGGTGCAAGGTGTTGGCCAAGCGCTGATGGAGCATGTGGTCTATGACGAAGACGGCCAGCTGCTGACCGCCACATTCATGGATTACGCCATGCCGCGCGCCGCTGACGTGCCGATGATTGCCTTTGAAACCGAGGCTGTGCCGTCCACCGCCAACGCGATGGGCATGAAAGGCTGTGGCGAGGCGGGCACCGTGGGGTCGATGGCGGCCACGGCCAACGCGGTGCTGGACGCGCTGTGGGAACGGGGCGTGCGCCAAGCCGATATGCCCTTTACCCCGCATCGGGTTTGGGCGCTGCTGAACGCGGCCCGCGCCGCCTGATGTGGCAGGCCATGGGCGGTGTCGCGCATGGCCTAGGCCCTGCGCCCCGGCTTGGGGGCAGGTTTGGGCGGCTTTTAGGCCGATTGCAGGCGCTTGGCCTCGGTTCCGGCAAGACCGATCAGGTCGCGCACAAAGGGCTTTTGCAAATCATCGCTGCGGGTGGCGGCGTAAAGGCGGCGGGTGATGCCGGCCTTGGTCAGCGGGCGGGTGATATAATCAGAGGAATATTTCACCTCGCGCACCACCCAATCGGGCAGCACGGTAATCCCGCGGTTCGAGGCCACCAGCAGCAAGATAACAGCGGTTAATTCGGCTTGGCGGATGGCGGCCGGCTCGACCTTGGCAGGGGTCAGCAATTGGCTGAAAATATCCAGCCGCGCGCGTTCGACCGGGTAGGTGATCAGCGTTTCACCGCGAAAATCTTCGGCTTGGATATAGGGTTTTTGCGCCAAAGGGTGCTGGCTGGAGGCCACGAAAACCGGGCTGTAATCGAACAGGGGCGTAAAGGTGACGCCGGGCAAATCCTCTGGGTCGGAAGACACCACCAGATCGACCTCTTCTTTCATCAGCGCGGGCAGGGCGTCAAAGGCCAGACCGGGGCGAATATCGACATCGACATCGCCCCATGTTTTGCGAAAGTTTTCCAAAACCGGAAACAGCCATTCAAAACAGGCATGGCATTCAATGGCGATATGCATGCGCCCGCTATGGCCGGCGCGCAAGCCGCTGAATTCAGCTTGCAGCGCGTCGATTTCGGGCAAAATCCGCTCGGCGGCGCGCAGCAGGCGCAGACCGGCCGCCGATAGTTTCAATGGCTTCGAGCGGCGCACGAACAGCTCGATCCCTGCTTGGTCTTCGATGCCCTTGATTTGATGCGACAGGGCCGATTGCGTGATGTTCAACTGCTCGGCCGCGCGGGCCAGCCCGCCGAATTCGTGAATGGCCTTGATCGTGCGAAGGTGGCGAAACTCGATATGCATAGTTTAAACATACTCATGTTGATCTTCGATTTAATGAAGTTGTCTCATGTTTGTGGGCCTGTCACAAGGGGACAGGTTTTATTGGGGTCTTTGACATGGCTAATCCGCAAATTTCGTTCGAGTTTTTCCCGCCGCAGAATTTGGAAGGCGCGTTTCGCCTGTGGGATACGGTGCAGGTCTTGGCGCCCATGGCCCCGCGGTTTGTGTCTGTGACCTATGGTGCCGGTGGCACCACCCGCGATTTGACCCGCGACGCAGTGGCCACCTTGCATAAAACCAGCGGATTGAAAGTGGCGGCGCATCTGACCTGCGTAAACGCCAGCCGGGCGGAAACCATGGCCATTGCTAATGATTTTGCCGCCGCAGGGGTTAGCGATATCGTGGCGCTGCGGGGCGATCCGCCCAAGGGCAGCGCGGGTTTTGTGCCCCACCCCGAGGGGTTTGACAGCTCGGTCGCGTTGATTTCGGCCTTGGCCGAAACCGGGCGCTTTACCATTCGTGTGGGCGCCTACCCCGAACGCCACCCCGAGGCGGCCAGCACCCAAGCCGATATTGATTGGCTAAAGCGCAAGCTGGATGCCGGCGCCACCGAGGCGCTGACCCAGTTCTTTTTCGAGGCGGAAACCTTCCTGCGTTTTCGCGATGCCTGCGCCAAGGCTGGAATCGATGCCGATCGTCTAACCCCAGGTATTTTGCCGATTGAAAACTGGAAAGGCGCGCGCAATTTTGCCGCCCGCTGCGGCACCAGCATTCCGGGCTGGCTGGATGATGCCTTTAAAAAAGCCACCCGCGACAATCGCGCCGAATTGCTGTCTACGGCGTTGTGCACCGAATTGTGCAGCGACTTGATGGATGAAGGCGTAAGCAGGCTGCATTTTTACACCCTCAACCGCCCCGAACTGACGCGGGATGTGTGCCATGCGTTGGGGGTGCAGCCCAAAGTGCGGTTGGAAAACGTAGCGTAAAGCTTGCGTGGCTTTTGGCGGCGGCGAAAGATGGGCCAAACCGCCAAGCAAGGATAGCCGCATGAGCACCCGCCGCATTGCCAAAAGCCCCGCCGATCTGCCCAAGCCCGAAGAGGTGCTGCAGAAATCGGGTTTGGAATTTATGCAAGCAATGCTGGCCGGCGAATTTGCCGGCCCCCCCATTTCTGACGTGCTGAACTATACCCTGGCCGAGGTGTCGCAGGGGCACTGCGTGTTCGAGGGCACGCCGGTCTTTGCCTATACAAACCCAATGGGGACGGTTCATGGTGGCTGGTATGGCACCTTGCTAGACAGCTGCATGGCCTGCGCGGTTATGACCTGCGTGCCACAGGGGTTTGTGTATACAACCTTGGAATATAAGGTGAATATCATCCGCTCAATCAAACTGGGCACGCGCATTCAGGCCATTGGCACCAGCCAGCATGCGGGCCGGTCCACCGGGGTTGCGGTGGGGGAAATTCGCGGTGCCGATGACGGGCGGCTTTATGCCACCGGCTCGACCACCTGCATCATCATGCCGGCCAAGCAGGGCTAAACCCCGGTTTCGGGCCCAAGGCACAACAACGGGTCGCTCGATTGCCCAACCTCGTATAGGGGCGAGGCATCGGCGGCGCTGGTGTAATGGGCCACAAGCCCGGTTTCGCCCTTGAAAAAGCGCCAGCATTGCGGCTCGGGATTGTCTTCATAGGCAAAGCATATCTCGCCCGCCTCTTCCCACCAAAACCCGCTTTTGCATTGCCCATCCAAAAACGACCAGCGCACCCTGCGCCCGGGCAGGTATTCTTCGGCGCCATAGGCCGTGCCATTTTCGGCATACGTAAAGGTGCGCCCCAATGTCAGCTGTTCAAAGGCCTGCGCATCCAGTGCCGTTTCGGCCTGCGCGGGTAGGCTGGTGCATAGGGCAAGGGCGAAAAACACGGGCTTCATGGCGCCACTTTGCCCAGATTCGGCGCGTTGCGCCAGTCTTTGCAATGCGCTTTGGCGCGGTGGGGGCTTTCAAAATGCTGCGCAAGCGTCTAGGTCAGGGGAAAGCCCGAAAGGACGCACTGCATGTCGCTGTTTGGAAAGCTGAAAGAGCGCCTGTTCAAATCCTCGACCAAGCTGGAAGAGGGGTTGGATGCCATCGTTCAAGAGGGCGGCACCGCCGAACCTGCCGCACCAGAGCATGACGCGCCAGCCCCTGCCGTCCCCGCGCAAAACGTCGCAACAGATGCCGCCGTGCAGGCCACGCCGCCGCAGCCCCAGCGCGAGGCTGAACCCCAGCTAGACCCGCAGCTAGACCCGCAGCCCACCGCGCAAACCCCTGCGCGCCCGGGTATTTTGGGCCGGCTTATGGGGCGTACCCCGCCCGATGTGGTGCGCCGCGTGTTGGATGACGCGATGTTAGAGCAGCTAGAAGAGCTGTTGATCGCCTCGGATATGGGCGTGGATACCGCCCTGCGTGTCAGCGCCAATATTGCCGAGGGCCGGTTTGGCAAGCGCCTGTCCACTGACGAGATCAAAGCCCTGCTGGCCGCCGAATTGGCCCGCATTTTGGAACCTGTGGCCCGGCCCATGCCGCTTTATCCCAAACGCCCACAGGTGGTGTTGGTGGTGGGGGTCAATGGCTCGGGCAAAACCACGACCATTGGCAAATTGGCCAGCCAATTCCGCGCCGCTGGAAAAACCGTTGTGATCGCGGCTGGCGATACGTTTCGCGCCGCTGCCGTGGCCCAGCTGCAGGTTTGGGGCCAGCGTGCCGGCGTGCCGGTGTTAACCGCCCCCGAGGGCAGCGACCCCGCCAGCCTGGCCTTTGATGCCATGACCAAAGCCGAGGCCGAAGGCGCAGATCTGTTGCTGATCGATACCGCAGGGCGGTTGCAAAACCGCAAGGATCTGATGGAAGAACTGGCCAAAATCGTCCGTGTGATCCGCAAAAAAGACCCAGAGGCGCCGCATAACACCTTGTTGGTGCTTGATGCGACGACGGGCCAAAATGCCCTAAGCCAAGTGGATATTTTCCGCCAGATTGCCGATGTTTCTGGCTTGGTCATGACCAAGCTGGATGGCACCGCCAAGGGCGGGGTGTTGGTGGCCTTGGCCGATCGTTTTGGCCTGCCCATTCATGCCATTGGGGTGGGCGAGCAGATCGATGATTTGGCCCCCTTTGACCCGCAGGAATTTGCCCAAGCCCTGACCGGGCTGGATGCGCCGCGCTAGGCGCAAAACGCCAAGGCACCAGCCAAGGGTTGACCTTTGCTGCGGCTTGGGTGTTTCTGGCTGCCTTGTGGCAGCCCCTTTTGGGGGCGATTCTACCGAACAGCCTGCGCCAGACCACGGAGTTTCCATTTGTCTTCAAATACTTCTATGCCCGTGTTGTGCCGCACAATCGAGGTAGAGCACGAACCAGACGGCCTGTCTGACCTGATGGAGCGCCACCGCATTTACCCCGACCACGCCGACGAGTGCTGGCCCGAGGACCGCCAAGTGCTGGGCGAATGCGTGATTTTGCAAGACGCGCGCGCCGTGGGCTTTGGCCGCATTGTTTGGGACGCCCATACCGAAGACATGCCGCGGGTGGTGGATGTGGCCTTGGCCGGGCACTGCTGGTCTGATTTCTTTTTGGATTCGCTGGAACAGGAATTGATCGCCGAATACGCCCAAGAGGCCGAGGGGGGTGAATTCATCCAAGGCCATGATGGGCGGGTGATCGATATTACACGCATCCTTGGCCGCGAGGGGCGGCAGGCGGTTTACGCAGGCAGTCGGCGCCCGCGCGCATGACGCAATGGCTTGTCTCGATCGAGGGCACACAGACAGGCCATGACGTGGCCCTTGCGCTGGCCTTGATCGCGGCGGTGTTGCATGCCCTTTTCGGGGCCTTGCAAAAGGGGCGTCACGACCCTTGGCTGACCCGGGGTGCAATTGATTTTTGTTACGGTCTGATTGCGGCGCCAGTGGCGCTGTTTTTGGTGCCATGGCCCGCCCCGCATCTGTGGCCCATTTTTGCTGGCGCCTTTGTTATTCACACGGTTTACAAATTTCTGCAGGCCAAGGCCTATAGCCGGGGGGCCTTTACCGTGGTCTATCCTGTGGTGCGGGGGATGGGGCCGTTTTTTACCGTGATCGGCGCCTATCTGGTGTTTGGCGAGGTGTTCACCCCCCTGCAATGGGTGGGGGTGCTGGTGCTGATGAGCGGCATTTTTGGTCTGGCCGCCTATAACTATCGCTACCTAGAGGGCGGGCGCGATACGCTGTCGGTGGCTTTGGCCTATGCGGTGGTGACGGGGCTGTTTGTGGCCATCTATACCACCTATGATGCCTATGGCATCCGCGCCACGCCAAACCCGTTTACCTTTATCTTCTGGTTTTTCATGATCGATGGCATCGTGTTCCCGATCATCGCAGCGCTGCGGTGGCGCGCCATGGCCGACCGGCCCGCGCTCGGGCCGTTGATGCAGCGTGGGCTATTGGGGGCGATCATTGCCTTTGCCTCTTTCGGCTCCATCATGATGGCCACCCGGCTGGACAAGGTGGGCGAGGCAGCAATTTTGCGCGAAACCAGCACGGTTTTTGCCGCCGTTATCGGCTGGGCCTTGTTGAACGAAACCGTCGGGCCGCGGCGTTTTGCGCTGATGGCATTGATTGCACTGGGCGCAGTAATAGTTGAATTTAGTGGGTAAGCTGACAGGGGGCGTTGTGATGGCAGAAAAAGAGATCAATCCGCTGGTGAAGACCGGTTTGGAATTGGGGCCGGTGCTGGCGTTTTTTGCAGCCTATCTGCTGCTTAAAGACGGCACGTATTCTATCGCGGGGCGCGACTATAGCGGTTTTATTCTGGTCACGGCGGGGTTCATTCCGGTGATGATCGCCTCGACCGCCGCGCTTTGGGCGCTGACGGGTAAACTGGCCAAGATGCAGGTGATCACCTTGGTGTTGGTGGTGGTGTTTGGCGGGCTCAGCGTGTGGCTGAATGATGATCGGTTTTTCAAAATGAAACCCACCATCATTTACCTGTTGTTTGGCGGCATCTTAGGCTTTGGCCTGCTGCGGGGGCAAAGCTATTTGCGCCACCTCATGGAAGAGATGATGCCGCTGCAGCCCGAAGGGTGGATGAAGCTGACGCGCCGCCTGTGTTTCTTTTTCTTTGGCTTGGCGCTGCTGAACGAAGTCATCTGGCGCAGCATGAGCACCGAAAACTGGGTATGGTTCAAAACCTTCGGCCTGACAGCGGCGATCTTTTTGTTTTTCCTCACCCAGGGCGACATTTTTCGCAAATACGGCCAGCGCGACGACAGTTGACCTGGCTTTAAAGCGGGCGTAAATCCGCACTGTGGCGATTTGTTACCGGATTGCGGGCCACGTTAAATATGCCGCTAAAAGGTCAGACGTAAGGAACCCCCTTTCGCTTGGCCGCGACCGGGGGTTTTTTATTGGGCCCTATGGCCAAAGGAATGCGCAATGACGAACGAGTGGAAAGCACGCACAAAACTGGTGCATAGCGGCACCCGCCGCAGCCAATGGGGCGAGGTCAGCGAAGCGGTTTTTCTGACCCAAGGCTTTGTTTACGACAGCGCCGAGCAGGCCGAGCAACGCTTTGAGCAAGCGGGGGCAGATGAATTTATCTATGCCCGCTATGGCAACCCTACGATGCGCATGTTTGAAGACCGTATTGCCACCTATCTGGGGTTTGAGGATGCGTTTGCCTGTGCCTCGGGGATGGCGGCGGTCAATGGCGCGCTGATGGCTTTGTTGAAAGCGGGCGATCACGTTGTTGCCTCTCGGGCGCTGTTTGGCTCGTGTCTTTATGTGCTGGAAGAGATTTTGGCCCGCTTTGGTGTAGAGGTCACGCTGGTCGATGGCCGCGACCTGCAGGCGTGGCAGGGGGCGCTGCGCGCCGATACGCGGCTGGTGTTTTTGGAATCGATCTCGAACCCCACGCTGGAAGTGATCGACCTGCGCGCCGTGTGCGATCTGGCCCATGCGGTGGGCGCTTTGGTGGTGGTCGACGATGCGATGGCCACGCCGGTATTTTCCTATGCCCGCGCGTGTGGCGCTGATTTGGCGGTGATTTCCACAACCAAGCATGTCGACGGGCAGGGGCGCATGTTGGGCGGTGCGATTTGCGGCCCAAAGGCGCTGATCCGTGGCCCCGTCGAGGCCTATATGAAACACACCGGCGGGGCGATGAACCCGTTCACCGCCTGGACCCATTTGAAAGCGATGGAAACGCTAGAGCTGCGGGTGCGGGCGCAGGCGGAAACGGTGATGAAACTGGCCGATGGGTTGGTGGGGCACCCCGCGCTGCAGGCGCTGCGCTATCCCACCCATCAGGCACATCCGCAACAGGCGCTGGCCCTGTCGCAGGCACCGGCGGCGGGCACGGTCTTTACCATCGAGGTCAAAGGCGGCAAGGCGGCGTGTTTCCGTTTTCTCAACGCGCTGGAATTGTTCACAATCTCCAATAACTTTGCCGATGCAAAATCGATTGCCACCCATCCCGCCACCACCACCCATCAGCGCCTGCCGCAAGCACAAAAAGACCTGTTGGGCATTTCCGATGGCTTGGTGCGGCTAAGTGTTGGACTGGAAGATGCCGATGATCTGCTGGCAGATTTGCGGCAGGCTTTGGACAAGGTATAAGGGGGGCTGCGGGTTTTCTGGTGCCGGTGTCAATAATCACGCGGGTAATTATGATCCACGGCGTCGTTTCTTGCGTATTTGTATACGAATATTAACGCTTTGTGCCTGCCACTTAGGCTAAAAAGCGACAGAAGCGAGGGAATCGGCATGAATTTGCACACGCCCGAAATCGACCGTGAGCTGAACCGCGAAGATGCACGCGAGGCATTGGCCCGATTGCGGCGTTGGGCCAGCACGGCCAGCGCAGAAGACGTGGCAGCGCTGGACCCAGCCATCGCACGGCTTTTGCCCCAAGACAGCGGCGACAGCTACCCGGTTCTTAGCCGGGAATACCCCGCGGGTTTTGCGGTGGATGCCGCCTATAAGGCGCAGATGCCCGATTTGCAAAACGGCCCCAGCAGCCTGATCCGTGGCGCGAAGCAGCAGATCCAGCATGTTGGCATCTCGAATTTTCGCCTGCCTATCCGGTTTCACACCCGCGATAATGGCGATTTGATGTTGGAAACCAGCGTGACCGGTTCGGTCAGCTTGGAGGCCGACAAAAAAGGCATCAACATGTCGCGCATCATGCGCTCGTTTTACAAACATGCCGATAAAACCTTTAGTTTCGAGGTGATCGAGGCGGCGCTGGACGACTATATCGCCGATCTGGACAGTTTCGATGCCCGCATTCAAATGCGCTTTTCCTACCCGCTAAAGGTGCAATCGCTGCGCTCGGGGTTGGAGGGGTATCAATATTACGACATCGCGTTGGAACTGGTGGAACAGGCGGGTGTGCGTAAAAAGATTGTGCATCTGGATTATGTTTATTCGTCCACTTGCCCATGCTCGCTGGAATTGTCCGAACATGCGCGCATCACCCGCGGGCAGTTGGCCACGCCGCATTCGCAGCGCTCGGTTGCGCGGATCTCGGTCGAGGTGTTGGATGGCCAGTGCCTGTGGTTCGAAGACCTGATCGACATGGCGCGCCGTGCGGTGCCCACCGAAACGCAGGTGATGGTCAAACGCGAAGATGAACAGGCCTTTGCCGAGCTAAACGCCGCCAACCCAATTTTCGTGGAAGATGCCGTGCGGCTGTTTTGCGCCCAGCTGCAGCCCGATCTGCGGATTGGCGATTTCCGCGTCGTGGCCAGCCACCAAGAAAGCTTGCACAGCCACGATGCCATCAGCGTTTTGGTCGAAGGGCCCACCTTTCAGGCCCAATCCATCGACCCGCGGATGTTTTCCAGCCTGTTCCATGTAGGCTAGGCGCCCGGCGACATTCTTATTGTGCCCAATTCAGCGGCATGTCGGTGATACGGCATGCCGTTTTTCTTTTGGGCGATCAAATTTACGAGATTTTCGCCCAAGGATTGTAGATCTGTTGTGCAGATGTTGCACAGCCCCCCATATTTTCCGGTATGCAGCCACGGAGGATATGATGCCCAACACCCCCTTTCCTGTGAAATACAGCTGGCACATGGCCAGCGCGATGATCACCTTGTACAAATATCAAACCCGCCTGTCGCGTGCCCTGATCGAGGCGATGGTCGCCTTGCACCCGCTGGCCCCGCGCAGCGGCACAGAGCCAGCCCAACCCAGCCCAAATGTGGCCCCCGCTGACACGGGTGCAGATGTCGCGCCAAGCCAAGCCACCGTTGCACCGCCCCACCCCCCGGTGCAGGCAGCGCCCGCAGTGGCCGCAGTGGCCGCAGTGGCCGAGACGCCCGTGGTGCAGGCCGCCGCAGCCCCCAGCCCCACACCTAGCCCCAGCGCAGCGGCGCCGCGGCGTGCCAGGCCCGGCCCTGCAACGCGGGCCAATGGGGCTGCCCCCAGCGCTTGATGCCGCATTGCAGCAAATGCAGGGCGGATATGCAGCATTGTCTGTGTTTATGTCAGCACGCATGACATAGACCAGCGTCAGGGGAGGAACCGAAACACATGTTGAAAGGTTCCAAAAATGGCAACGCATGCAACGAATATCGCCGCAATCCGCAATCCATTTGAAGGGGTTGGCGCTGCGATCTTGAACTGGATGGCCGCCGTGGGCGAGGCACGTTCGCGTCATGGGCAAATCGCCGCGCTAGAGGCGAAAACCGATGACGAATTGGCTGCCATGGGCATTCGCCGCGATATGATCGCACATCACGTTTTCCGCGATCTTTACTACGTATAAACCCATCCTTGGCCCGTGTGGGGCCAAGGGTAAGGCTGGTTAAGGGGCGCTTGATGCTTGACAGCGGCACAGCACCCCGCCAAGCCTGCGATCCATGTTAGATCTTCGCCCTATCGGATATGTGATTGGCTTGTTGGTTGCGGTGCTTGGCTTGACCATGGTGCCGCCGCTTTTGGTGGATGTGGCCGAGGGCCGTGGCCATTGGCCGGTTTTTTTCGAAAGCGCAGTGTTGACCTTTTTGGTGGGTAGCTTGGTGGCACTGGCGTGCCACAACACCCGCCACCACCGGCTGTCTATTCGCCAAAGCTTTTTGCTGACCGTGGGCTTATGGGTCAGCCTGCCCTTGTTTGGGGCTTTGCCCTTTATGCTGGGGCAAACCGATGCCAGCTTTGTCGATGCTTTCTTCGAATCGATGTCTGGCATGACCACCACCGGATCGACCGTGTTTTATGGCCTCGACGAGCTGCCCAAGGGGCTGTTGTTGTGGCGCGGCATTCTGCAATGGCTGGGCGGTTTGGGTATTGTGATTGTGGCCTTGCTGTTTTTGCCCATCATGCGGGTGGGGGGCATGCAGTTTTTCAAAAGCGAAAGCTTTGACACGCTGGGCAAGGTATTTCCGCGGGCCATTGATATTTCAAAGGCCTTGCTGGCCACCTATGTGGCGCTGACGATCATCTGCACGCTGACCTATATCGCCCTTGGGATGGATCCGTTCGATGCCACGGTGCATGCCTTGACCTCGGTTTCAACGGGGGGGTTTTCCACCACTGACGCCTCGTTTGGGGCCTATGGGCCGGCGCTGCAATATGCCTGTATGCTGTTTATGTTCTTGGCCTCGGTGCCGTTTGTGCGGCTTATGCTGATCGGCACGGGCCGGGTGATGCCCTTGCTGCGCGACTTTCAGGTGCAGGTCTATGCCGCGCTGATCGTGGGGGCCGTTGCCATTATCGTGCTGGCCCGCTTTGCCCGGGGCGAGATGTTGAACGAAGAGATGGTGCGCCAAACCGCCTTTAACGTGGTGTCGATTTTTTCTGGCACCGGCTATGGCGACGGCGATTTGCTGCTGTGGGGGCCTTTGGGCATGGTGGTGGTGCTGGCGGTGGGGGCCATTGGTGGGTGCACCGGCTCGACCGGCTGTTCGATCAAGATTTTCCGCTATCTGGTGCTGTTTCGCGCGGTTGTGGCGCAAATTCGCCTGATTGGCAGCCCAAACCGCGTGGTTTCGGTGCGCTTGGGCGGCCGCCCGATCGAGCGTGATGTGATCGAATCGGTCATGTTGATGTTTTCGATGTTCATTTTGACATATGGCGTTGTGGCTGTGGCCCTGTCGTTGACCGGCCTGCCCTTTGTCGAAGCAACAACCGGCGCTTGGACGTCGGTTTTTAATGTTGGCCCGGCCTTTGGCCCGATGGTGCATGAAAGCGGGGCGCTGGTGGGATTTCCCGACAGCGCCAAATATATCATGATCTTCGCAATGTTGGTGGGGCGGCTGGAACTGGTTGTGGTGTATGTGCTGTTTACAGCCGCCTTTTGGCGGGGCTAGGCCCCGCCCTTTGGCCCCCAGCCTTAGCTGCGCTGCCCGGCAAAGCGGGTTTGCCAATCTTCGCGCTGCTCGTCGGTGATTTTTGCAAAAAGCACGTCGGGAACCTCGAAGGCATGGCCCACGGGCAGGGCACCCAGCGCGGTTTGCATATCGTCAGGCCAGCTGTGATCGTCGCATTTCATTGCAGTTAGAATTGTCTGCGCTGCAAAGGGAATGAAGGGCGCCGAAAGCACGGCGTAAAGGCGCACCAAATTCAGCCCCATGCGCACCTGCGCCGCGGCCTGTTCGGGGTTTTCCTTAAAGGTAGACCACGGGGCTGCCGATTGCAGATACTCGTTGCCTGCCACCCAGATGGCGCGCAGCTCTTGGGCTGATTTGCGCACCTCCATCGCCTCCATATGCCCCTCGTAGGCGCGCAGGCGTTGGCCCAGCTCGGCGATCAACGCGGCCTCTTGGGGGCCCCATGCGCCGCCCTCGGGCACGGTTTCGCCAAATTTTGCGCGGCAGAATTTGGTGATACGGCTGACGAAATTGCCCAGCACATCGGCCAGATCTTTGTTGACCGAGGCTTGGAAATTATCCCATGTGAATTCCGCATCCGAACTTTCTGGCGCGTGGCTGAGCAACCACCAACGCCAGTAATCGGCAGGCAAGATATCCAACGCTTGGTCCATAAACACCCCACGCCCGCGCGAGGTGCTGAACTGGCCGCCATCGTAATTGAGGTAGTTGAAGGATTTGATGTAATCTACCAGCTTCCACGGCTCGCCCGAGCCAAGGATGGTGGCGGGGAAAGACAGGGTGTGGAAGGGCACGTTATCTTTGCCCATGAACTGGGTATAGGTAACATCTGCGGCGCCCATATCGGTGCGCCACCAGCGCTGCCAATCTTGGCCCTTGCCCGCATCAACCCATTCTTGCGCGCAGGCGATATATTCGATGGGCGCATCGAACCAGACATAGAAAACTTTGCCTTCCATGCCGGGCCAATCCTGTTGGCCGCGTTTTACAGGAATGCCCCAATCCAGATCGCGGGTGATGCCGCGGTCTTGTAGGCCATCGCCATCGTTAAGCCATTTCTTGGCAATCGAGGTGGTCAACACGGGCCAGTCGGTTTTGCTGTCGATCCACGCTTCAAGCTGGTCTTTCATGGTGGATTGGCGCAGGTAGAGATGCTTTGTTTCGCGCATCTCCAGATCGGTCGACCCCGAGATAACCGAGCGGGGATTGATCAGGTCAACCGGGTCAAGCTGCTTTGTGCAATTGTCGCATTGATCGCCGCGGGCGCTGTCAAAGCCACAATTTGGGCAGGTGCCCTCGATGTAGCGGTCGGGCAAAAAGCGGCCATCGGCATGCGAATACATCTGCGTTTCGCTGACTTCGCGGATCAGGTCATTTTCGGCCAGTTTGCCGGCGAAATGTTGGGTCAGCGTGTGGTTTGCAGGCGAGGACGAGCGCCCGAAATGATCAAACGACAGGCCAAACCCTTGGGCGATATCAGCCTGAACCGCGTGCATCTGTGCGCAATATTCGGCCACGGGCTGGCCGGCTTTGGCGGCGGCCAGTTCGGCGGGGGTGCCGTGTTCGTCTGTGGCGCATAGAAACAGCACCTCGTGCCCGCGTCCACGCTGGTAGCGCGCAAAAAGATCCGCTGGCAATTGGCTGCCCACTAGGTTGCCCAGATGTTTGATGCCATTGATATAGGGAATGGCCGAGGTAATCAGGTGCCGTGCCATGCTGCGTCCTTGGATGTTTGCGTTTGGCCCCATGTATCGCAGCTTCTGCGCGAGGGCCAGTATCTATGGCACCGTATCTACGGCGCTGTATCTATGGTGTTGTTGGCTTAAGGCTCGCCTTGGTCGCGGGCGCGGCTGGTCAAACGCCCCACCAAGAACGAGGTGCGCGGGCTATAGATATAGCGGGTGCGCCGTGCCGTGGGGCGGCTGCGCATACGCACAAGGCCAAAAATCACCAAAGCGCCATGGCCGCAGGCGATCATTACAAACATCGCCGGCGGACCGTAAACATCGATCAACCACGAGGCCACCAAGGGTGCGGCAATCGCGCCCAACGCATAGTGAAACATCAGCGCCGCCGACAGCTCTACCCGCTCTTCGGCGCTGGCAAAATCATGGGCATGGGCGGCGGCGATGGAATAAATTGGAAAGGTGGTCAGCCCAAACAAGGCCGCAGTCAGCAAAATGGCTTGGGTGCCTTGGCCGGTAAAAAACACCGTTTGCATACAGCTGCAAATCGCCGCCACAGATAGCCAGATCAGCACCCAGCGGCGATCGAACTTATCGGCCAGCCAACCCACAGGGTATTGCGCCAGCGCCCCGCCCGCCACGAAAGCCGCCAAAAATAGCGCAATTTCATTGGTTTGCAGGCCTACGCCCGTGCCATAAATTGGCCCCACCATACGAAACGAGGCGGCAGAAAGTGCCGCCACAATCACCCCCGCCGCCGCCAAGGGCGACCGGGTGACCGCCAGCATTGGGCGCAGGCGTGGGGCGCTGGGGGTGCTGGGCTGGGCGGTTTTGGTCAGCGTTAATGGCAACAGCGCCGCGCAGCATAACAAGGCCAGTAGGTTATACGAAATATACGAGGCCGGTTCGAGCACCGAGATCATCAATTGTGCCACCAACGAGGCGCCCATGTCTGCCACCCGATAGGCCGCCATCGTGCGGCCACGGGTTTCATTGGTTACTTTGGCTTGTAGCCATGCCTCGATCACCGTGTAACAGCCGGCAATGCTAAACCCCGACGCCACGCGCATGCCAGCCCATGCCAGCGGGTCCACCAGCAGCATATGGGCCAATAGCCCGATGGCGCCGGTGGCGGTAAAGGCCGCAAAGGCGCGCGAATGGCCCACATTGCCCATCATCCGCGGGGCCACCCAGCAGCCGATGAAAAAACCAAAAAAATGCGCCGAGCCCAGCAAGCCCACCTGCGCGGTGCTAAAGCCCAGTGCGATGCCCGAAATGGCATCCAACGCCCCAACCCCGCCCGAAGACAGCTGCAACAGGATGACCGAAAGGAAAAGGGCGGCGAAGGAAACAAGCAAGCGCATATCCCCCCCAGTGTTGCGGGTTGTGCGCGCGGGCGCAATGCTGGCTGCGACAGGATCTGTCGTTTATGTCGGGCGCGCCCCAATGGCGGTGTGGTCTGGCACTGGCTGCAGCTGGGCGGGTGCCCCCATCCCCTGCATCACCCATGCCTTGGGGGGCAGGGCGCGGGCGCGCAACCGTTCCAGCCGCCAGCGGGGGGCGGTGCTACCCTCATGCGCGGGGGCCATGTGCCAGCGGGTTTCAATGCCCGCCGCACCGCCAATACCGGGGCATAACAGCAGGCCCAAGGGGGCGGTGCCCGCCGCCTCGGCCGCCAGATGCAGGCGGCGCACCGGGGTCAGGCCCGGTGGGCTGGGCAAATCGGCCACCACCAAGGGAACGGCGCCGCTGCGCAGCCCCTCTTCCATGGCCCATAGCGCCAAGTCGGGTTTTTCGGCTTGCACAAAAACAAACGCCCCCGGCTGCACCCAAGGCGCCATGCCGCTGGCATTCAGCGCCAATGTGGGCGCGCGCAGGCCAATCCACAGCACTGGCCCGTGCCCCAACGGGGGCGGCTGTTGCCCGATACCCGCCTGATGCGGCCCGCCCCGCTGCACCGCCTGTGCCAGCCACATGGCAAAACTATGGCGGGCAGGGCCACAGGCCTCGTGCGTGCGCCCACGCGCCAGCATGATATCGGGGGCGCTGTCGGGGTTGGGCACAATGGCAGGGCGCTGCGCCTGCGATAGGGGGCTGGGTGTGGAAAAAACCATGAAGGCAAAATAATATGTTCTCTAAATGTTCTCAAGCTCCTTTTTCATCACGAATATTGAATATTTGTGATGACAGGGCCGGTATCTTGGGTAGTCTGGGCTGATAAAAACAAACCTAGGGAGGATGTCATGAAAAAATTCTTAGCTGC
>Ga0181607_10002460_pt1 | contig 16337 bp, 16 predicted proteins | sample 041ome_9_FD_132420 | JGI IMG/M metagenome (GOLD analysis project Ga0181607, IMG submission 132420) | Coastal salt marsh microbial communities from the Groves Creek Marsh, Skidaway Island, Georgia - 041413US metaG (megahit assembly) | ecosystem: Environmental > Aquatic > Marine > Intertidal zone...
TCTTCGCGGACCGCGGCAAACTGATTCGCCGGCAGCGTCCACGGCGTCGTCGTCCAGGCGACGAGGCTCCGGGATGTCGGCTCTCCTTCTGTAGTGAGCAGCGGGAATGCGACAAACACACTCGGGTCAGCCACCTCGCGATAGCCCTGGCCCACTTCACCGCTTGATAGTGCGGTGCCACCCTGGGCCCACCACCAGACAATCTTGTGCCCGCGGTAGAGCAGGCCACGGTCAAAGAGCTCCGCCAAGGCCCACCAGACGCTCTCCACATAGGAGCGATGGTAGGTGACATACGCTTCCGAGAGATCGATCCAGAAACCGATTCGCTCTGTGAGCGATTCCCACTCCTTCATGTACCGCCAGACGCTCTGCTGGCAGCGGTGGATGAAGGGCTCGACGCCGAAGGCCTCGATCTCCTCCTTGGAATGGATGCCGAGTTCTTTGCAGACCTCAACCTCAACAGGCAGGCCGTGTGTATCCCAGCCCGCCTTGCGACGGCAGAACTGGCCTCGCATCGTCCGGTAGCGAGGATAGATATCTTTGATGGTCCGCGTCAGGCAGTGGCCGGGATGTGGCATGCCATTGGCCGTGGGAGGGCCTTCGTAGAACACAAACGGCGGACCGCCCTCCCGCTGCGCAAGTGACTTTTCCGGGATCCCTGCTTCCCGCCAGAGTGTGGCTATCGACGCCTCAAGCTCAGGAAAATCTGGCTTCCCACGAACCGGTTCGAACATCGCGTTTCCTAAAGCTCTGCCCCGCCGGTATCACGGACCACGGCGGTGACGATTGCTCGCAGCTTTGGCTCTGCCGACCGGGCCACTGCAAGGATCTTCTCGACGGTTGCCTCTTCCAACGCATCCGGCAGACACATGTCGGTGACCACGGAAAGACCGAGCACCTTGAGGCCGGCGTGCACCGCCACGATCACCTCTGGCACCGTTGACATCCCCACCACGTCCGAGCCGATCGTCCGCAGGAAGCGATACTCCGCACGCGTCTCCAGGTTTGGGCCCGTGACCGCCACGTAGACACCGCGATGAGCAACAAAGTCTTCCCGACGGGCGATCTCGAGGGCCCGGTCAATCAGCGCGGGCGTGTAGGGAGCCGACATGTCGGGAAACCGTGGGCCGAGCCGATCGTCGTTAATCCCGATCAACGGATTGCCGTTCATCAGGTTGATGTGGTCGTCGATCACCATGATGTCGCCTGCGTTGTAGTGCGGGTTCATCCCACCGCAGGCGTTGGTGACGATCAGGGTTTCCCCACCAAGCCGTTTGAGCACCCGCACCGGCAGCGTGATCTGCGAAAGCGGATAGCCCTCGTAGGCGTGCATCCGCCCTTCCAGCACGATCACAGGTACGCCTTCGAGCCTCCCACAGACAAGCTGGCCGGCATGGCCATGCGCGGTCGACTTGGCGAAGTGCGGGATCTCTTCGTAGGGAATCGTCACCGACTCGGTGACCTGTTCCGCAACACCGCCGAGACCGCTTCCGAGGATGATCCCGGCAACGGGCGTGTGGGGCCAGTGGCGAGTGATCGCCTGACAGGCCTCTTCAATCTGGTCGTGGAGATGCAGCATGTCGATCCGTCGGCTTGTGGGAGGGCCGACATATCGTCAGCCACAAACGTGCTTCGCGAAAAACTCACTGCAGTCGTCGCAGGACGACTGCTACTTCTTCTTGCCAGGGGGCATTTCCGGCGATTCTTCCTCTTGATGATCCCAGTCCGGATCGCCGGTCTCTTCTTCGAAGTCGTCGTCGAAATCATCGTCGAAGTCTTCGAAGTCGCTCTCCTCATCGTCGAGCGGGTCATCGCTGCTGCCGTCGTCGTCGGTGTCGTCTTCATCATCGCCAGAACTCGCTCTGGGCATGACGAGGGCAGGGGATTCCGTTGAAAACGGAAAAACCAGGTTCACCCGGGAGGTCTGAGGCCGGGCGAGAAATGCTGTGGTGCAAGGCATGTGGAGTTCTCGTGACAAGCCGCCAGTGGGACAGGCCCCACCGGTCATGAGAGACGCAGGGGATCATTCTACCCTCTGTTCGTCAAGCCGCCCGCCCCCAGCAGAATCCCGTGGCAGGCGGCCACACCGCTGAACAGGGCTCAGCGGGATCAGGTGTGATAGTCGGCGTTGAGGTGTACATACTCGGCGGTGAGATCACTGGAATAGAACCGCACCGCTCCCTGGCCGTCGCCAACCTCCAGGCGAATTTCTGTCTCTCGGTTTTCCCGAATCGATGCCGACACGGCGGTCGCGTCGAAGGTGACGGGGGCCCCGGCGGTGAACAGAAGCGTGCCGTTGACATGCAGCGTGAGCCGCTCCGCTTCGAAGGCAACCCCCGCATAGCCGGCTGCAGAGACGATCCGTCCCCAGTTGGGATCCGCACCATGCACGGCTGTTTTTACCAATGGGCTGTCGGCCACCGCGCGGGCGATCTGCCGAGCCTCGTCACGACTGCCAGCCCCGCTGACTTCAATTCGGATCACATGTGTCGCCCCCTCGCCGTCGTCAGCGATTTCCCGAGCGAGCACCTGACAGGTCTCGTGCAGCAGCCGGCCAAACTCTTCCAGATCGGGGCCACTGAGGCACTCGCCGCCAGCAGCGGCATTTGCCAGGAGCAGCACGGTGTCGTTGGTGCTCGTGTGTCCATCGACACTCACGCAGTTAAACGTTTCCTCGCAGGCAGCCGCGAGCAGTCGCTGGGCATCCGCGACCGCCAGCGGCGCGTCAGTCATCACAATCCCGAGCATTGTGGCCATTCGAGGGCCGACCATGGCTGCTCCCTTCGCGACACCCGTGACGGAGATGGTGCGGTCGCCGGCGGAAAACGTTCTCCCGAAGAGCTTCGGGCGGGTGTCAGTGGTCATCATCCCGCGGGCAGCTGCAATCAACGCCGCCTGATCATCACCGAGGTCAGCGGCGGCCTCTCCAATACCGGCCAGCAGCGTGGGCATCGGCAAGAACTCTCCGATGATGCCCGTCGACAGCACCAGCACCTCCGTCGGCAACACACCGAGCTGCTCAGCGGCAGCAGCGGCCATCGCCTCGGTGTCTGCCATCCCTCGCTCACCGGTACAGGCGTTCGCATTCCCAGAGTTGACCACGATCGCCCGAAAGCCTTCACCGGGCGTGCGGGCACGGTCAAAGGCGACAGGGGCCGCATGCACGAGGTTGGTCGTGTAGACCCCAGCCGCTGTTGCCGGCTGCGTGGACACAAACAGCGACACGTCTTCCCGCGTGGGATTCCGCTTGAGCCCGGCATGCACACCAGCTGCGCGGAAGCCGGCTGGCAGATTTGGAACGGGAAGCTGCAGGGGAGTCTCAGCGATCGGCATGGCAACTCACCGCCGGCGAAGGCGATGCGGACAGGGAAACGGCACTGTGAAAAGCCTCAACGAAACCACCGCACACGATGCGCCGGCGGCCGACTTTAGAGCAAGCCCGTTGTTTCCGGCAGGCCGAACACGCAGTTGAAGTTCTGCACGGCCGCTCCTGCCGCTCCCTTCACGAGGTTGTCGAGGCAGCTGATCAGCAGGATCCGTCCACGCACAATCCGCACGGTGATATCGCAGAAGTTCGTGTCGACGGTGTCTTTGGTGGCCGGAAGATGATCGACCACCCGCACAAACCGCTCTCCGTCGTAGGCGTCATGCAGCACGGCCGCCACCTCTGCCTCGGAGACCTCTCGCGTCGGACGGGCGTAAATCGTAGCGAGAATGCCACGGTCCATCGGCGCCAGCTGTGGCGTGAAGATCACTTCAGGCCGCGTGGCCGCATGACGGGCAATGATCTGCTCGATCTCGGGAGTGTGGCGGTGCCGACCGACGTTGTAGGCGGAGAGGCTCTCATTGCACTCGGGAAAATGGGTCATCAGCTTCGGGTTGCGGCCGGCACCACTGACGCCACTCTTGGCGTCGATGATGATGTCACTGCCTTCGATCAGCCCTGCCTTCACAAGCGGAGCCAGGGGCAGGATTGCCGAGGTTGAATAGCAGCCGGGGTTGGCTACCAGCTGTGCTCCCGCTAGCAACGGGCGAAACAGTTCCGGGAGCCCGTAGGCCACCTGGCCGAGCCGCTCCTGATCGCAGTGCTCAACGCCATACCACTCCAGATAGGTGGCTGCGTCGTCGAGCCGGTAGTCGGCACTGAAGTCAATCACCGTCGCGCCGGCATCAAGCAGTCCAGGCACAACCGACGCCGACGCGGTGTGGGGGAGGCAGCTGAACACACACGAGGCCCGCGACGCGACAGCCGCAGGATCGAGATCCTCCAGCGGAATCTCGAGCCGCCCAACAAGCGACGGATGCACCGTCGAGATGGGCGGCTGCCCGTCCTGACGGCTCGTGGCAACCGTGATCCGCACCTCCGGATGCCGGAGAAGAATCTTGATCAGTTCGAGGGCCGTGTAGCCCGTCGCCCCGAGAACCGCCACGTCGATCATGTCGTTTCCATCATCATTGGTGTCACCTGTACAGCATCCGTTCTCTCGACGGGGCACCGCCGCGGACCGCACCGCTCATCATACGCCGCAGGACGACAGTTCAGGCAGGGGTGTTCGCCGCAGGACGACGCTGCAGGCAGGGGCATGGAGACGGCATCGTCAGCACGGTCTTATCAGCCGCTTCTCAACCAGGCCGAGCAGACGGCGGGCTACCGCGGTCTTGGTGCCAGAGGCAGTCGCCACCTCACCATCGTGATCGAGCACACAGACACTCGTCCTGGTCGACTCGATCGCCGGAATATCATTGACCACGATCAGGTCGCACCGTTTGCGACGGAGTTTGGCAATCGCCCGCTCGCGATCCCCGCCCGCCTCAAGGGCGAACGCCACAAACCACCTGCGTCTCTGGCCGCTCCCTTCCTCCCGCACCGCCTGCACGAGCGTCGCCACGATATCGACGGTGGGCTGAAGTCGCAGGGAGATCCCTCGGCCTTGCCGCGGCATCTTGCCGGGCTGCCGGGAGGCTGGCTCGAAGTCGCAGGGGGCTGCCGCGGCAATCACGCCGTCGACTTTGGGGAGAACGGCCACGCAGGCGTCGAGCATCTCAGCGGTGGTGGTCACCCGCACCACGCGAGCACCTTTGGGATACACCACAGACACCGGCCCGCTGACGATCGTCACCCGATGGCCTGCGGCAAGTGCAGCAGTCGCCAGGGCCGCTCCCATCTGCCCACTGGAGCCGTTGGTCAGGTAGCGAACATCATCGAGATAGGCACGGGTGGGGCCACTCGTGAGCAGGATGTGGGCCATGGCGTTCCCCGCGTGTCAGTCAGCCGCCGGCTGCGGCAGTGGACCTCCAGCGAGCACTCCCGCGAGCACCTCGGCGATCGTCTCCGGCTCTGCCATGCGGCCGGCACCGTTACGGCGGCAGGCGAGCCAGCCCCGCTCCGGCCCAATCACGCCCACACCATCCTCAAGCAGCTGGTGCACATTTCGCTGCACGGCAGGCTTTTCCCACATCGCGGCGTTCATCGCCGGAGCCACGATCACCGGGCACTCCGCCGAGAGCATCAGTGTCGAGACCAGATCGTCTGCGAGACCACAGGCGGCCTTGGCGAGAAGATCTGCGGATGCGGGAGCAACGAGAAGCAGATCCGCCTTGGTCACAAGCTCAATGTGAGCTCCCAGCGGATACCGCTCAGGGTCAAACACCCGCGTCGCCACCGGACGGCTCGTCAACGCCGCAAACGTCGGCTCACCCACAAACCTGCGGGCAGCCTTCGTCAGCACGGCGGTGACCCCCGCCGACCGTTTGACCAAGAGACTGGCAACCGCGGCTGCCTTGTATGCCGCAACGCCACCCGAGACGCCGAGGATGATCTCGCGACCAGCCAACGGATCGAGCGACGCGGCGTCCTGACTCGCAGTTCCGCCAGCAGGATCTTCAGCCGACACGACCACACTCCTCCACGAGAGGCCATCCTCCGTTACGAGAGGCTGACCCTACTGACGACTGCCTCGTCTGCTACAGGATCGAGGCATCAAAATCGAGTGGACCGCCGGCCTCGGGCGACTCACCGGTGATCCGCAGGTTGTTAGACGTGTCGAGAAAGATTTTGTCCTGACGGATCTCCTCAATCACGATCTGCATCTTGTCGTCGGAGTTGATATCGACGAGCGGACGGCCGCCTGCGTTCAGCGCGACCATTCGCTTCTGAATCAGCGTGGACAGCTTGAAGCGGCCTCCGACCTTGTTGACGATTTCTTCTTCGCGCAACTCGTCGATCATGCGTGTGAACTCCAGTTCCTGGGATTGAAGGGACGTCTCTGTCTATCGGTTTTGTCTGTCGGTTGCCAGCGGCTGTCAGCCGTTGGCGGTTACTCGCGAATCCGCTTGCGAAGCAGCATGGCTTGTTACCGCAACACTGCCTGTTTCCGCAGCACTGCCCATTTCAGCAGGGGCGTGCCTCAGACGCGGCCACTGACTCAAGTCCTGCCTGCCGCAGGATTTCGATGATGCCCGCCACGGCCTCATCCACATTCTCGTTGACCACCCGGTGACGGTAGAGGTGGGCCTGGCCAAGTTCTCGACGGGCAACCTCTAACCTGCGCTCGATGGCCTCCGCAGACTCCGTGCCGCGCCGCGTCAGCCGCTCGTCGAGCTGCTCCGGCCGCGATGGCTCCACGAAGATCGTGATCGTGTCCGGGTATCTCTCGAGCACTGAAAGTGTACCCTCAACATCGATCTCCAACACCACCCACTGGCCTGCGTCGAGCCGCGGAGTGACCTCGTCGACTAGCGTGCCATACCAGGAATCACGCCCGTAGACCCGACAGCATTCGAGAAACTCGTCGTTTTCACGACGGCGAGCGAAATCCTCGGGGCTCAGGAAGTGGTAATCGATGCCATCGCGTTCGCCTGCGCGTGGTGGCCGCGTCGTGGCCGACACACTGGGCGTCAGTTCTGGGAGTTGCTCCAGGAGCATCCGCAGGATCGTGGTCTTGCCCACGCCTGAAGGCCCTGAAATCACCACCAGACTACCGCGTTGAATGGACATCTGTTCCCTACTGTTTTCCGCGAGTATAGCCCCCGCGGCCTGAAGGTGTCACTCGATATTTTGCACGAGTTCGCGAATCTGCTCGACCGTTGACTTGAGGTCGACGGCGGTCTGCGAGATCACCGCATCGGCCGACTTCGACGCGATCGTGTTCACCTCGCGGGCCAGCTCCTGGGCGAGGAAATCGAGGGAACGACCGGGGCTCTCCTCGGCGAGCATCCGCACCACCTGCTCGATGTGGCTCTCCAGCCGAATCAGCTCCTCAGCAATGTCTGTCCGATCGGCCACTATCGCCATCTCGCGTGCCAGGTCGGCTGATGAGATCGACGCCTGCTGGTTCTCCAAGACCCGCTCCAGCCGGTCATGCAGTTTCTGCCGATGGGCCTCGAGGGTCTCCGGCACCCGGGCTTTGATCTCGGCAGCACGCTGACGAATCTCGTCGCACCAGCCTCGGATCGAGGTGGCCATCGCCTCACCCTCAGTGATCCGCATCGCCTGGAGGCTTGCCACTGCATCGCCAATCGCCTGCTCAATCAGCGGCCAGTGCTGCTCAAGGTCTTTCGCATCCGCTCGCTGCTCGACCACCACGCCTGGCAGCTGCAGCATGCTGTCGAGCGAGGTGAGCGGATCGAGACCGTGAGTTGCCGCAAAGGCCTGGAGACCGTTGAGGTAGGCCTCGAGCTGATCGGCGTCGACCTGCCGTCGCCCGGGCGCGTTACGGCCCGCGAGATCGATCGACACATGCACGCTGCCACGACGGATCGTGCGACGGAGCACCGCTTCGATGCGGGGCTCGAACATCGCGAGCCCCTCACGGGACCGGGTGGTCAGTTTGAAGAAGCGGTTGTTGACACTCCGCACTTCAGCCCGGCAGGTCGTGCCCTCTCGGGTACACGTCGCCTCACCGCAGCCGCTCATGCTCGTTGCCATGCGCCCCCTCGAACACGCTCCAGGTGACCTTCGTCCGCCTATTCCGCCGCCGCAGGCTCAGCCCCGCTCTCGGCGGCATCGCCGGCGGCACCCTCAGTCTCACCGCCTTCGGTGCCCTCGCCCTCAGAAGAGCTGCCCTCGCCGACATCCCCCTCGGGGGCAGTAGCATCGCCTGCTCCGGCGTCGCCCTCGCCCGGCGTGGTCGCCTGCATGTCCTCCTCATCAATCGGCTCGTCGATCGCCATCGGTGCCGAACCACCCAGGTCACCACTGAGCAGCGACTGCTGCGTGCCGAGCACGTTGACAGCCACGATGCAGAGCAAGATCCAGAATCCGGCAACGCCGATCGTGATCCGAGTGAAAACGTCGCCCGCCTTCGCGCCAAAGGCACTCTGCCCACCCATGCCACCGAGGGCACCGGTCAAGCCACCTCCACGGCCGCGCTGAATCAGCACCAGCAGAATGAGGAACAGGGCGGTGAAGACGAGCAGGAAGCCCAGCAGGAAGCGAAGGATGATCATGAGGGAAACCGCAGGGAAAGGAACACCGCGACGCCACGCATCGCGGGATCATGTTTGGCCGAAGCGTATCGAATCGCGGCGGTAAGCGTCCACCGCGATCAGCGAAATGCCGCTGCGATCGCCAGAAAGCCTTCTGCTTCCAGGCTGGCACCGCCCACGAGCGCCCCGTCAATATCGGGCTGAGCCGCGAGGTCTGCGGCATTTCCAGCCTTCACGCTCCCGCCGTACTGGATGCGGATACCGTCGGCAACCTCAGGGGACGCCATCTCGGTGAGCAAGGAGCGAATCAGGGCGTGCACGTCCTGAGCCTGCTCGGGCGTCGCCACCTTGCCGGTGCCGATGGCCCAGACCGGCTCGTAGGCGACCACGACCTTCGCCAGCTCGTCGGCAGAAAGGCCAGCCAGGGAGCCGCGGACTTGGGTGGAAACGACCTCGTGGGTGCGATCGGCCTCCCGCTCAGCGAGCTGCTCACCAACGCAGACAATCGGCGTCAGGCCCGCAGTCAGTGCCGCCTTCACCTTCGCAGCCACCAGCTCGTCGGTCTCGCCCATCAGCGTCCGCCGCTCGGAATGGCCGAGAATCACGTAGCCACAGCACATGTCGACGAGCATGCCGGCCGAGATCTCACCGGTGTAGGCCCCGGAAGCCTGCTCTGACATGTTCTGAGCCCCGAGCCCAACACCGGAAGGGCTTCCGCCACTCGTGGCTGAGAGGGCGGTGCCCACGGTGCCGATGTAGATGCTCGGTGGGCAGAGCACGACGTCCACGTCGCCAGCCTGATCGCGGCCAGCCGCAACGGCCTTGGTCAAGGCCTCGGCAGCACCGCGGTCGAGATTCATTTTCCAGTTTCCAGCGACGATCGACGTACGCGACATGGGGTTACTCCAAAGGGGAAGGTCTCAAAATCCTAAAGGCGACGGCCGGTTGCCGAAAGGCTTCCACGGGAAGTCGCAACACGACTCACCATCGGCAGGCCAAGCCGTTCAACCGGGCCTTCGCTGCTGGCCCGCTCAGCCAACCGCCGACGCCTGGGCATACGAGCCGAGCACCACGACTCGGCGACACCGCCGCTCGAGCGACGCAATCGCCCGTCGCACGCGAAGGTCGGTGCGGTGCCCCTCGAGTTCGACAAAGAACACGTAGCCCCGCTCCTCACCAGCCATCGGAAACGACTCAATCCAGGTCAGGTTGAGCTTCTGTCGCTTGGGCACCGCGAGGGCGTCGGCCAGGCCGCCCGGCTTGTGTTCGATCTCAAACATCAGCGAGGTCTTGTCGCGGCCAGTGCGGCCGGAGTCGGCGTGGCCAATCACGGCAAACCGCGTGGAGTTGCCCGGGATATCCTCAATCTCTTCGGCCAACAGGTCGAGGCCGTGATGCACCGCCGCCTGCCGACTGGCGATCGCCGCCGCACGTGGCGTGCCCGCGGCCATCTCGGCTGCAGCACTGGTGCTGGTGACTTCAACCAGCCGAGCCGTCGGCAGATGCCGGGCGAGCCAGTTGCGACACTGCGAGAGGGCCTGCGGTCGGCTAAAGACCTGCTCGATCTCTGTGCGGTCGCAGGCGGCCAGCAAGTTGTGATGGATTCGCAGCGGCACCTCAGCGCAGATCTTCACAGGAAGCCGGGCGAAGTTGTCGAGCGTGTCGGCGATACGGCCGTCGGTTGAGTTCTCCAGCGGTGCTACGCCGTAATGCGAGTGTCCTGAGTTCACCTCCTCAAACACCGCGGAGATGCTCGCCACCGGCACAAACTCCACTGAGTTGCCAAAGCGGTGGATCGCAGCGAGATGGCTGTAGGTCCAGGCCGGGCCGAGGTAGGCCACCCGGAGATGCTGCTCGATCGCGCGTGAGCCGCTGATAATCTCACGAAAAATCGCCTTCACACTCTCATCGGAAAGCGGCCCATCGTTGGCATCCGCCACCCGACCCAGCACCATCTCTTCACGCGACGGGTCGTAGGTAAGCTGGTTGTGCGACTGCTTGATGTGTCCGATCTCGCGAGCACACTCGGCCCGGCGATTCATCAGCGATACCAGTTCGCGGTCAAGCCCGTCGATCTCCTGACGCAGCGATCCCAACGGATCCGGCTGTGCAGCCGAACTCTTCGCCGACGCTCCGGACCGGCTGCTTGCCTTCCTGCGTGATGCTTTTTTCGCCATCAAGACCACTGCTCCGGTGCCAGCGCCATGCGTCCCGGGACGGCCAAAATGGCAGTCTCGCTGCGGGTGTCCAGATACGGACTAGGCTCGGCCCTTCAACTGTAACCGGCGACAGAGGCCCGTAAATATGCGGCGACACGCTCAACGAAGAAAGAATTCCAAAAAACAGCAACGGTTTTTCCACATCCTGGCACGCTCTTTGCACTTTCCCTCAGGCACCGCACGGGCCGGCCACGCAACACCGGCAGGAGCGTGCAGAGGCCCGTAGCCAACCGTAAACCGACCCAAACCGACGAGGGAGCAACTCATGGCCAACCCCAAAGGCGAGAAGATCATCGGCATCGACCTGGGTACCACCAACTCCGTGGTCGCTGTCATGGAAGGCAGCGATCCGAAGGTGATCGCCAACAAGGACGGCGACCGACTGACTCCCAGCGTCGTTGCATTCAACGATAAGGGCGAGACGCTCGTGGGCGTGCAGGCCCGTCGTCAGGCCGTGACCAACCCCAAGCGGACAATCTCGTCGATCAAGCGATTCATGGGACGTCGTCACAACGAAGTGGCGTCGGAGGAGAAGATCGTTCCCTACGAGGTCGTCGGCGGCCCCTAAGACTACGTCAAGGTGCAGGCAGGCGATGAGGAGTTCACGCCTCCGGAGATCTCCGCGAAGGTGCTGCGGGCACTCAAGGAAGCGGCTGAGAGCTACCTGGGTCACAAGGTCAACAAGGCGGTGATCACGGTCCCGGCCTACTTCAATGATGCTCAGCGTCAGGCCACCAAAGACGCAGGCCAGATCGCTGGCCTTGAGGTCTCTCGAATCGTCAACGAGCCGACGGCTGCGGCCCTTGCCTACGGCCTCGACAAAAAGAAGGACGAGAAGATCGTCGTCTTCGACCTCGGTGGTGGCACGTTCGACGTGTCGGTGCTCGACGTCTCCAAGGACGGCGTGTTCCAGGTGGTCAGCACCAACGGCGACACCCATCTCGGTGGCGACGACTTCGACCAGAAGCTGATTAACCACGTTGCCGATGCCTTCCAGAAGGAGCAGGGGATCGACCTGCGGAAGGACACGATGGCGTTGCAGCGGCTGCAGGAAGCCTGCGAGAAGGCCAAAAAGGAACTCTCGAGTGCTCAGAGCACCGACATCAACCTGCCGTTTATCACCGCCGACGCCTCGGGGCCGAAGCACCTCCAGCTGACCATCACTCGAGCCCAGTTTGAGCAGCTCACCGACGACCTGATCGAGCGGTGCCGCGGGCCAGTGGTCAAGGCTTTGGAAGACGCCAAGCTCAGTCCCTCCGAGATTGATGAGGTGGTGCTCGTCGGTGGTTCAACGCGAATCCCGAAGGTGCAGGAACTCGTCAAGAAGATCTTCGGTAAGGAAGCCCACCGGGGCGTGAATCCTGACGAAGTCGTGGCACTTGGCGCTGCCATCCAGGGTGGTGTGCTCGGTGGCGACGTGCAGGACGTGCTCCTGCTCGACGTGACCCCACTGTCGCTGGGCATCGAGACCGAAGGCGGCATCTTCACAAAGCTCGTCGAGCGGAACACCACGATCCCAACCGACAAGAAAAACACCTTCAGCACCGCGGCCGACAACCAGACCGCGGTCACGGTGAGCGTCTACCAGGGCGAACGTCCGATGGCCCGCGACAACCGGCTGCTCGGTCAGTTCAACCTGGAAGGCATTCCCCCAGCCCCACGAGGCACGCCGCAGATCGAGGTCAAGTTTGACATCGATGCCAACGGCATCCTCAACGTCAGCGCCAAAGATCTCAGCAGCAACAAGGAGCAGACTGTTCGTATCGAGCAGTCCAGTGGCCTCACCGAAGACGAGATCGACCGCATGCGGAAGGATGCGGACGAGCATGCTGAGGAAGACAAGCAGAAGCAGAAGCTGGCCGAGGCCAAGAACAAGGCGGAGAGCCTCTGCTTCCAGACTGAGAAGCTGATCAAGGAAAACGAAGAGAAGCTCTCGGCGTCTGATAAGGCACCTCTGGAGTCTGCGATTACCAAGTGTCGAGAGCTCGCCAAGGGTGACGATGCCGACGCTCTCATCTCGGCGCACGACGAACTTGAGCAGGCCACCCACGCCCTCTCGAAGGTGCTCTACGAGGCATCGGCTCAGGCAGCGGGCGGTGACGCTGCCGCGGATGCTGGCTCCGCTGAGCAGCCAGCAGACGACGCGATCGACGCTGAGTTTGAGGTCAAGAAGGACGAATAGGATTCGAACCATCCGGAGCCGCCGTGAATCGGAGCGAGGCTCCGAGCACGGCGGCTTTTTTTTGGACTTTTGGAATCAGCAACTGCTGGAGGTGACCGATGGCATTCCGCTTTGACAAGTTCACGATCAAGGCCCAGGAAGCGGTGCAGCGGGCCGTGGATGCAGCTGCTGACCGGGGCAACCCCCAGGTCACGCCAGTGCACCTGCTGCAGTCACTCGTCGCCGAGCACGAGGGCATCGTGCGGCCGTTGCTGGAAAAAATCGGTGTCGAACGCGGCCACCTGGAGCGTGTCACAGAAGCCGAACTGGCGCATCAGCCAAAGATCTCGGGCGGCGCTCAGCCGCAGCCCGACCAGGAGCTGATGAAGGTCTTTGAGCAGGCGGCCAAAGAGGCCGAGGTGATGAAGGACGAGTTTGTCTCGACCGACCACCTCCTGCTCTCGCTGGTGAAGACGCCCTCGAAGGCCAAGAACGTGCTGCAGCTCGGCGGCGTCGACGAGAAGCAGCTGCTCGCTGGCCTGCAGGCGGTGCGGGGAAGCTCCCGCGTGACCGACCAGAGCCCCGAGGAGAAGTTCCAGGCCCTTGAAAAGTACGGCATCGACCTTGTGCAGCGGGCCAGCCAGGGCAAGCTCGATCCGGTGATCGGCCGCGATTCTGAGATCCGCCGCGTGATCCAGGTGCTTTCGCGACGCACGAAGAACAACCCCGTACTGATCGGCGAGCCGGGGGTGGGCAAGACCGCCATCGCTGAAGGCCTGGCTCTGCGGATTGTCCAATCGGATGTTCCCGAGACGCTCCGCAACAAGCGGGTAATTGCCCTCGACCTTGGCGCCCTGATTGCCGGCACCAAATACCGCGGCGAGTTTGAAGATCGGCTGAAGGCGATCCTGCGGGAAGTGGAAGCGGCCGCCGGCGGCGTGATCCTGTTTATCGACGAGCTGCACACGATGATTGGTGCTGGAGCCGCCGAAGGCGGCTCTGACGCGGCCAACCTTCTCAAGCCAGCCCTCGCCCGTGGCGAACTTCGCTGCATCGGCGCGACCACGCTCGATGAATACCGCAAGCACATCGAGAAAGACGCCGCCCTCGAGCGGAGGTTCCAGCCAGTCATGGTGGGCGAGCCGAGCGTGGAAGACACGATCGCGATCCTGCGGGGCCTCAAGCCGCGGTACGAGGCCCATCACAAGGGCGTGAAGATCAAGGACTCGGCCCTCGTGGCCGCCGCCGAACTCTCGCATCGCTACATCGCCGACCGCTTCCTGCCAGACAAGGCGATCGACCTGATGGATGAGGCGACCAGCCGCATCGCGATGGAACTGCAGAGCGTGCCCGGTGAGATTGACGAGGTGCAGCGGCGGCTTGTGCAGCTGGAGCTCGCGGCTCGGCAGCTGGCCGAAGAGACCGAAGAACACGCCAAGGACCGGCTCGCCGAGATTGAAAAAGAGTCTGAGGACTTGCGCCGCACGCTTGCCAGCCTCCGCGAACAGTGGGAGGCCGAGAAGAGTGGCGTGGGGAGCGCGGAAGAACTCCGCAAGCAGCTCGACGAGGTCGAACTGGCCTTCGAGAAGGCGAGCGTGGAGATCAAAGACCGTCAGGCCACCGGTCAGCCCGTCAGTGAGGAGCTGTTTCAGCGGCTCTATGAGCTTGATCAGAAACGTAAGGGCCTCGCCGCCCGTGCCGAACAGGAGGAGAGCGAAGCCCCCAAGACAGAGAAGCCGGAGCGGAGCAAGCGGCTGCTCCGCCGTGAGGTGGGCCCTGAAGAGATCGCCGAGGTGGTCAGTGCCTGGACCGGCATTCCGCTGACCCGGCTGGTGGAGACAGAGCGGGCCAAGCTGCTCGTGCTTGAAGAGCGGCTCCACGAGCGAGTCGTTGGTCAGGAAGAGGCTGTGGAGGCGGTGAGCAATGCCGTTCGCCGCAGCCGCTCAGGCCTGCAGGATCCGAACCGACCCATCGGCTCGTTCATTTTCTTAGGACCTACGGGTGTCGGCAAAACTGAGCTCTGCAAGGCGCTCGCCGAAGTGCTCTTCGATGATGAAAACGCCATGGTACGGCTCGACATGAGCGAGTTCATGGAGCGTCACACGGTGGCTCGTCTGATCGGCGCGCCTCCCGGATATGTCGGCTACGAAGAGGGAGGCCGTCTGACGGAGGCGGTACGGCGTCGGCCCTACTGCGTGGTGCTCCTCGATGAGGTGGAGAAGGCTCATCGAGATGTGTTTAACGTGCTGCTGCAGGTGCTCGATGATGGCCGGCTGACCGACAGCCTCGGCCACACCGTCGACTTCACCAACACCATCGTGGTGATGACGAGCAACGTGGGCAGCCAGTCGATCCAGGAGATCACGCGGCAGGGTGGCAGCGATACTGAAGTCCGCAATGCCGTCAAGGAAGCGTTGCAGGCACACTTTCTACCGGAGTTCCTCAACCGGATCGACGAAACAATCGTGTTCCATCCGCTCGACGAGCGGCATCTGGAGAAGATTGTCTCGATCCAGGTCAGCAACCTGAAGAAGCAGGCGGCTCGTGCTGGAATCGAGGTCGAGTGCACGCCTGCGGCCGTCGCCGAGATTGCACGGCTCGGCTACGACCCCACGTATGGCGCGAGACCGCTCAAGCGGGTGATCCAGCAGCAGCTGCAAAACCCGCTGGCAAGCGAGCTGCTCTCGGGACGGTTCCCCGAGGGCAGCACTGTGACCATCGACTTTGTTCAGGACGGCTTCACCTTCGCGACCAGCAGCTAGGCCTGGCGTGAAGGGCATGCGTGGCAGAGGAGCTCAGGTCGACCTTTGGAGAGTTGACTCGGGCCCATCTGCCACGGAGCACTACTTGGCATCGAGGCCCATCGAAGCAATCAGCGTGTCGCAGCCTTCGGTCAGCTTGCGGAGCTTGTCAGCGATGACCTGCTTTTCCGACGGCGACGCCTTGGCGAGCTTGCTGCGGTAGTGAGCGACCTTCTGCCGACGATGGCGACGACGCTTGATCTCTTTCATGCGGTTGCTGATGCCGCCCATAAAACACTGATCCTTTCCAAGAACAAAAACTGCCGCGGGCGCACCCGCGGCCACCTGAGGACTCTACGAAAGCGAACAAATCCCGTCAAAGCCGCCTTGGGGATGCCCTCAGTTTTGCAGCGGTTAGACTAGAAGCACCGCCGGACGGGTGGCAGAGCGGTTGAATGCACCGGTCTTGAAAACCGGCAGGCGCGCAAGCGTCTCGTGGGTTCGAATCCCACCCCGTCCGCCTTTTGGGAAGAGCCGTCTCCTGCGGCAGTGCTGACAAGGCAGACGCTTCGAAAGTCCCTCTCGCCCTCGGCGACGGCGAGGAACTCTCAAGGGCGAAAGAGCACCGCTGCCGCCCGAGATCGGAGTGATGGCTATCAGCCCTCCGAACTCTGAACTCTAATCTCTCAAAAACAAGGAGCCCGAAAGTGACGACTCACAAATCCAACACGATCTTCGCGGCTTGCTGCCTCGTTGCCACGTTCGCTCTGTTTAGCTTCGCGGAGGCCA
>Ga0181607_10002465_pt1 | contig 16311 bp, 13 predicted proteins | sample 041ome_9_FD_132420 | JGI IMG/M metagenome (GOLD analysis project Ga0181607, IMG submission 132420) | Coastal salt marsh microbial communities from the Groves Creek Marsh, Skidaway Island, Georgia - 041413US metaG (megahit assembly) | ecosystem: Environmental > Aquatic > Marine > Intertidal zone...
TGATCCGGTCAGTGCCGTCGATCGCCATGACACCGAAGGCCGAGGCCTCGGCCCTCGGCACTGTCAGGCAGGCAATGGTTACATCCGCCCCGGTATCCACGTGGCTCCGCAGCATCAGCTCGTAATCCATCTTGTAGACATGGTCGCCCGCAAGGATGACGATATAATCCACGTCATAGCTGTTGATGATGTCGATGTTCTGGAATACCGCATCGGCGGTGCCCTGGTACCAATGCACCTCGTCCACCCTTTGGCTGGCGGGCAGGATGTCGAGGTATTCGTTGCGTTCGGCCCGGAAGAAATTCCAGCCGCGCTGGCAATGGCGGATGAGCGAATGCGCCTTGTATTGCGTTGCGATGGCCATCTTGCGGATGCCGGAATTGAGCGCATTCGACAGCACAAAATCGATGATCCGGGTCTTGCCGCCGAAATAGACCGCGGGTTTTGCGCGCCGGTCGGTCAGCTGCATCAGGCGGCTGCCACGTCCGCCCGCCAGCACGAAGGCCATCGAACGGGTTGCGAGCCTTTTGGATGGTCCAGTCATGGTGTTCGTCCTCCCTCGCAGGTGCTGCCCTCCCGGGGCGCGGTTTCAATCGTCCGGTAGCAAGAACAGCGTCGAGAGCGGTGGCAGATAGACCTCGGCGCTGGCGGGCTGGCCATGGCTTGGCCCGCCGCCCGCCGCGATCCGGCCCAGGTTGCCGCGATTGCTGCCGCCGTAGACGGCCGCATCCGAATTCAACGCCTCGCGCCACGCACCCGCGTGGGGCAGACCGATCCGGTATCCGGATCGCTCAACAGGCGTGAAATTCGTCAGCATCACCACGGGCTTGTCGGCCGGGTCGCCGCGCCTAAGCCATGCGATGATAGAGTGATCCGCATCATCCCCTGTCAGCCAGTCGAAGCCGTCTTCTTCAGCGTCCTTGACATGCAGGGCTGGGGTTGCGCGGTAAAGCGTGTTCAGATCACGCACCAGCCGCTGCAACCCTTTGTGACCCGGATCGGCAAGGTGATGCCAGCCGATCTCGGCGTCATGGTTCCATTCGGCGACCTGCCCAAACTCCTGCCCCATGAAGAGCAGCTTCTTACCCGGATGGCCCCACATGAAGCCGTAATAGGCGCGAAGATTGGCCAGTTTCGTCGCGTGATCGCCCGGCATCCGAGTATACATGCTGCGCTTGCCGTGCACGACCTCATCATGACTGATCGGCAGCACGAAATTCTCCGAAAACGCATAATGTAGGCCGAAGGTTACCTTGTCATGGTGATATTTCCGGTTCACCGGATCCTCGGTCATGTAGCGCAGCGTATCGTTCATCCAGCCCATGTTCCACTTGAACCCAAAACCAAGCCCGCCCTCATGGACCGGAGCCGAGACCTTTGGGAATGACGTGCTTTCTTCGGCTACCGTGAGAATACCGGGATGTGCACCATAGGCCGCGACATTCATCGCGCGCAGAAAATCCACCGCCTCGTAATTCTCGTTTCCGCCATCCTTGTTGGGCACCCATTCGCCGGCCTGCCGCGAATAATCGCGGTAGAGCATCGAGGTGACCGCATCCACGCGCAGCCCGTCGATATGGTATTCCTCGAGCCAATAAAGCGCGTTGGCGATCAAGTAATTTTTCACCTCGCGCCGCCCGTAGTCGAAGATCAACGTATTCCAATCGCGGTGGAACCCTTCCTTGGGGTCGGCATGTTCATAAAGCGCCGTGCCGTCGAAGCAGCCCAGCCCATGCGCATCGGTCGGGAAATGCCCCGACACCCAGTCAAGGATCACGCCTAGCCCCGCCAGATGCGCGGCATCGACAAGGTCGCGAAACTCATGGGGTGGGCCATGGCGGACGGTAGGCGCGTAAAGTCCCAGGGGCTGATAGCCCCATGAGCCGTCGAAGGGGTATTCGCTGATGGGCAACAGCTCCAGATGGGTGAACCCCATCTCTACCGCATAGTCCACCAACTCTTCGGCTGCTTCGCGGTAGCTGATGCGCCGACCTTCCGCCTTACGCCGCCACGATCCCAGATACACCTCGTAGATGGAAATCGGCGCGGTCCGGGCGTTTGCACCCGCGCGGCTGTCCATCCATCCAGCATCCCGCCAGCCATAGCCCCCTATATCCCGGACTACCGAGGCAGTCTCAGGCGGATGCTGCGACCCAAAACCCACGGGGTCCGCCTTAAGCGGCAGGGCCACGCCATCGGGCCCGGTGATCGCGTATTTGTAGGTCGCGCCCTCACCCACGCCGGGTAGGAAGATCTGCCAAAGACCAGCCACGCCGCGCCGTCGCAAGCCATGCTGCCGCACATCCCATCCGTTGAAATCGCCCACTACCGCCACCCGCCGAGCATTGGGCGCCCAGACCGCAAAATGCGTACCCATGACACCCTGATGGGTCCGCACATGCGCTCCCAGAACCCGCCAAAGCGCGTGATGCGTACCCTCCCCAATCAGGTATTCATCGATCTCACCCAGAACGGCGGCGAAGCGGTAGGGGTCCTCCATCGACCAGACCACATCATCTTCCCCGGTAGCCTTTAGGCAATACGGGCCCAGACCCGGCACAGGCCCATGAAACACGCCCGGCGCCCCCGGCAACGGCCCAAGGAGATAGGCCTGATCGCACGCTACAGCCGCCATACTCACAGCACCGGGGTGAAAGACGGTCACATAGCGCCGGCCATCGATCTCATGCGGCCCCAGAACAGCGCTAGGATCGTCAAGCCCCCCCGACAAGATCGCCTCGACTACCTCTGCAGAAAGGGGCGCACGACCTTGGTTGTAGGAGCTGCCGCTCATCTTAGGCCCGGGACCGCGCGGGGACCGCGCTCCAGGTGGCGGCCATGTAACCCCCGATCGTCCGGTCCAAAGAAAACCAGCTGCCCAAGATCCTGGCGCAAACTGCGAAGGACAGCACTATGCGCCAAAGTCATGAACGGTCATGATCCGCATCCTTGCCGCTGACGAAGGCTAGGCGCCTCAGGACCGCATCCTGCATCCCTGCGGCATCTCGGGCATTTTGACAAGTCAACGTAACTGCCTCTCGAGTAGCGTTTGTTTGCGTCGGCTGATCAGCCGTACAGGAAACCAAAAGTCCCATGACAATATTTTTTATTGCATGGCCGCAGTTTCAGGAAATTCACGGAAGATCAGGTTTCCTCTGCATCCAGCATGCTGACATAGGCGTCATTGTCGGGCAGTTCGATCGCGGGCATATCGCCGATCCGCTTGATCATCTCGCATATCTGATCAACATTGCGCCGCTCAACCGGACCGTGACCACTGACCAACATGCGTGCGCCCAGTTTCTTGATCCGCTCGGCCGCTTCGGCGATTGCTTCTGGCTTGACGTGTTCGAACCAGATGTGGTTCGCCCGATTCATGAAAAAGAACCCGTCCTCGAAATCTGATCCGGTCATTTCGTCAACATAATGCGGCACCTCGCCCGAGGTCACGGCACCAAAGCAATCCGCTCCATAGTAGATTTCGCTCTTTGGGTCCCAAATACCTGTTGTTGCCGAGGAATCGTAAAGCGGTGGACGGATCGCCGCCACCGTGCGATCCCCGATATCAAGCGTCCCACCGTCATTAAGAATGTGAATACGACGCGGGTCGAATTCGAATTCCTCTTGCAGCTTTCCCAGACCCAGAAAATTAGTGACCAGTTTGGCGTTCGGACAGCGCGCCAGTACTTCCATGATCGAACCCGAGTGGTCGCGATCTTCATGGCTCAGGAACAACCAGCGGACATCTTCAGGTTCTACGATGTTAAAGACCTCTTCCAGAAAATAGTCTCGATGAACGATTGCAAGCGTATCAAGGATCATCGGTTCCTTGCCCCGCAGCACCATCGCATTGACAGGCAACTTTCCCACGCCGGGAACGGGCAAATCTTGCGGGATGACAAAAGCATCAGACGATATTTGGTATGAACGCGACATGGATTCCTCCTGAGTTAATGTTCGAGGCACAGATCAAGCAAATTGATAAGTCCGGGGTTGTTGCCGACATTTAGAAAATCGTCACAGCCCGGATGCCAGTCCGGGTCGCGCGCCAAGAAGGACGAGGGGTCCCGGCGTATGCACGAGATCAGTACATCTGCCACGATGCGCCCCCCGACCGGACCAAGCCTGTCGCCCCTACCAAGGACTGCGGCCTCGCGCAGAATATAGTAAAATAGTGGCGTTCCTTTGGGGCTAACGGCCGCCCCGATGTCGTCCGCGGACAGCACAGGCAAGCCCAGCGCCTTGGCTACATCTTCACCAGACGGGAGCGCTGTCGAAAGGCCTCGGCGCAAGTCGCGGGCGGCCAAAGACCCATAGGTTTTATCAGTCATCGTCCCAGTGATTTCAACGGGCAAATTAATCATCGGATGCGCCATCTTTTCGCTGTTCCGCATGGCCCTTTGCGCCGGTTCGGACCCTTGACGGTCAAACAGCGTAGCGAAATCCAGATGCCGTGACGCGGGAACTGGCCGGAACCCCAGCAGGTCTGGAAAAAGCGGCGCCGAAGACCCGCCTTGCTCCAACCGATAGCTGCTACGGATTTGAGCATGTCCATAGCGAAAGGCCGCGTCAGCAAATTCAACCGGAATGTTGACCTCGGGCAAAAGTGCAGACGTTCCCTCGGATACCAAAAGCGTCTCGGTCTCGGCTTTGCCAACCAAGACCGGAAGGAATTCATTCACGATGACCCACTGATAGAACCACATCACACGCTGCCGGGCCTGAGCAAACAGCATGTCGGGCGCGCACCCCGAGGCCTTTAGACGTGCGACAATCGTATTATGGGCCTGCATGAACGCCAAATGTAAACGGTTCATGAAGAAATGAGAATCGTTTCGCGCGTCGCCTATGATGGCGACACCCTGTATGTTTCGAGGAACATCCGTTCCCGAGACAAGAAAGCTGGCCGCGTCAGAATAGTCGTAAAGATAGCCGGAACCAGTTGGTCCCCCGGCATAAACGCATTCGAGATCAAGCTTGGCCGCTCGGAAGTTGACTAAAGCTTCACCCGCGCCATGATCCACAAGCGATCGATCAGCTGTAATGTCATGGGCAATGAGTTGTCCAAAAAATGGCCACCCTGCCTCCGTTTGAGATAGTTCGGCCATAGTTTCGCCGTCACATTCCGCGCCCGGTTGGCCAAGGGCTACTAGCCGCTCCTCGTTTACCTCAAGCGGAGATAGTTCCGGAAACATCCGGCCATAGCGGCTGGACGGTTCCAATGCAGTCGCTGCGCGCCCTGCCCCAAGACAATGAACACGATGTAAAGCCTTTGAGCTAGGCGCACCAAGAACGTTCATTCGTAGTGATCGCGCAGTTCATAGCGCGTCATCTTGAAGGTGGGCATGTCAACCATGGCGGTAAATGCCTTGGTGCCCTCGTTTCCAACAAACTTGTCCATGGAGGCTTGGGCATCTTCTGGCGATGCCCAATGCAAGACTACGACCCAGTCACCATCCACCGATTTGCCAGTATCGCGATCCAGAAAGCCATTCAGCTTGCCCAGAAACTCACGCTCCATCGACATGGTCTCGGCCAAAAATGCCTCGTCCGTCACACCTTCAGCCAGGCGGAAGTTCACGATTTCGATAGTTTTTGCCATTGTTTAAGCTCCTTTTGGTTTAGTTATGAGTGCAGCTACCGGACGGGCATTCGCCACCGCAATGCGGGCAAACAGGAGGCCCCCCCAGATAGATTTCCGCATATTTGGCCTTCAAAAATGCCAGTGAGGCGCGGGCCAAAGCTTCGGGGCTTTCGGCATACTCGCGCCAGATGCAAACGAGGCTTGCAAGACGCTCGATGCCAGGATTGAAAGATTCAACGCCAATTACACCGTCGTAGCCGATTTCCTTGAGTGCATTGAATGTGGCATCCCATGGCACCATGTCCCGGCCAGGAATACCGCGGTGGCTTCCACAAGCGTGAAAATACGCCATCCTTGACCCTGTGGCGCGGATGGCACCCGCCAGATCATCTTCCTCTCGGAGCATGTGAAAGGTGTCGAGGTGAACCTTGCAATTATCCAAGCCTACAGCATCTACAAACGCACAGGCATCGGCAGCGGTGTTCAAATAGTGTGATTCAAACCGGTTCAGGGTTTCGACGGCGATCGTCAAGCCGCTTCCGGCTGCGTATTCTCCAATCTGGCGATAGGCCTCTACACCCCAGGTCCATTCATCGGCAGATCGCCTTCTGCCAGAGTGATAGCCCCAAGCGCAATAGTTCGCCCCACAATACACCTCGACCCCAGCTTCGACGCACAGATCGACGACCTTCTTTGAAAGCTCTACGCCGCGCGCTCGGACGACCGGGTCGGGGCTGATCGTATTAGCATCAAGCGGTAAGGCGAAATTAGCATTGATCGACAGCTCCAGTTCCTTCGACCGTGCCCGCAACTTTGCGGCGGGAAAGGTGTCGGGGTTCACCGGGGTGACCTCGAACACACTAAATCCCATATCCCTAACCTTATCGCATAGCTGCAGGTCACTTTCGTCGAAGCTGCCCGAAAACAGAAGTGAATTTACCCCAAAGCGCATCAATCAATCTTTCTGATTAGGTTGCAGCAAGACGAGACCGGATGCCCGATCCATGCCACGGTCCAAGTGAACGGGACTTTCCTCGATGATGAGCTCCATAGTCGGGCAAACAATCCCCTGGATTAGGTGCCCACCGCGCGTGCTCGCGTCGTTCAATCCAACGACGCAGTGCAGGTGCAAATGCGGACCACCGTCATCGTCATCGCCATCATCGTCTTCATGCCCGTCATTTTGGCAAGATCGGCCAGCGATATTGCCGTTGAGTGCCAGAACTTCGGCCTGCGCCGTCAGGTCGTTTCGCGTGAACTCTTTGGTAGCTGGATTGAAATGACCGAACGAGCACGACTCAAATGCACCGATCCCGGCTACGGTGGCCCCTTCTAGATCCTGCTGCTTGGCAAAGGCCTTGATCGATGCGACAGCCTCTTCACCCGCGTCCAGCACCAACACGAATTTCCGACGCCCGTCATCGTGTTCAAGAAGTTTATGGCGCATCTTATATGCCCGCCGTCTTGCGGATATACTCTCGGGCCATCCGCGCGTATTGTAGTGGATTGGCTTTCAGCGCGTCCTGCTCGGCTTCGACCATCAGCCAGCCTGCATAATCTGCATCCGCCAGTACCTTGAAGATTGGGGCAAAGTCGATGGCACCGTCACCGGGTACGGTAAACACCCCCTCCATCACACTCTCAATAAAGGTCCGGTCGGTCTCGTTACAGCGCACCATGACGTCATGGCGGATATCTTTAAGATGCACATGACGAATACGCGAGGCATAGGCCTGCGCCATATCCAGCGGATCATCCCCCGCCCAGTAAAGATGTCCGGTATCAAGCAGTAGATGAACGACCTCCGGGTCTGTCTCGGCCATCAACCGGTCCACTTCGGGGCGGAACATCACGCCTGTGCCCATATGGTGGTGATAGCAAAGCTTCATATCATTCTCGGCGGCAATCCGACCAAGGTCGTTCAGACCTTCGGTCATCGCCTTCCACTGGTCGTCATTGAACCGAGGTTTGTTTGCGATTGTGGGAACAGGTTGTTGGTGCACCGCATGACCCAGTTCCGCCACGACCACCGAGGTTCCGCCCATTCTCTTAATAAAGGCCATCGACTCGTTAAAGATTTCAAAGGTGCGTTCGCGCATGTTGTTGACAGTGAAATATGAACTGGACCAGGGCTCCGAGACGCGTAGTCCACGCTGCGACAACTCACGTTCAAGAACCTCGGGATCTTTCGGAAACTTATGGCCGACCGAACAGCCCTCGTAGCCGGCCAAAGCCATTTCCGATACACACTGACCAAAAGATATGTGGTCCCCAAGGGCAGGATAATCGTCATTGGTCCATCCTGTGGGGGTGATACCTACGAATACTTTGCTGCGATCAAACACAATCAAATCTCCTGCCATGGGTTGGGAATACGCGGCGGCCGCGCCCACATGGCGTAGCCTTGGGGCTTGACGCCGGCCGGATTGGTTCCAATGGCCGGCCAAAGCAGCCCTTCGGTATAGGACGCGGGGCATGGGACGCAGTCGGTATCGTCCAGCGTGCCGCCAAAACGTTCATGCCATTCCGTCGGCAAAGCATGCCAGACGCCAACGTACCACATCTTGAGCAAGCTGCGCGCTGCGGGACCTAGACAGGCGTCGCCTAGGATGGCGTGACGCAAGATACGATCCTTTTCAGCATTATCTACCGCAGCCGAAAGCTGATCGACTGCCTCACACAAGGAACCAAAAGCCCTAGCACCCATGCGGGTTTCAAGATGCGTAGTATATGTCTCAAGCAGGCCGGTACCGCGCAGCCTGAACTCAGAAAAGCCGGTTAGAACAACGCTTAATTTAGTGACGGCCTCAAGATCTGAGTGTTCCATTCGAAGTACCCCCTTAAGCCAGATTGATTTCGAAAGTGGGGGCTGCGTTAAACGTCGAGCCATCGCCAATGGGCTGCCTAATCAGCTGGTAGGCGAAATCCTTCAGGCGGAACATCTCGCCAACGGCATCAACCAGCAGGTTCGGCTCTCCGTTGAAAGCGCGTGTCAATAGGCCAAGGTATTGCGCATAGCCCACGTTGAACGCCTCGGCCGCCGCCCTGACATCGGAACCGGCCGGAAAGTCCGTAACCTTGGCGTTCGATTTGATCGGATAGACCGATGCCCAATCTACTTCGACCGGTCCCCCAGTGGGATGATCTGGCTGATCACCTTCGCGGTAAAAGCGGCCAAGCAAGAGTTGCTGAAAGCGGTAGTAATGGGCGATTTCGCCATCTTCATCGAAGATTTCGCCGGTTATACCCTCACCCTGTTCCGCAATCAGGTCCAGCGCAGCCTTTGCTGAGGCCATGTCAGTGACAGGGATCAAACCACCACCGCCGGAATAGTAATATTCCGGCCCAACCTGAAGCGACGGATCACCACTGAACAGCGCGTCGCCAATTTCTGCATAAAGGTCGTCAAGACCGGTCTCGATGGCCTTGTAGAATTCGCCAATCGAAAAGAAATGCTCTTCATCCGCATCCCCGGTATGGCCCGCGGACAGCATTGATCCCTTGCGCGGACGATGGCGTTTGTTCGACTCGCCATGGTTCAAGCTGGCAGGGCGCTCTATCTTTAGGAATATCTCTATGGCCTCTGGCGAAAAGGGATGCAGTCCGGCCACGAAATCTTCTTCCCCGTCAGGAAGATGGGCCGGATAATTGGGAGTAAAGCCGCGGGTCGTCAGGTCGGCTTTTCCGCCAATGGCGTTCATCAAGTTGCACACCAGAGTAAGGTGCAGCATCTCCTCGACAGCGACAGCGCGAATTATGTGATACCCCTCGCTGTTTGTCCCTGGAACGATGGAGTATAGCGCCGTCAGGTAAATCGGGATCGTGGCATGCTCAAGTTGCATCGCCGCATAGACATGGCTGCGAAGGCCATCGAGGTCTTTGATCTTGTAAAGGCTCATGGTCAGGCTCCTTCAGCCGGGGCAATGGCTGACTCGGTCAGACGCGCGATGATGTTCTCAGCAGTACGCAGGCAAATCGCGGCCAATGTCAGTGTGGTGTTGGCGGTACCGATGGTCGGCATGGACCCGGCCCCTGTAAGATAAAGGTTTGGATGATCCCAAGATTGCTGTCGATCATTCACAACGGAGTCGACGGCGCTGCTTCCCATCAGATGCGTACCCGCCCAGTGATTGCCTCCCCGCACGACATAGCCTTCACCGTTATGAGTGATCCAACCCGGCGCCATAGGATCATAGCTGGAATGGTCTTTCGCCCCGACGCGCTGATAGATCTGCTTGGTCAGGCGTCGCGAGAAGGCGACCGTCTCCAACGTGTATTGTGGCAGATCAAAGGAAACGACCGGACGCATATTGCCAAGTTGATCAACATACCGCGGATCAACCGTGATCCGGTTTCCAGGGTCTGCCGGAATTTCGATCATGCAGTCAATCAGGACCTGACGCGCAACAGTGTCGATCAACCCCTGCCGCAGGGCCGCGCCATAAAGATTGTCGCGATCAACCGCATCGTAAAGGTCGCTATAGGGGCCGCCCGTGGCCCAGCCCCAGCCATCATTGTGGATCGAAAAGCGCACCGCAGCCATGTTGCGGCGATACTTTCCTGTGCGGATATCTTCGATCCCCGATGTGCAGACCGGACCGCGCATCACACCGATAGGCTTGGGCATCAAAGCCCATGTCAGCAGGTAGCCATGATCCATCAGGTTCCGGCCCATCAGACCATTCAGTCCCGGCAACCCTGAGGCCAGCATCAGACGCGCGTTTTCAACCGCATTTGCGGCAAGCACATAGGTCCGCGCCTTGAACACCCGCGTCGTGGAGCCGGTCAAATCGGGATGGTCATAAGTTTTGGCCTCGATACCTGTGATATGGCCTGTCACCCCATCGACCAGAACCTTGCTCGCAACAGTCCGCGCCAACAAAACAACATTTCCGGTGGCCATGGCCTGAACCAAGGTCCTACGGGCATCGTATTTTGCCTGAACCGGGCAGATCGGCACACAGTTGGTATTGCCTTGGCATCGCTCGCCCATCTCGGCCTGATGGACGCTTACGGCCCCGTTTGGCACAAATCCAGCACCTGCGGCATAGTTCTTGTTCGGAATTCCATTGCGCGCTTGCGGCGTCGTGCGGACCTTGAGTTCAAAGCGTTCCTCTGCCAACTCGACCGTCATGCCATCGACATCGCGCGCCAGCACCTGATCCAAATAGCTGGCTGGCATTTTGTGCATCGGCAAGACATAACCGTCTTCGCCAAAGGTCAGCCCACCGTATTGCTGATCTTCTACATCGCCTGAAACGCCAAGCTCGGCTTCGGCCTGACAGTAATAGGGTTCAAGCTCGTCATACCCAATCGGCCAGTCACGGCCGTGGCCGAAGAGGCTATTCATACGGAAATCGTCAGGCAACATCCGAAGTGCCTTGCCTTCCCAATGCCGCGTTGTACCGCCAAGAACCCGGCTATAGGTGCTGTCGATCTCAAACGGCCCCTTCTGGACGAGATAACCTCGATCATTGATCTCACCGTCGCGCAGGCGAACGTTTTCAAAGTCCCTCGGCATGGGCGCATTCTTCGGGTTGTAATAGGCCGCGTTGTTGTCTTTGCTGGCGGCCCCGTAAAACCGGAAGACGTTTTCGTCATAATCCGACACGGTTATGTCGTTACCTGACCCGGCTTCGACGACCAACACCTTCAGCCCCTGCAGACCCAACCGTTTCGCGATCAGGGCCCCGCTGACCCCTGATCCAATGACCACGGCATCGAACTGGCTCGAAGCGGCCACGTCTGGATCAATACTGAAGCGATCACTTGATTGAACTGTCATCTTCGTCTCCTAAGTGCCGCTTTAACTTATTTGGTTGAGGAAGCAGAACGCGCCATCGCAGACTTTTTTGCCGTCCGCGAGCTTGGCCGCTCCGTAGGTGTAGCCTTAGCCGCAAGTTCTTCGATCAAGACCGCAACAAGGCCCGTCCACCCAGTCTGGTGCGACGCACCAATGCCTGCCCCAATATCTCCGTGAAAATATTCATAGAAGAGGACGTTATCCTTCCATGCCGGGTCCGACTGCATCTTTTTGGTGCCGCCAAACACGGGCCGGCTGCCTTGGCTGTCGCGCTCAAAAATCGCCACCAAGCGGCGGGATAATTCATCGGCAACCCCCTCAAGGCTCATCATCTGGCCCGAGCCTGTGGGACATTCAACTTTGAATGTATCCCCATAATGCGCGTGATAGGTCCGCAAGGCATCGATCAGGAGATAATTGATCGGCATCCAGATCGGACCGCGCCAATTTGAGTTTCCGCCAAACATTCCGGAATGCGACTCGGCCGGTTGGTAGCCTGCCTCCAGAACCTGGCCAGCGACCTCGATCCGGAACGGTTCGTTCAGGTGGCGCTTTGACATCGAGCGGATGCCAAAATCAGACAGCATCTCATCGGGGTCCAGCATCGGCCGCAACATGCGGGCAAGCTGATCGCGCGACAGGAACGACAGCAAAAGGTCGTCTGGATCGACCCCGTCGCCTTCGGTCATGCGATCGAAAAGCTCTTTCTGGTTGTTCTTGAACCAGTCGATGCGCTTGGCAAAGTTCGGATTTTCTTCGGACTTTAGTTTGGCAAGGTTGAGGTCCGCCACAGCGATCATCGGAAGAAGGCTGACCAGCGACCGCACCTTAAGCTTTATGAAGTCATCGCCGACCCGCAGAACATCGTAATACAGGCCATCTTCCTCATCCCACAATTCCGCAGTGTTAGCTGAGACAGCACCGATGTGGTCTATCGCATCTGCGATCAGGGTGAAATGCTGGAAGAACTTCGCAGCAAGTTCGTGATAATCAGGCTCGTCTTCGGCAAAGATCTTTGCCGCCTGCATCATCTGAAGCGCAAAGAATGCCACCCATGTCGTTCCATCGGACTGATAAAGGCGTCCCCCGCCAGGCAAATAACCTGACGACCTGTCGAATACCGAGATGTTGTCCAGACCAAGGAACCCTCCTTGGTAAAGGTTGTTGCCCTCGGCATCTTTTCTGTTCACCCACCACGTGAAATAAAGCAACCCGTGATCAAACAGACGGCGTAGGAAGGATGTGTCGACTTTACCCGTCGTCCTACGTTCGTATTCGACGATTTTCAGCCCCGCCCAAACCTGAACAGGGGGGTTCACATCGTCAAACGCCCATTCATAGGCCGGGATCTGACCATCGGGGCGCATATACCATTCGCGCGTCAATAGAAGGACCTGCTCTTTGGCAAAGTTCAGGTCAGTTCTAGCAAGAACAACCGTATGGAAGGATAAGTCCCAGCTAGCAAACCAGGGATATTCCCATGCATCCGGCATCGAGATGATGTCTTTGGCATAGAAATGACGCCAATCTTTATTCCGACCATATTTGCGGTTGTCGGGCGGCGGAACCTCATCGCCATCCAACCAATCTGAAACCACATAATGAAAGAATTGTTTGGACCACATCATCCCAGCGTGTGCTTGACGCGCGATCATGCGTTGATCGGCACTGGCATTTTCGGGAATACGCGACCCGTAGAATGCATCCGCCTCTGCGATCCTGGTTGCGATCAGTTTATCAGCCCCCTCACCAAGCCCCTTTGCTTCTGTTGCCTGAGAAAGGCGAAGGGTCACCGTGACCGACTTCCTTGCTGGAACGACCCGGTGGTACAAGGCGCTGGCCTTTGTACCCGTCTTTTCAGGGTTAACGCTTGGATCGCCATTCAGGATATGGTCGTTGATCCCATCCTTCGGAAACAGCGGGCCATCCTGTCCATACAAGCGGTGGCGATTTGTGTCATTTTCGCAAAACAAAATGCTGTCAGCCTCTGGGCATGACAGACGCATATCCGGCATCTCTTCATGTGAGATAAATACAGCGCCATCACCATCAGCTTTCAGGTTGGGCCGCTTTGTATCCTGTTTCCAACTCCAGGTATTGCGAAACCATACCGTCGGCAAAAGCCAGATCGGGTGGTCTTCGGGACCATGGTTGTGAGCCGTGATCCGTACTAGTATATCATCGACGCCGCGCTTGGCATATTCGACCGTGACGTCGAAATACCGATCTTCGTTAAAAAGCCCTGTATCTATCAGTTCATACTCATGACCCGCGGAATCTGTGGCCTTGCGCCGCGCGTTCTCGGCCACAAGATCGCTGTAGGGAAAGGCCGCATGTGGGTATTTATACAGCATTTTCATATAGCTGTGTGTGGGCGTAGAGTCTTGGTAATAGTAGTATTCCTTGACGTCCTCTCCATGATTGCCCTGGTCATTGGTCAGGCCAAACAGACGTTCTTTCAGTATCTCGTCCTTTCCGTTCCACAGCGCCAGGGCAAAGCACAGATTCTGACCACTGTCAGACAGGCCAGCGATACCGTCTTCGCCCCAGCGATAGGCTCGCGAGCGGGCATGATCATGCGGGAAGGAATCCCATGCCGTTCCTCCTTCACTATAGTCCTCTCTGACCGTTCCCCACTGACGTTCACTTAGATAGGGGCCGAACAGGCGCCAATCTTCCTTGCCGTTGTCTGCCTGTTGCAGTCTTAGATCTTCAGCGTTCAAGGCCATGGCTCTACCTGTGACTAAAATTGGAAAAAAAGTTCAACTTAAGCTGTGGCATCGGCTGCTCCCCGGTATCGTTCGATGAGGGACCATGCACGCAGCACTTCGGCCACGCTCCAGGCCTGAGCAATACAGCCACGGGGAGCGAACGGAGCGGCGGCTTCGAAAATCTCTCCGATGCAGCCCAAACCTTCGATCCGAAGTTGGTCCGCGAGAGGGCTCAAGATCTCGAGCGCCCGGTTGGGATCTTTATGTTGGTCAAGGTGGGCCTCGATAAACGGCCCTATAAGCCACGCCCAGACCGTTCCTTGATGATAGGCGCCGTCACGTGACGTCTGATCCCCACCATAATGGGGGATATATGCGCGATCATCTGGTGCCAAAGATCTTAGACCACATGGGGTCAGAAGCGCCCCTTCGACGGCAGTTAGAACTTTTTGGCACTGCTCTTGTGTCAGGGCGCCGGTGGCCGCACGAACCGCAAAAATCTGATTGGGCCGCAGATGCTCCTCATGTCCATCGGGACCGTCAAGCACGTCATAGCAATAGCCCCGTTGCTCATTCCAAAACCTCGCAAACCCGCTGATCGCTGCGGCCAACAAGGCCTCAAAGGTTGCAACCGGCTTACCCAGGCGCCGGCCCGCATCTATCGCAAAGCGAAGGTTGCTGATCCACAGCGCGTTTACTTCGATCGGCTTTCCAATTCTTGGGGTGACAACCCAATCGCCCACCCTCGCATCCATCCATGTCAACTGGACGCCTGGCACACCGGCGCGAACCAAGCCATCAGACGGATCTATCTGAATCCCAAAACGAGTTCCTTTTATCAGGCTTTCAATCACCGAACAGATGCTAGGATACATCTCGCGCAAGAAGGCCTCATCAGGTTCGGCTTTATCGACCGCAGCAATCGCCTCAACAAACCAGAATGTCGCATCAACTGTATTGAATTCTGGCTCGGTACCAGCATCGGGAAAGCGGTTGGGGATCATGCCCTCATCCATGACATCAGCAAAAGCCATCAGAACCGAGCGGGCAATTTCGGGCCTCCCTGTTACCAGGGTTAGACCCGGCAGGCTTATCATGGTATCCCGCCCCCAATCAGCAAACCAATGATAGCCGGCTACGACGGTATGCGCGGGCGTTCCGTCATGCAAAAAGCGACGAACCACGAACTGATCCGCAGCGATAATCAACCGATCGATCCAGCTCGGCGCGGCAACGGTATTGGCTGACTGCAACAGGTCTAGCTGACGGCGCTTCTCATCTCGCAACGCAGATGCGGATATTGGCAAGTCTTGACCAACGGAAAGGACTAACTGCGACGGCTGACCAACGCACAGATTACACCGTAGGGTGCCTACATGCACATGGTCCTCAACATCGGTAAGGCCCCGAGCCTTCTCCTTGGCTAGGTCAAAGTTGCGCCACCACTCCCCGTCCACTTCTGCAGCGGCTCCATCAAGACGCGCAAACAGCTGAACTTCCCCCGAATTCACATTCAGACCGTCAGCAATTACGTAGATCTCGGGCAGCCAATCCGATGCAAAGCTGCGGCTGTGATAGTCACGGCTGTCGCTGAGCAGTCCAACCTTCAGGGTGACTGGGCCCGGCGCAGCAAGCAGCAGATATTCGACGCGCGTCACGTTGGACCCGTGGTCCATCCAGAGACGCTTTTCAAGCACAACACCGGCGCAGTCGTAGCGCCACGCAGGAATCAACCCTTCGAGTCGAAAGGACGTGAGAGCCTCAACGGTCTCCGGTGCGACTGTGCCACCAACCCAGCGCAAACAAGATAGGTCGATGTCTCGCCCGCCGACCGTTATGGTCTCGACCAGAGCCGGCACCACAACCCGACGATCAACTGGAGGCGCCAATGCGGCCACCAGAACGCCATGGTAGCCGCGCGTGGGCATGCCAGCGATCGTGCCCGACGCGTAACCGCCGATCCCGTTTGAAACCAACCATTCGGATTCGCGGCCATATTGGTCAGCAACAACATCTCGACCCAACCGAATTTCAGGAAGAACCAGATCGTTCTTCGCAGACGGTCTCATGTTGTTAGATCATTTTTCATGAGTCGAACCCGCTTGTTACATGGAAGCGGGCGGCCTTAGGCACGCGACCTACGTTCATTTTATTTAGAATCACCTTGCCCGAAAAGACTGCGTCTGTCAAAGGGGACCTTCGCGTGCCGTCCA
>Ga0181607_10002467_pt1 | contig 16304 bp, 17 predicted proteins | sample 041ome_9_FD_132420 | JGI IMG/M metagenome (GOLD analysis project Ga0181607, IMG submission 132420) | Coastal salt marsh microbial communities from the Groves Creek Marsh, Skidaway Island, Georgia - 041413US metaG (megahit assembly) | ecosystem: Environmental > Aquatic > Marine > Intertidal zone...
TAATATAAACATTTTATGAAATTAAAATTCATATGCTTATTGTAAACTCTATATGCATCAATTAGTTTTTGTAAAACAGATGTTGATAAAGAATTATCAAGTTTTCTCCAGTAAGATAAATTTTTAGTAAAAGCTATTATGGGGATATTCTTTTTAAGAATAGTCAGCCATAGCACGAAGTCTTCTTTTGTTTTCAAATTTGGAAACTGTAAATTTAATTTTTTAATTTCTTTTGATATTATCACTGTAGATAAACCTATATCACAAGATTTTAATAAATCATTAACAGCATAAAAATTTCTTGCCCTTCTAGTGCTTATAACTTTTTTATGTTTATTTATAATATCATAAGATGTGTGACTCACTATTAAACTATTTTTTTTCATAAATTCAATTTGACTTTCAAGTTTAATTTTTTTCCAAATATCATCTGAGTCTAAAAATGCTATAAAATTACCTTTTGAATAATCAATCGCAATATTGCGAGATATACCTGCCCCCATGTTTTTTTTATTAATAAATAAATTAATTCTTTTATCAAAGTTTTTTATTTTATTTAAATATGGTAAATCTTGATGATCTATATCATCATAAACTATTATAATCTCAAAATTTTGATAAGTTTGTTCTAAAACAGATTTTATTGTTTCTTCAATAAATTTTTTCTTTTTATAATAAGGTATTACTACAGATATGAGATCTTCAGTATTTTTGTTATACATTATATAAAATTATTTTTTAGCTAACGCCCAAACTTGAACTGGAAATTTTTTATCATTTTTTAAACTTCTAAAAAACCAAATTCTTGCCCAAGTGTCATCTGATCTTAAGTTGGCTGAGACGCAACTTTTATTACCCCAGGAATTGGTAAAAATATTATTTAGTTGAAAACCACACTCTTCTAAATGAAATCTTAAACCATCTTCTGTCCATCTAGTACAATCTATAGGAACTTCATGCACTCTAATCATAAAAGGAACAATTAATAAAAAATATCCACCATCATTTAATAAATTAAATACATTTTTTGTAGCCTTATTGGGATATTTAATGTGTTCCCAAACATTATCAGCAATAATTAGATCAAACTTTTGATTTATATTTATAGTTTTACAAATATCATATTCTGGATAATTTAAAAAATTATAGGATCTAAATTTAAAATTTTCTCGCCAATACTCACCAGCTGAAATCTCTAATACTTTCATTTTTGATAAATCTAAATTTGAAATATCAATTTTTATCTGCTTATAAGTGGGATATCGTTCCCAATGTTCTAAATTCAATCCAAACTTTTTTGCAAACTTTTTTATTTTTTTTACAAAGTCTCTATTTTTTTCAAACTTTTTTTCAAAAAATCTTTGCAAACTCATAAAGTAAATAATAGATGTTTTTATGATATTTGTAAGATATTTAAATAAAATTGTTAGAAAAATTTAATTCTATATATCTTTGTTATATGAATAGTAAAAATTTAATTATATTTGCACCTTTAATTGGTGGAGGAGGTGTGGAAAAAAATTTATTCATAATTGCTAATGATTTGGCTCATAGTTTTAATAATATAAAATTAATTACAGCTTCATTAAATCAAAAAAATAAATTTAATAGTAAAATAAAAATAATTCACAGTAATTTAAAATTTTTAAACAATATAGATAATAGACATTTTAAAATCTTTTTATGTCTTGTATTGTTATTAAAGAATTATTTTTTAAATTTTAAACAGCAAAATACAGTTATTTCATTTCATGGAAATTTGTATTGTTGTGTATTATCAAAAATTTTAGGTTTTAAAGTTATTATAAGATCCAATGCATCTATCACGGGGTGGTCAAAAAATTTTATAAAAAAATATTTATATAAATTAATATTAAAATTGGCTGATTGTATAATAGTTAATAGTAAAGAATTTCAAAGAGAATATAAAATAAAATTTAATTTAAAAACATTATGTATTTACAATCCATTAGACAAAGCCAATATTATAAAAAAGTCAAAAAAAAAAATTAATTTTAATTTTTTTAAAAATAAAACAATAAATTTTATAAATGTAGGAAGGTTGGTTCCACAAAAAGATCAGCTAACTTTAATCAAAGCATTTAATCTACTCAAGCAAAAAACAAATATTAGATTTAGACTTTTGATTATGGGTAAAGGAAGTGAAAAATATAAATTAATTAAATTAATCAAAAAATATCAACTTAACAAAAATATTAAGTTACTAGATTTTAAAAAAAATCCCTACCCATTTATAAAAAAATCTGATGTATTTGTACTGTCATCCGTTTTTGAGGGATTACCAAATGTATTACTAGAGAGTATTGTTTTAAAAAAGTTTGTAATTTCAAGTAACTGTCCAACTGGACCAAAGGAAATTTTAGATAATGGAAGAGGTGGTCACATATTCCAAATGAAAAACCCATATGATTTGTATTTGAAAATTAACAATTATTTAAATAACAAAAATAAACTTAAAAAAAAAATTATACATTCTAATAAAAGACTTTTTAGATTTGACTACAGAAGAAATTTAAACAAATACCACAATATATTAAAAATTATTTAATTTTAAAACTTACAATGAAAAAGAAAATATTTTATATATCGGAATTAAATCTACCCAATACTTCAGCTTATTCAATACATGTCATGAAAATGTGTGATGCTTTTAATACTCTCAACTGTGAAATATCATTAATATGTTTAAATAATAATTTAAAAAAAAATACTTTCGAATTTTATAATGTAAAAAAAAAATTTAATATTACTTCTATATTTAAGAGTCCAAAGAAAATGAATTTTTTTTCGAGAGTTTTTTTTTCTTTGCTGATTTTAAAAAAAATTAATTATAAAAATTCTATTTTTCTATCTAGAAGTATTATTTTTGCCTTAATTGCATCTGTTATGAATAAAAATGTTATTTTAGAGCTACATCATGAAATTACCGGTTTTTCTAAGTATATTTATAAATTTTTAAATAAAATGTTTTTACTTAAAAATTTAAAATACATATTTTTACATAAAAATTTACAAAAAATTTATAAAATAAAAAATAAAAAAAAATTGATATTAGATGATGCCTCCGACTTTAAAAATTTTTATTTTAATAAAAAAAAAATCAAAAACACATGTGTATATGTTGGAAGTTTTTTTAAAGGTAAAGGTCTAGAGCAAATTGATAGATTAGCTAGAAATAATACAAAAATAAATTTTCATGCTTATGGTGAAAAAAAATATCTTACTAAAAAAAAATTTTCTAAAAATTTAAAGATTTATGATCACATTCAGTATTCTAAAATACCTCTTGTTTTGAGTAAATATCATGTTGCATTAATGCCTTATCAAGATAAAGTTAAAGGAAAGTCCTCAATTTCTCTAGAGAACTATATGTCACCACTTAAAATGTTTGATTATCTTTCTGCAGGGTTAATTACTGTAGCTTCGAATTTAAAAATCTACAAACATATTCTTATAAATGATTATAACTGTAAATTATTAAAAGTAAATGATGATAAATTATGGAACAAAACAATTAATGACATATTCACGAATTTGAAGAAATATAGCTACTTAAAAAAAAACTCTATAAAAACAGCCAAAAAATATACTTGGGATATAAGAGCAAAAAAAATAAAATTAAAATTTTTTAATTTTTAAAATTATACTAATTTATTTTTAATAATTTTTATTTTTTTTACACTTTCAAATTTTTTCAAACCAAAAATGTGAGGGCTTGGTAAATGAGAAATAAATTTACCACCTTTTTTTATAAAGGTTTTTTCTTTAATCAAAATCTCATCTTTAAAATTCCAAGCTCCTAAAAAAAAATAAGTATTTTTTTTCATTAATTCTGATTTATATTGTTTTACCATAATTTTAGTTCCGGGCAGGAGCTTTCCAACTTTATTTTTTGTAGTGTCTAAAAAATAATCTATATATGTCTCTTTCAGATTACAATAATTCAAAACAGTAACTGCTTTAGCAGAGGCTCCATAACCTACAATTTTACAATTATTTTTTTTTAAAAATTTGAACATTTCTTTTAATTTTTTTTTTATTACAATTGTCTTATTTTTAAATTTTATATATGAACTGAATTTATCTAAACCATATTTTTTTTCATTTAAAATTTGATTTTTGTAATTTTTTTCAATTTTAAAAATTGTATTTTTTTTTTTTGTAATATAATAACGAAGAGATCCTCCGTGTACGTTTATATTTTCAATTTTAAATATTTTAAGATTTAAATTTTTTAAAACATTAGTTAAAGAAATCGCAGATAAAACATATACATGTTCATTGTAAAACTGGTCAAAAGCATTTTTTTTAAAACATTCCAAAAATGATGGTTCTTCTAAAACAAATACTCCGTCATCAGATAAAATATTTTGAATATTTTTTAAAACCTGTTTTAAATTATTAATATGAGTAATTGTGTTAGCTGAAAAAATTAAATCAAATTTTTTATATTTATTTCTTAATTTTATGGATAATCTATTATCAAAGTATTCAGTATATACATTAAAATTTTTTTTTTTTAGTTCATTTCCGACATCCAAACATGGTTCAACACAAACAATATTTTGTTTCTTAAAATTAACGGCAAATGCACCATCATTGCTACCTATTTCTAGAATATTCTTAAATTTCTTTATTTTTCTTAATTTCTTAGAGAGTAATTTGAAATGTTTTTTTATAGTAAGTGACTGTGACGAGCGATAGGGGTATGTTTTATTAAACATCACTTTTTTATCAAATTTTTTATTTATTGAAACTAGTTTTGTTTTTGTGTCAAATAAAAGTTTTAGATTATAAAAAACTTTTGTTTTATTTTTTTTAAATTCATTTGCTAATGGTTGATACCCTAAATTTAAAAAAATTTTTTTCACATATAATCTCTAATCATTTAAAGTTAATTTTCAATAAAACTTTTAAGTTAGAATTTTGATTTTGTGTAAATATAAATTTTTCTCAATAAATTTTGAAATGAAAATTTTCTAGAACTAACTGCTTGAGGTTTTTTCAATTTAAAATTGCTTAATTTAGTTATTTTTGCTACTCCTGTTCCAATAAAAGAAAGCTCTAAATGTATATTCTCTTTATTAGAGTTTAATATATCAAGTAATATTTCAAAAGTTTCAAGATTATTAATTTCTAGTGAAAAATTATTTTTTTCTCTATTTTTCAAATATGGCAAGTGGGAAATATCATCAATTACAAAAACACCACCTTTTTTTAATTTTTTATAATAATGATATAGAATTTTTTTAACATGTTCTGCTGAGTGAATTGTATCTAGATAAATAATCTCAAATTTTTTTGGAATATTTTTATCTATATATTTAAAATTATCATCTCTTGTATGTAAAAATTTCCAATTTTTTGAATTAAAATGATAAGCATAATTATTAATGTCAATTGAATACAATTTACCATTTTTATTCTTACATTGATCTAAAAATATTGTTGTTGATAAAGCTTTTGAGCTTACTCCAAATTCTAAAATAGAAAAATTTTTTTTTAAATTTTGAAATTCATTATTGAAAATTTTCAAAAATTTTTCATGATGCCTTCTAATTTTTCTCATTTTAAATTTCCCCATACTTGAAGTCTTTTTTTTTTTTTAAGTTTTTTATCTAAATTTAAATAAATTCTCATTTGATTGTCTGAAATTAAAGCTAAATTTTTATCCTTAAATGCAAAAGTTTCACTTTTATATGAACTTCTTAGGTCGTAAGATTTGCTGTGTGAATTTACGATTTTAACTTCATAATTATTTTTTATTAGGTAATTACTTAGTCCTCTATATCCACTTTCTATAATTAAAGCATCCAATTTATTTCTTACTTTTTTTTTTTTATTTATGTAATTCAAAAATATAATTGAATTAATGAGAAATCCTGTTGTTCTAATATGAGGATTAGGAAAATTTGGAAAAAGAAAAAAATAAACAATAATTTTTAATAAATAGATAATAATATTATCACTTTTTTTTCTATAGAATGAATTTGCATAATGACTAGAAAAAGAAGAGCTACAACCTATTACTTTATTATTGTTATATTTATCTAAAATTATTTTCAACCAGTTATCTCTTATGGGATAACTATAATCATTTAACCAAAAAATTTCCTTATTATAATAAATTTCACACAACCGTTTTAAAGTTCCCCACTCATAATCGTTTGATTTTTCTTTATCTATAAATTGTTCATAACTTATTTTATTTAAAATATTTTTTCTTAAATCAATTTCTTTACTATCTAAATTTTTAAAACAAACTACTAGTTTATGATTGCTTCCTGATTTATATTTTTTATAATTTACTAAAAAGTTTTTTAGATCATCTAAAGATGAATACTTAGATGTCATGTAAGCTACAATAACATTGGTATGCATTTAAATAAATTTTTTCAATAATTCATAATGATTTTTATCAGTATAATCTAAACTTTTAATGAACGCATTTTTAATTTTTTTTTTTAATACAATAGATTGGTCTTTTTCAAATTTTGCAATTTTTTCAACTAAGGAATTTTCATCATTAGAATTAAATAAATAACCATTTTTATCATTATCAACAAACTCTTTTGGTCCAGATGAGCAATTGGAAACAATTATCGGTACCAAATTAAATGCTGACTCTATCATTACAAATCCAGGATCTTCCCAAAGAGATGGGACTATTACTGCTTTAGCTTTATTCATATATTTAATAATATCTTTTTTATATCCAATTAGTTTTATATTGTTAATAAAATTCCCTTTTAAGTATCCTTCGAATTCATTTCTCAGCTCCCCCTCACCTAGTATTAATAATTTAGATTTTTTAAATTTTTTTGAAAATGTTTTTATTAAAAATTTAAAATTTTTTTGATGCGTAAGTCTTCCTATGGCCAGATAATATTGTTTTTCTTTTTTTATAAAATTCTTACTTAACTTTAATTTTTTTTTTAAATTAAATTTACTATTAATTATTGGATCGGGTATAAAAAATAATTTATTCTTTGGAAATATCTTTAAATTTATTAAATCATTTCTTGTCTCAATAGTTGGGCAAAAAACTTTATAAATTTTTTTAGATGCACTTTTCCACAAAAATTTTCTGAAAAGACCTAATTTAGGTTTGCCTGAAATTCTTAAATAAAGTTTTGTGTTGAATTTATTATTAATAAATAAAAGTAAAGGAATATAGGTTAACAGATGAATGATCAAAACATCAGGTTTATTTACTTTTAAAATTTTTTTTAAATTAAAGTACAAGTAAAAGAATGATAAAAAATAAATTTTTCTAGAACTTAAAAAACCACTCAAGTTTAAATTAACTCTAAATTTTTTTTGCAAAATAATTTCTTTAATTTTCTTTTTAATAAAAATACTCTTGAATGAATCCCACTCTCCATAACAATTTATAATTCCCACATCATTTTGCTTATTAGAAAACTTTTTAATACTAATTGCTGAATTTAATACTGCCTTAACTGTAGCAATTTTTCCAATATATGGTGACCAATAAAATATTTTACTCATATTTTTTTTTTAGTAACTTTAACTAAAGAATTTTTAAAGTACTTATTAAATTCACTGATGTAATCAGATGAAGGCAGTACCTGAAATGAAAAACTTTTATCCAAATCATTTATAATTTTATTACATCCAAACTTTTTTATTATTTCTTTGTCATGATAATAATCATCAAATACAATTACGCTTTTGTTGTGGATTAATTGTTTTATATTTTGCCAATCTGATCTGATAGTAGATATGGAGTGACCCCCGTCAATAAAAACAAAATCAATTTTTATTTTTTTTTTTAAAAATTTTTTAAGTGTTATCTTGGTATCACCTTTTATAAGACTCAAATTAACATTGTTAAAATTTGATTTTATAAGATTGTTTATTTCTTTTACTGACTTAGGTTTTTTACTTAATTCATTATTAATTTTTAATTTATTAATATCTTCAAATAAATCAAATCCATAATAATCTATTTTTTTGTTATAAACTTGGGCTACGTTAATAATTTCTTTTGTTCTTTTGCCATTGTAAATGCCAATTTCCAAAATTTTCTTAGGCTTTATATCTGCAATAATTTGATATAAATATTTATATCTAGAATATTTTGATAAAGAATATTTAATCCATAAATAAAAAAATTTAAAATTTAAAAATTTCATAAAAATAACTCTAGCTGATTGTTGATTAGTTTTTTGCTATTAATAAAATTCTTATTTAAAATTCTTAAATTATAATAAAATAATTCACGATTATTCAAAAGTTCATTGATTTTTTGATTTAAATTTTCCAAGGTTTCAAAAGTAAATATTTTTTCATTATTATTATAAATTTTTTTAGAATCAGATTGTTTTAATTGCAAAATGTAACCGTTATTCTCGATTATCTCTATTGATCTAGGATAAAGACTTAATGAACCAGATGCAGATCCTAAATCAAGACAAATATTATTTTTATATAAATTGGTAATTTTAGTCTTATTAAATATATTGCCATAACTTTTAGAATAAATTTTTTTCCAATCATTCCCTATAAGAATTAACTTGTTTTTAAAATTTTTAATAAGGTTTTCCACTATAACTTTTCTTTGATATAATTTTAAATCTCTATAAATTAAAAATTTCTCAATATTATTATTATTCTTAAATACATTTGAGTTCCAAAAATTTTTCTTATCAAAAAAAATCAATTTCTTTTTTAGATCCTCTTCAAATTTTCTTATGATATTTATCGACAAATCAGGTCTTATAATTTTATAACTTGAACAATAAACTATTTTCAATTCTGACTGCTCTTCTTTTTTAAATTTAAAAATAGGATATAATTGAAAAATTTTATCCTCATCATTAAAAACGCTTTTCATATTAACCATATTATTTTTTAGGGAGAATAAGTTTTTTGGTATTTTATTAACAGTACCACTTAACCAAAAATTAAAACCTTTATCTGCAGTTATCTTGGGATCGGCATCAATAGAGATGACTTTAAAGATATTCAATTTTGCAAGAAATAATCCTATATAAAAAAAAATACCTGCAAAAGGAATAATTATATATTTTTTTAAGATTAAAAATCTGTAAAAATTGTTTAAATTATTTTTTCTATAATTTGTTTTGCACAATAAAATAACTATTTTTTTCATTTTAAATAAATTTTTTTGTTATTTTTTAAGAAATTTTTTGAAATAAATTTTTTCAAGGGTTATAGTTGGTCTTATTCATACAATATATAATAACAATCTCACCATGTATATATTGTAGTCTGTATAATTAATTGCCCCACACATTTTTTTTTATGCTTTTCAACATACTTTTCTTTGTTTTTGATAAATTTAATATCACACTATTGATATTTCTAATTGATGAATGAAATACAACTTTATCTTTAATAAAATCTTTCAAAATTGGTTTTTTTTCATAAAATAAAATTGGATGAATAAAAAAATAACTAGCCTCCAATAGAAGAGAAGAATTAGATGCTAACAAATAATTAATTTTAAATTTTTTAAAAATTTCGTAAATATTTTCTTTATGAAAATATCTAATATTACTATTAAATAAAAAATTTTCTAATTTTTGATCGATTAGGTTATTTGGTCTAAATTTGAAATATATTCTTTTGTTTTTTAATCTTTTTAATAGATTAATTAACTTAATTATTGAGTTTCTTTTTATGAGATCTTCTTGAATGATTAAAATATTTTTTTGTTTGATTTTGTGAATTTGAATTTTTTTTAAAAAACTGAGTTTATTAATGATAACTATTTTGTTTGATTGATATTTATTATTCAAACACATCAATTTTTTTTTTGAATATTTGTTCCAAACAAAATATTTTTCAAAAGTTAAATTTTTTAAACTTTTTTGATATTTTAAATTAATTGATATTCTCCCATGTTGATAAATATACAATTTTACTTTATTCAATTTACAAACTTCAGAAAAAATTTTTATATTTCTATAGTCATCTATTGTATGAAAGTTTTCAATTTTTATAATTCTAATAATTTTATATAGTAAAAAAATATAATTTTTTTTTATTTGATGTTGTTTTATGCCTAAAATTAATTGGGTGAATTCAAGAACATTAAAAATATGATTAAAAAAAATAACATTGTCAATTTTGAAATAAATTTTTAATCCACCAAAAAAGCTTTGACCTCTTAAAAAATTGACAAAATTATTATTTTTATTATTTTTTTGATATATCTTTAATCGAGTATCTATAAGGTTTTTATTTTTTTCTTTTAAAATTATAAATTGTGCATTCTTTTTGTTTTTAAAATAACACCTAAATATTGTAATTAATGATAGCGTTAAAAAAAAAATACTTTTTAAAATTTGAATTATTATCATTTTTAAATAATTAATTTATACTTATGAAAATTTACATACAAAGCAACAGATATCAACAAATTGCAGCTAAAGTTTCTTCTGAAACATTTAATTCATTTGGTCTATCATCAAAGATCGTATGCCTAGAAGATTTTAAAGAGATAACAAAATTTTTTGGAAGTACTTATTTAAGAAAAGGAAAAAAAACAATTTTTAAAGATGATCTACAATCTTTCACTTTATTGAGATTTCTAATTCCAGAAATATCAGAATCTAAAAGTCCAATAATGATTGTTGACCCAGATATATTTGCAATTAAAGATCCAGCATCTATTTTAAAATTTTTTAAGAATGATAATCAAATTTATTGCACTTTTATAAACTATAAGCCAAGAACTGAAATGATGGTTCTTAATCCAAAAACTAAATTTTGGGAATTTGATAAAATTATTCATAATTTATTTAATTTAAAAATTGATTACGATGACTTGTTTAATTTAAGATTTTTAAATAATGAAATCATATGCAAACTAGATAATAGATACAATTCTTTAGATGAAATAAATGATCAAACTGTTTTGTTGCACACGACTAATCGAAAAACACAACCATGGAAAGAAGGTTTAAAAATTGATTACGAAATACACTCATCAAAATTAAACATAATCTACAATAATTTCAAAAAAATATTTGGACTTGAATTTAATAGAAATATTGTAGGAAATAGATACGAAAAACACCCCGATTTAGAAGTTACAAAATGTGTCGTCAATTTATTTAATAAAGCGTTGATAACTAAATCAATTTCTAAAGAAGAAGTAATTGATTCATTGGAAAAAAAATATATTTCTCAAAATTTTTTTAAAAAACTTAACATTTAAAAATAATGATATTAAAAAAAATTATTAATAACTTAATTAACGCGTTTCTTACTAAAATAAATATCTTAATAATTTTTAGAAGAGGTGATGCAATAGGTGAACATGTTTATATGAGTAGTGTAATTAGAGCAATTTCAATTCAAAATAAGAAAAAAATTATATTATTTACAAATAAATATGAAATTTATATTAACAATCCAAGAATTTTCAAACTATTTAAATTAAAAAAAAAAAGTGTTGTTTGGTATTTTTTAAACTATTTAAAAGGTATGGCTATTTTGGAATTCAACAGCAAACATGCAACAAAAATAAATCACAAATATAAAAAAAAATATTGTTTATATTTTCATTCTGATAGTAAAATTCATTTAGCCCAAGCAATGTCAGAACATTTTAACATGGATTTAGATTACAATAATCTTAAAAATGAATTTTTTTTTTCCTCAGCAGAGTTAAAAAATTTTAATAATAAAATTTATCTACCAGAAAAATATGCATTAATTCAATCAATAAGCAAATTATCATTCACAAAAAATAAAGAATGGAAAATTCAAGGTATGCAAGCAATTATTGATCATTTTAATAAAGTTAAATGGATCCAAATTGGAAAATCTGGAGAACCAGTTTTACGAAATTGTGATAAAATGCTTGATTTAAATATAAGAGAAGTTGCCTATGTAATTTCGAAATGTGAATTTCTTGTTACTTATGAGGGATTATTTAATCATCTTGCATCTTGTTTTCAAAAAAAAAATTTTGTTATTCATACTGGTTTTTTACCTATCGAAGCATTTAACTATCAAAACAATATTATCATTGAAAGAAATTCAAACATGGACTGCTATCCTTGTTATGATTTGGAATGTAAAGATCATTACAAAAAATGTTTAAAAAATTTAAATACAGAATATGTATTAGATAAAATAGAAAAAAATTTATTAAAAAATAATCCATGAATAAGTTAAATATTTTACAAAATTTTGATAAAGATAATTATTTTACTCATCCCTATCCTTATTTTTTTATCAATAATTGCTTTTCAGATAAAATTTACAATCAATTATCCAATGATTATAAACTAATCATAAACTATCTTAAAAAAAAGAATGATTTTAAAACATTAAATAATACTAGGCTACAAATTAATGCAAAAAACTTTATGAAAGAAGATTTTTTCAAAAAAACTATTTGGTATGATTTTATAAAATTCCATACATCAAAAGAATTTTTAAAAAATTTAATTATGATATTTGAAAAAGATTTGAAAAATTTTTATCCTGAAATTTATAATGCCTTTAATAACTTTTATAACGATGAAAATTATTTAAAAATTAGAGATGATGATAATAAAGATCATAGATTTGTAATAGATTGTCAGCCTGGAATTAATACTCCTGTAATTAAACAGTCAAATGTAAGAGGACCTCATGTTGATAATCCCGTAGAAATATTTGGAGGCTTATTCTATCTACGGGACGAAAATGATAATTCAAAAGGTGGGGACCTTGATATTTATGATGTAAAAAATAATGAAATTTGCTTTGAGGGTAAGGCCGAAGTTAAAAATATCAGTAAAATTAAAAAAGTTAAGATATTTAAATATGATAAAAATCGATGCATATTTTTTTTAAATTCTTTAAAGACTATACATGGAGTTTCCGAAAGATCTGAAACAAAATATACAAGAAACTTGACAAATTTTGTTATAGAGACATATTTTTATGATAGATTATTCAATTTAAATAAGTGTGGTTTAAAACAAATAATCAAAAATTTAGTAAAAAAAATTAGTTAAAAATTTATAATGGAAAAAATAAGTATACTTAATAAATTTGACAGTTCTAAATACTTTTTAGATCCATATCCACACTTAATAATTGATAATGTATTTGATGAAAAAATTTATCAAGAATTAGAAAAAGATTTTCAGAATATTCTTATTAATCAATTTAAAGAAAAAAAAGAGTTTTTTAGTGAGAATACGAGAGTTCAACTAGCTGCCTCAGAAATAATAAATAATAAAAATCTCAAAAGTAAAATTTGGAAAGACTTTGTTGAATATCATTGTTCTAAAGAATTTTTTTTAAGTTTTTTTGATATTTTTGAAAGAGAGATTTATACTTTATTACCAGATGTTTATAAAAAAATAGAAGAAAATAAAAACAATGAAAATTTTACTGAGATAAGAAGTGACTTCCATAAATCTAGAAATGAGTTAAAAAAAAACAACTCTAAATGTGATTTTGTTCTTGACTGTCAGCCCTCAATAACTACGCCTAATATCTCAGGCCAAAAATCTGTACGAGGTCCACATATTGACAGTCCGTATAAACTTTATGCTGCACTATTTTATTTAAGAGATCTAAGGGATAATTTGCAGGGTGGTGATATTATTTTGTATAAATCTAAAAAAAATACTCAATTTAACAATAAAACAAATGTAATAAATCACAGCGATTTAGAGAAAAAAAAATTATTCAAGTATGGAAAAAATAATTTAGTTATGCACCTTAATAGCCCTATTACAATTCACGGAGTGTCAGAAAGAGCTAACGGAAATTATAGGAGAAATTTGGTAAATATTATTTCTGAAAGCTATAACGAGGATAAATTATTTGATCTTAATTATCAAAAAAATATCTTTTCTAATTTGTCTTATAGATTTAAAAAATATTTAAATCTTTAATAGATTAAATGAAAAAAGTAATTTTTCATATTGGGAATCATAAAACAGGCACAACAACATTACAAAAGTTTTTGTTTAAAAATCGTAAAATTTTAAAAAAATATAATCTCTTATACTCCAATATTGGGATTAAATTTGGTGATTATGGTCATCATAATTTATCTTATGAATTAGGAAATTTTTCTCAATATGATAGCAAATATGGAGATTATAAAAAATTTATAAAAGTTATAAAGCAAAATAAAGATAAAAATATTCTGGTAAGTTCTGAGAATTTTGAGTGTTTAGAATTTAATAAAAAATTTGAAAAATTTATTAAGGAGATTAAAAATTTAAAACTAAAGATTATAGTTATTTTTTTTTTTAGAAATAAAGAATCTTTATATCAATCAATGATTGCTGAATTGGTTAAATCTGGTTTTTATTTTGAAAAAAAAAATCATCCACAAATTATAAAATCAATCAAAAAAAATAAATATTTTGAATACAATAAACATAGATATTGGTTTCACAAAAAGAAAGAAATAGAAATGATTAAAAAAAATTTTAAAATCAAAAAAAGTAATATTATTTGTATTCAATATAGATCAAATAAAACAATAAGTCTATTTTTAGATAAAATTTTAGAAAAAAAGATCAAAAAAAAGTTTTGGAGAGAAAACTTAATTTTTCCAAAAAATGTGAATATAAGAAATGGATACTACAAAACATTAAATATAAATTTGGTTAATAAATTTAAAGCCTTGATTGTAGATTTGAGATTAAATAATCTTATTATTACTTTAACTTCCTTAATTAGCGTTTTATTCAAAATATTATATATTACTTTTTTATCTGGTTTTTTTGAAAATAACCAAAAAAAATTTTTAAAAAAAGAGCATCTTTATATGTTAAAGAAAATTTAAGTTCAGTTTATTTGGCTTTATGTAAAATTGGTATTTCTTTACAAGCTAAGATTAATATAATAACCAATATAAAATCATGTTAATGCAAAAAAATAAATATCAATATAGCGTTGAAATTGCTGGTAGTTGTAATCTCAGATGTCCATCTTGTCCTGTTGGTAATATGAGAGATAAAAAAGATGAAAGACCAACCAAGCTTATTGAAAGTGATCTTTTCTATAAAATAATTGATAAGATTTCGAGGGAAACTTTAAGCAAAAATTGTTTTATTTCTGTTTTTGATTGGGGGGAACCAACTCTACATCCAGAACTGCCAAAATTTATTACTTACATCAATAAAAAAGGATTAAAATCAAGAATTTCAAGTAACCTGAATCACGAAGCTGATTTTCGATCAATTATAAAATCAAATCCAACTGAATTTCAAATATCTATTTCTGGTTTTTCATCTGAGGTTTATTCTACTACTCATGCGAGAGGTAATATATTCAAAGTAAAATCACATATGTATAAATTAAGACAATATGCTGATCAATTCAATGCTGGGACCGAATTTCATGTTTGTTACCACGTATATAAACATAATTTTGAAGATGAATTTGAGGAAATGAAAAAACTCAGTAAAGAACTAAATTTTAAATTCATTCCAATTCTTGCAAAGTTAATGCCTATTGAAAAAAATCTTGCTTATATACTTAGTAAGAATGGAGAAGAAAATATATTTAATGATAAAAAGAATTCTATTAATGATCAAGATAAAAAATTAATTGATCTATTATTTGTAGATCCATATGAGGAATATAAACAATGGAAAAAAATATCTAAATCTAAAAAAGATAGCTTGACAAACTATTGTACAAAAAGAGAATATAAAACACCAATTAGAGTTGATGGAAGTGTGGGCCTATGTTGTGCGGTCTACAATACTAATCTGAAAGTTGTAGATAATTTTTTAGATCTTTCTCATAATCAAATTCATGAACTAAGAAAAAAAAATGATTACTGTGGAACTTGTATGAAGCATGGTTTACATGATAACTGGAAAATGAAACAATCACAATTATTTTATAAAAATCTTTTAGGGAGTAACTTTACATCAAAAATTCAAAGAAAAATTTATAAGAAATTTGTTTAACATAACATCAGAACGAAATGTCTTCTGGTTAAATTTTTTATAAATTAATTATTTTATAATAAATCGACTATTGTTATCAATTTTACATAATAGATATTTTTTATTCTTAAAAAATTCATCTATAGCTTTTTTTGCTCCTAACCAGTTAGAATAATCATCAAAAATAATTACACCTCCTTTTGAAACTAATTTAAAAAGATTGTTTAACTCAGCTTTTGTTGATTTATAAAAATCTGTATCAAGTCTTAATAGACAAATTTTTTTTGGTAAGTTTTTTTTAATTATAAGTGAATTTTCTACTTTTCCTTTAATCAAAAAAAAATTTTTTAAACTTTTTATTCAAAA
>Ga0181607_10002478_pt1 | contig 16275 bp, 15 predicted proteins | sample 041ome_9_FD_132420 | JGI IMG/M metagenome (GOLD analysis project Ga0181607, IMG submission 132420) | Coastal salt marsh microbial communities from the Groves Creek Marsh, Skidaway Island, Georgia - 041413US metaG (megahit assembly) | ecosystem: Environmental > Aquatic > Marine > Intertidal zone...
CCGCAGCCGGCCTTAAAACCATGGAAATTTTGCGACGGCCAGGACAATATGACCGGCTTCGCAGTCTGGGCGCCCGCTTGCAAGATATCCAGGCCACCGCGCTAACAAACGCTGGCATTGACCATAAAATCTGTGGTGACGTCACATTGTTTGATGTTTTGTTCACCCGCTCTAGCTGCCTTGATTACCGCAGTGCCAAACATCAGCACCCGCAAATGGCGGCGCGCTATAATGCGGTTTTGCGGGCCCACGGCATCCTAAAATCACCCGCCAAGATATATCCATCTCTTGCCCTGACCGAAGATGATATGGAACAAACCAGTGTGGCTGTCAGTCACGCCGTCACGGCATTGCAGGATATGTGCTGACAACATCAACATGCAGATAACACCCCATCCTGCGGGCATTTGTGCAAATTCGACGCGACCAGAAACGGCATCTTATTCACGCGCACTATGCTAAAAACAGCCAGTCAAAATCCGCATAGCTTAGACTGCAAAACTAGCGTGCAGGTGCAGGCGCAACACAGTTCTTGACCAACTTTCTTCAATTCCGCATGATATTTAAATAAGTTGTCACTGTTCAGGCGACAGTGGTGATTAGGACGCGTTAAGCGGTCGCAGCAACCGGGCGACATAATGGTCGGATAAAACATTGTGGTTCCAGCGACAAAAGTCCTAAATAAAGGGGGATAAGATGTGTGAAATTTTTGCTGGCCAGCCTCGTGAAAATTATGAGCCAATTACGCGCAATATCAGGCTCAATGGACAGAGTACGTCGATTCGTCTTGAAAGGTCTTTTTGGCATATCATCGATGCGATTGCGTCTGAAGAAGGCGTCACAACACCCTGTTTTTTGTCGTCGCTACAGTCAGAAGTGCTTTTATTACACGGTGAGGTGAAGAATTTTACCTCGCTTTTGCGCTGCGCTTGCATCAAAAAAATCGTTTCAGAACAAGAAAATTCCTTGCCCTTTTTGGCTGATGCGCAGCGCAGTCGCGATGTAGATTGTCAAAAAATCCGATAAAACCATATTGTAGTAAGAAATTACTACCACTGCCAAATCCCAACGACCTAACCTCAATGTAGCGGCACAGATCGCTTGTGAGTAATAGGGGGAGGAAAGATTGGCAAAAGCTATTCACTCAATGATACGTGTTCTTGATGAGAGCAAGTCGGTGTCTTTTTATGAAAAGGCATTCGGTTTAGCCGTTGAGGACCGCCTAGACTTTGACAGTTTCACCCTTGTCTATATGCGAAATGACGAGGTTGATTTTGAACTTGAGCTAACCATCAATAAAGGGCGTGAGGACGCTTACAATCTTGGTGATGGATATGGTCACATGGCCGTTTGTGTCGATAATCTTGATGATGAGCACAGTCGTTTTGAAGCCTTAGGCTTTAATCCAAGAAAAATTGTAGCATTTGAGCGTGACGGATCGTTACTCGCTCGGTTTTTCTTTGTGCAAGATCCAGATGGATATGAAATCGAAGTGTTACAAAAACACGGCCGCTTCAAATAAGAAATAAAAGTTAAAAGGAGGAAAAAATGAGTTACTTGAAATCGCTAACGCGCCGGGATTTGCTTAAAACAAGCATCGCAGCCGGATCACTTTTCATTGTTGGTGGTGGGTTTGTAGCAGCACCCAACGCTGCCTGGGCGCTAGAAGTCACACATCTAAAGCCAAGCACCATGGCCACACTCATTCAGATGGCACGCGACGTATACCCACATGATCATATTGGGGACGAGTTCTATGCCGCCGCAATGAAAGGCTATGACTCAGCAGACGCCAAAGGCCCGGTTGAAGACGGCATTGCCGATCTTGACGCGGCGGCTGTGGGTCGCGGCTATAAAAGCTATCTCGATATAGGCTGGGAACGCGATCGCGTTGACATACTGCGCACCATGGAATCCAGTCCATTTTTCCAGAAAATCCGGGGCGGGCTGATCACTGGCCTTTACAACCAAAAAGACGTCTGGGCGTTGTTTGGTTATGAGGGTGAGAGCTTCAGCAAGGGCGGTTACATTGACCGCGGCTTCAACGATATAAAATGGGTTTAGGGGGAATTTATCATGTCTGTATCTTTCGATTTAAAAGACGATAACGTGGTCGTTATTATCGGCACCGGTGCCGGTGGTGGCGTGTTAGCAAATGAACTAGCACAAAAGGGCGTAAAAGTTGTCGCGCTAGAAGCTGGGGGGCGCCATGGCCCAGAAGATTTTGTGAATGATGAATGGGCAAGTTTTGGCCAAATTTCGTGGCTGGATAGCCGTACAACATCTGGCAGTTGGCGCGTAGCTAATGATTTTTCAGGGTTGCCGGCATGGCTTGTCAAAGGTGTTGGCGGGTCAACCATCCACTGGGCAGGCGCATCGTTGCGGTTCCAAGAACATGAATGGAAAACGCAAACAATCTATGGAAATGTGCAAGGTGCTAATTTGCTGGATTGGCCAATTGATGGCAAGGAAATGGCCCCCTATTACAGCCGCGCTGAAGACAAGCTGCACGTTACACGCACCGGAGGGCGCGCCGGACTGCCCGGCAATAACAACTATAAAGTCTTTGAGGCCGGGGCAAAAAAACTCGGATATAAAGAGGTTCATACTGGCCGGATGGCGATTAACTCAAAGGATTATGATGATTTTGTGGCTTGCCAGCAAACCGGCTTTTGTTTTCAGGGCTGCAAATGGGGCGCAAAATGGTCATCAGGGTATGTGGACATCCCCTTGGGCGAAGCCACCGGTAATCTAGAGGTTCGCTCGAATGCGCAGGCCTTGAAAATTGAGCACGACAAAACCGGCAAAGTCACCGGCGTTCTTTATGCTGACGGCGATGGCAAACAACATTTGCAAAAAGCGCGTGTCGTTTGTGTTGCTGGCAACTCTATTGAAAGCCCACGGCTGTTGCTGAATTCGGCATCAAGCATGTTTCCTGACGGGTTGGCAAATTCATCTGGCCAAGTTGGCAGAAACTACATGCGCCACATGACCGGTTCGGTTTATGCCACTTTTGATAAGCCCGTGAAAATGTGGCGTGGCACCACCATGGCCGGCATTATTTCAGACGAAGCCCGTCATGATCCGTCACGCGGCTTTGTTGGCGGCTATGAAATGGAAACATTGTCATTGGGGATTCCCTTCATGGCAGCGTTTTTGGATCCTGGCGCGTGGGGCCGCGAGTTCACCTCGGCGCTTGATCAATATGAGAATATGGCCGGTATGTGGCTTGTTGGCGAGGATATGCCGCAAGAAACCAACCGCATCACGCTTAATCATGATGTCAAAGATCAATTCGGTTTGCCATCACCGAATGTGCATTTCGACGATCACCCAAATGACATCGCAATGCGGAACCATGCCTATAAGCAAGGTGCGGCAATCTATGAAGCCGTTGGCGCGGTGCGGACATTCCCAACCCCGCCATATCCCTCGACCCATAACCTTGGCACAAACCGGATGTCAGCAAAGCCGCGCGATGGTGTGGTGAATAAATGGGGCCAAACACATGATGTGAAGAATTTGTTTGTTTCTGATGGCAGCCAGTTCACCACTGGTGCCGCAGAAAACCCAACACTTACGATTGTTGCCCTTGCCATCCGTCAAGCTGAACGCATCGCCAGTGAAATGGGCAAAGGCAACATTTAATTCTGGTCGTTCAGAAAAATTTTAAAAGGCACTGCGCAACATGTAGTGCCTTTTTTTATGGCATGATGGCAGTGCCCGTAATTCTCAAAGCCACCGCAAGCACCATTGATAACATGTATATTGCCTTTATTAGTCGGGGGTGGTTAAGATCGCGCGCGGCACTTCATGATCGACAGGATAAGGGCTTTGTTTTGCCCACATCGCACCTGCCGTTTTGCCGGCTCATTGGAGAATAAAATGACCCCGGATTTGATCATCATTAATGGTCGTCTCATTACCTTTGATAATCATAACCCAGCCGCCTCAGCGCTTGCCGTTCATGGTGGACGGATTGCCGCTATTGGTGAAACCAGCAATATCCGCAATATGGCAGGCCCAAACACCCGCATCATTGATGCCGGAGAAAACACTGTTCTACCGGGGTTTATTGACAGTCATGTGCATCTTTTTGGCGGGTCGGTTGAGCTGGATTATCTGAACCTTTATGGTGTTTACGGGCTTGATGCGCTGACCGCCAAAGTACAGACCTGGTCAAAGACCTACCCTGATGATCCTATCATTTTTGCGATTCAGGCTGATTACAACATTATTGCACCGGACCACCACACCAGCAGGCATGATTTGGACAAAGCCATTCCTGATCGTGCCTTTGCGATGTTCGCCGCCGATCATCATACTATATGGGCGAACACCAAAGCGCTGGAAGCGGCAGGCCTTCTAAATGGCGGTGTGGTCGATAAAGGCGCAGAAATCGTCATGGCCAGCGATGGTACTGCCAGCGGTGAATTACGTGAACCGGCGGCATACGCGCCTATGCTGCGACTAACCCGCTATGGGGGGCGGGATTTAATCGGGTTGGTCACAGGTCGCGATCCTGAGCCGGCCGCAACTGCCGCCGAACGCATATTAGATGCCGATGCGATTGCGCGCGGTTTTAAACATTGCGCCAGTCACGGCATCACCAGCCTGCATAATATGGACGGCAATACTTATACTCTTGAATTGCTGAAGGCGCTGGAGGCCAGAGGCGACTTATTGTGCCGGACAGAAATCCCGTTTCATTTCAAAAACTGTGACACCATAGATCGCTTTGCCGAGGCCGAGATGATGCGGCAGGCTTTTACGGGTGATATGGTTTGGTGTAATCGGGTAAAAATGTTTGTGGACGGTGTGGTGGAAAGCTCTACGGCGCTGATGCTCGAAAAATATCCCGGCCTTGATACCTTTGGTGATGCGGTATTTGATGAAAATTTGTTCCGGCAGGCCTGTGTTGAAGCTGACCGGCGCGGCTTTCAAATATCGGTGCATGCGATTGGTGATCTGGCGATCCGCCAAACCCTTGATGCGTATGAACTGGCGCGGAAAACCAATGGTATACGCGACAGCCGGCATCGTGTTGAACATATTGAGGTGCTTCACCCCGATGATCTGCCGCGCTTTAAAGAACTAGGCGTGGTGGCATCAATTCAACCAGGGCACGCGCCGTTTGGTGTCTATTTTGCGTCTGAAGCGGTTAACCGGATGTTGCATCCACAGCAGATACCAACCGCCTTTGCCTGGCAGGATATTCGTAACAGTGGCGCGCCTGTGATTTTTTCCACCGATTGGCCGGTGATCCCTATTGATGTGATGCCGAATGTCAAATCAGCAGTCGCCCCAAAAGCCATGCCAGCACCGTGGCGAGATCAACGCCAAACGCTATACAATACGCTGGAAAGCTACACCGTCATGAACGCATGGGTTGAGTTTAACGAGGACCGCAAAGGCAAATTGAGACAAGGGATGATGGCCGATATCGCCGTGATGTCGCATAACCTAGAAACCATGAACCCGGATGAGCTGGATCAGGCGCGGGCACAAACAACCATCTGCGATGGCCGCGTCACTTATCAAGCATGATGGCTCTAGAGATTTACTATTTTTTCGGGGCCAGCATAAACCCCCATGAAAAACACTTGCTTACGAAATAGTTTTGAAAAAAACAATTTAAGCGATTGCGCCTAACCGGGTTTATGGCCTTTACTATTTCTACGGCTAATTTGAAAACAAAGTGCCATATAAAAGGTAGGTCGATGGACAATAAGGTTGCTGTAGACATTGCAAATGTCACAAAGGTTTATGGATCTGGCCAGAACGCTGTGACAGCAATTAAAGATGTTAACCTGCAAATTTATGATAATGAATTTCTGACATTGCTTGGGCCATCTGGTTGCGGAAAGACAACATTGCTACGCATGATTGCTGGTTTTGAGGGCATCACCAGCGGCCGTATTATTTTGTTTGAAGATGAAATTGAAAGCCTGCCGCCAAACCAACGTCCGGTTAATACTGTGTTCCAGCATTACGCGCTGTTTCCCCATCTGACAGTTTATGAAAACGTAGCGTTCGGTCTGCGTCGTCAACAGAAAAGCGCTGCTGAAATTGACGCGCGCTGCCGAGAAGTGTTGGCACTAACCCAGATGGAAGCTCTTGCTGACCGCAAACCATCACAAATGTCAGGCGGCCAACAACAACGTGTGGCTTTGGCGCGGGCACTGGCTCCAACCCCAAAAGTGTTGTTGCTTGATGAACCGTTATCAGCGCTTGATCTGAAATTGCGCCAAGCCATGCGCGAGGAGCTAAAACAACTTCAGCAAAAAACCGGCATCACCTTTATTTTCGTTACACATGACCAAGAAGAAGCACTGGCCATGTCAGACCGAATTGCCGTGATGAGCGAGGGTCAGGTCCAGCAAACCGGCACCCCAGAAACCATCTATGAGCGGCCAGCCAATCGGTTTGTCGCCAATTTTATTGGCGAGGCCAACCTGTTGGCCGCGACATGCAAAAAGGCTGGGCAGACAGCGTGGTTTGATTTGGCGCTTGGCGGTAGCTTGCAAGCAGATGCCGCCGGCATAAGCGTTGGGGATAAGGTGACTATCATGGTGCGTCCCGAACGCGTCCGGGTTCATCATGGCAAAGCCAAAGCGGCGGACGGTAACAATGTGCAATTGGCCGCGACTGTGACAGATCGGATGTATCTTGGCAGCGTGGTACATTTTGATCTGGCGTGTGGCAACCAGATGTTGAAGGCCTGCATCCGCAGCGAAACGCATCAGCAGCTGGCGCCAGGTGAAACGGTCACCGTCGATATACCCGTTGATGGCTGCCGGATTATACAAGCATGACCCAGTCTGCGCACAAAAACGCGACTTTGGCCAAGCTGCGTCTATTTGGTATTTTGCCAACATGGGTGAGCATCAGCCTGTTAATGATTGGGCCACTGCTCATCATGGCGGCAGTTTCATTGATGGAAGCCAATGTTTACGGCGGCGTCCACCCGCGTTTTGATGTTTCGAGTTATGCACAAATTCTATTTGACACCAATTTGTTTGATGAACGGGAATTCAACCCTGCCTATCTGATTATCATCATGCGGTCATTCCTGTTGGCGACCGCCGCCACAGTGCTCGCCCTAATCATTGGTTTTCCAGCGGCCTATTATATTGCCCGCCAGCCAGACCACCGCAAAAACCTGTTGGTGTTTTTGATTACAATCCCGTTTTGGACCAACCTTTTGGTGCGCACTTTTGCCTGGGTGATCATTTTAGGGCGCGGCGGCTTTATGGATCAGGTCGCCTCGTTCTTTAATCTGCTGGATGACGGCGGATCGATCAATTTGATGTATACCAACACAGCCATTCTGATTGGCCTTGTTTATTCCTATTTGCCATTGATGGTGTTGCCGCTGTATTCATCAATGGAAAAAATGGATGTGCGCTTGTTAGAAGCAGGCGCCGACCTTTATGCGAACCGGGTTGAATTGGTCCGTCGGATCATTCTGCCCCTTACTATGCCAGGCATTATTGGCGGCAGTATTTTGGTCTTTGTGCCTTGTCTTGGCGCCTTCATTGCACCCGACTTGTTGGGCGGTGGGAAAAAGCTGATGCTGGGCTCATTGGTGCAATTACAGTTTGCCACCTCGCGAAACTGGCCGTTTGGTGCTGCCATTGCCATGATGCTGTTAGCAATTGTGGTGATCGCGCTGATGATCAATGCGCGCGCGGCGCGGCGGCATGCCAGCTATGCGCAGGCAGAAGGAGGGACGGCGCATGACTAAGACGTCGCCCATCAAAGTCGCAAGCCCGTCACGGTTCCGCCCGGTCTGGGATTTTCCCGGCTTTAGTGGGCTGACTATTGGCTTTTTTGCGTTTTTATATGTGCCAATTCTTGTGCTTGTGGCCTATAGCTTTAACGGCAGCAAATTTGCCATGGTCTGGTCCGAATTTTCCTGGCGATGGTACATAAAGCTATTGGAAAATGACGACATCCACAGTGCCGCAGTAAACTCGTTGATCGTCGCCTTTACCGCCGCCCCGATTGCCACAATAATGGCGACATTAGCAGCTTTGGTTATGGTGCGTGGTGGTGAATTTCGTGGCCGCGATTTTACCGCTGGGCTGATCACTTTGCCGTTGATGGTGCCGGAAATCGTAACCGCGGTGGCGACCCTTATTTTCTTTGCGCTGCTGAATATCAATTTAGGCCTTATTAACGTTATTCTGGCGCATACTGTGTTTTGCATTCCATTTGCCTATATGCCCATCAAAGCGGCGCTTGAGGCGATGGACCCGGGCCTAGAGGTGGCGGCGCAAGATCTTTATGCCGATTATTGGCAAGCCTTTTATCATGTGACATTACCATTGCTGACACCCGGTATCATTTCAGGTTTCATGCTGGCCTTTGTCATTTCAATTGATGATTTCATCATCACATTGATGGTGGCAGGCGCCGGGTCTACCACCCTTCCGGTCTATATCTACAGCATGATCAGAACAGGCGTCACGCCCGAAGTGAACGCCGTTTCAACTCTATTGCTGGCAGTATCTATCGTTCTTGTGAGCATATACTGGCTGCTTTCGTCGGCTAACCGTAAAGGTGGGGCCATGGGTTAATGCTTCCATTTTGGAGGTAGTAAAAAGAGGAGACCACATAAATGAAAAGAATAGCAAAAACCCTAATGCTTAGCATCGGTGCTTTCGCCATCGCAACGGCGGTACAGGCTAATGGAAAACTAAATCTGTATAATTGGACAGATTACACACCGACTGAACTGATCGAAAAATTCGAAGCTGAAACCGGCATCGATGTAACGCTCGATACTTATGATTCCAACGAGACTCTTCTGGCCAAGCTGCAATCAGGCGCCACTGGATATGATTTGGTTGTTCCGTCTCAACATTTCGTTGATATCATGATCAAGGAAGGCTTGCTCATGAAGTTGGACGACATCAAGGACATGCCAAACTATAAATATGTTGACCAGCGCTTCCGGAGCCCACAATGGGACCCATCACAAAGCTATTCCACACCGTATCAGATGGGGTCAGCATCATTCGCTTATCGTGCCAACAGCTATGCTGGAAACGGATCTTCGTTGAAAGAATTTTTTGACCCAGGTCCTGACGCCTGTAACAAGATCGCCGTTTTCAAATCACCAGACGAAGTTGTGAACATGGCCCATCTTTATTTGGGATCAGACTTCTGTTCAGAAAATCCCAAAGAGATGCAGGCTGTTTTGGATGTTCTGTTAAAGCAGAAAGAATGTGTAAAAGTATACTCATCTGAAGGCATCAACGATCGCCTGAAGAGTGGTGATGTGGTAATGCATGCGCACTGGGATGGCTTTAGCCAAGTTGGTGTCTGGGAAGGTGTTGACGATCTAACCTATGCCTATCCAAAAGAAGGTGTTGTTGGCTGGTTTGACTCGCTTGTTGTGCCAAATGGCGCAAAGAATGTTGACAGTGCCAAGGCTTTCATGAACTTCTTGATGCATCCAGAAAATATGGCATTGCTGTCAAATTTTGCTGCTTATGCCAACGCAATTCCTGAGTCTGTCAACTACCTGTCTGAAGACATGAAAAATGCCAAAAACATTCAGGTGCCGGGCGATGTACCGGTTAAATTTGGCCAAGCCTGTAACGCCAAAGCGCAAGGCCTTATCGACAAGGTTTGGACCCGCGTAATGCAATAAAATGCGCTGCCGGACCCATTGCGGGTCTCTAAGCACGACCAAAAACTGGAGACGGCAATGAGCAATGATGACTTCCTATTCTGGAGTGCGGAAATGCTTGTTGCCGCCTTTTCAAAAAAAAATCTGTCCCCCGTTGAGGTGACAAATGCAAGCCTTGCCCGGGCACATGATGTGCAAGCGCGTTGCAACCCGATTACCGAATTTTTTGCTGAAACTGCGCTGCAGGCGGCACGCATAGCCGAAGATCTCTACATGCGCAAGAACACGACACCGCGCCCCCTTGAAGGGGTGCCGTTGGCGGTCAAAGAAGAATTTGCATTGTGCGGCAGCACCCGTTCGAGCGGGTCGCTGGTGTTTGCTGAGCGTGTTGATGAGCACACCGATGTCTATGTCCAGCGCCTGATTGATGGTGGCGCTATCCCAATAGTGAAAACCACAACGCCAGAGTTTTGCCTCCTAGGTTCAACATGGTCGCGGCGCTATGGCGTTACTACCAATCCTTGGAACAATGATGTGACCTGTGGCGGCTCATCGGGTGGGTCTGGGGTTGCGCTCGCCACCGGCATAAGCCCGATTGCCACTGGCACCGATATTGGTGGTTCAATTCGCATTCCAGCGGCGGCCTGCGGGGTTTTTGGATATAAGCCGCCTTATGGTCGCAACCCCGAAGTGCCGGTCTTCAATCTTGATTACTACAGCCACTCTGGCCCAATGGCACGCAGCGCCGCCGATATTATCACCATGCAGGCGTTGACCGCCGGCCAGCACCCAACAGATATTGCCAGCTTGCCAAAGCCGCCGCCGCATATCAGCAAGCCTGATTGTATCCGCGGTTTACGTGTCGCCGTGACGACAAGTTTATGCGGTTATGAAATCGACAGTGATGTGGCCAATAATTTTGCCGCGGCCTGCCAGTTGCTGGCAGACGCCGGCGCGACTATCGTTGAGGTTGACCTTGGATGGCCTGATGACTTGCCTGCAATGGCCGAAACCTATTTGAACACTTTGTGGGGCGCAACATTGCAGGATTTGGCAACCCAACATGGTTCTGAATTATCTCCTTACAGCCTTGAATATGCACGCAGTAGCCAAAAGCGGGCGCCACGCGAATTGGTTGATGCCAATGAGGTTGCGTGGAACGCCTATGCCAGTTTAGGCCCCATTATGGAAACGTTTGACGTGCTGCTTTGTCCAACCAACGCCACCACAGATATCCCAGCAGATTACGGCTTTCCCAACCTAGGATATCGGGTCAATGGCGAGCCACGAAATGGGGGCGAGGATAAGCTCTGGTTGACCTCACCTTTTAATATGCTCTCACGCTTGCCGGTCATGTCAGTGCCGACCGGTTTTGCCACTAATAATGTGCCCACCGGCATGCAAATCGTTGGGCGCGCCTATGATGATGCGAGCGTCCTAAATGCCGCGCTTGGGTACGAAGGCTTGCTGCCATGGCTGTTTGATTCAGCGCACCGACCAGCACAGGCGAGTTGAGCCACCTATGGCGATTAGGTGACAGCGTTTAGCACCAAGCAAAACAGGATAAACCCCGATGCTTTTATCATCAACAAAACCCACGGCGCACAAAACGCACTATAAGACTATCGCCGCAGACCGCACATTTGGACTGGCCTTTGGGGACTTTATTATACGGCTGGCGGGGGATGCGAATTGAGTGAACAAGCCAGCCAGACGCGCCCGGTAAATGGCCAAAACTTGACACTCTTGGTCATCTTGCCGCTGATTTGGGCACTGCATTTTGCCTTCATCAAAAAAATTGACGCTGACGCTAACGTCATAGCTGCACTGACGGCCTTACTTGGCGGCTTGTGTGGGTTCTATTTTCTGGCACTTGTCATCAGACGCGAGCTATTTGCCTTTTCCCGCAAACGGTTGGTGTTTTTTACTATTGCTGGTCTGCTAGCCTATGTTCTGCCGCTTGCCGCCGAATTACTGGTGGCGCCAAGAATAGATGCTGGTGTTTTGACAATGATCGTTTCCTTAACACCGGTGTTTACGGTGGCAGTGGCAGTGGCCATGCGGCTGGTTAAGCCGGTGCTGCGGTTGCTGCTATCAATCGCTGTTGGTGCCGGCGGTATTGTGCTGTTGCTGCTTGATGCAGACCCGGCACAGGCGTCCCCGATGATCTGGATCATTGTTGCCTGCACCGTGCCGTTTTTCTATGCGATTGACGCCCTGTATATCGAACATTTTTGGCCAAATGGTCTAAATGCGCTACAGCTTGCCTTTGGTGAAACGCTGATTGCCTTTGCCATTATGATGGTGGTGTTTATGGGCAATGGCGGCGCAGTTTCAGAACTGGTTGGCTGGTTTTATATGAAGGATTTTTTGATTTTGTGTTTGGTCACCACCATCGAAGTCGCTTTATTCTTCTATTTGGTGGGTCAGGTGGGAGCGTTGATCGTTAACATTGCCTCATATCTCGTCTTGCCAGCCGGATTTTTCTGGGGGTGGTTGATGTTTGATGAAGTCATTAACCTAGCCAGCTTTGCTTGCGGAATATGCGCGTTGATGGCGCTGTTACTTGTTAGCAGTGGCAGCCGCAAAGCCCCGCAGGTAGCATAATGAGGGCGCTGTTCAAATCAGTCATGGTCGGTTGAGTCTGTGTCATGGTTAACGTATTATCTGTAAAGGGACAAAGAATATGAAGGTAATTTACACGGAAGATCATCGTAAACGGGCCTCAAAGAGCGAGCTATATGGCGGTGAGCTGGTGGCACCATTTGAATGCCCCGAACGCATAGAATTTATTCTGCAGCGGCTGCAACAACAGTCATTTGGCACTGTGACCGCCCCACATAAGGTGGCCTCAAACGCGGTCACAAAAATTCATGATGCTAACTACCTCGCCTTTCTTGATAGCGCCTGGGATGAATGGCAAAAAGCCGGTTTCAACGGCGAGGCTATCGCCACTGTTTGGCCATCGAGGTCGATGCCATCGACGCATATCCCTAGCTTTATTGAAGGCAAGCTTGGCTATTATTGCTTGGCGGCTGAAACATCAATCAGTGCGGGCACCGGTGAAGCGGCCTGGGCGTCACTTGGCGTAGCCCTTGCCGGTGCCGATCATGTGTTAAGGGGGGACAGATCGGCCTTTTCGTTATGCCGCCCACCCGGGCATCATGCATCACATGATCAGTTTGGCGGCTACTGTTTTATCAACAACGCCGCAGTGGCGGCACAGCATATGCGTGATAGCGGCATGCAAAAGGTGGCCGTTCTGGACGTTGATTTTCATCATGGCAACGGAACCCAAGCTATTTTTTATGACCGCGCCGATGTTCTGTTTCTGTCATTGCATGGTGACCCGATGGCAGCGTTCCCGCATTTTTTAGGACATGCCGATGAAACCGGCGCAGGCGATGGCGTTGGCTTTAATGTGAATTACCCAATGCCCGCCGGCACACCCTATTCTAAATGGTGTGAGGCACTAGAAAATGCGATTGAACGTATTGGTAATTTTGGTGCCGACGGCGTGGTCATATCGTTGGGCGTTGATACATTTGAGCGCGACCCGATAAGCTTTTTTAAGCTGATAAGCGATGACTTTACCGATATGGGCAAGCGTATTGCCGGGCTTGGGCTGCCAACATTGTTTGTTATGGAAGGCGGATATGCGGTTGAGGAAATCGGGATCAATACAGTCAATGTGTTAATGGGATTTGATGCGGCCAGCAAAAATACCTAAAAGGGGCATTACAATGAACAAATTAAATACTGACGAGATTTTAACCAAGGATTCTCATCTCATCCAATCCTTTGCCAATTTAGATGGGCTTAAGCAGATGGATGCGCGCACGGCGATTGTCGGGGCTGATGGCGCTTATGTAACCGATAGTGAAGGTAACAGGCTCATCGATGGCATAGGGGGGTTATGGTGCGTTAATGTTGGGCATGGCCGCCGGGAAATTATCGATGCAATTACCACGCAATTACAGACGCTAGATTTTTATTCGACATTCTATAACTTTACCCACCCTTCGGCAGCGCAGCTTGCAGAAAAGCTGGCTGAGCTTGCTCCGGGGAACCTTAACCGGGTGCATTTTGGCAATTCTGGTTCGGTTGCGAATGACAGTTCAATTCGAATGCTACATCATTATAACAACCGTCTGGGGCGTCCTAAAAAGAAGAAAATCCTTAGCCGTGTGGGGGCATATCATGGCTCAACCCATCTTGCCATGGCGATGACCACCCCAGCCTATTCAGATGGCTGGGACACCGCCGCAGACGGTTTGGTGCATCACTTGCGGTCTCCGCATGCCTACCGCGAAGCCAACGGCATGACCGATGCTGAATTTCTTGAGGTTTTGGTCGAAGATATGCTGGACGCCATTAAAAATATTGGTGCTGAAAACATTTGCGCCTTTATTGCCGAACCGATTATGGGGGCTGGTGGTATTCTGGTTGCGCCTGAAGGCTATCATAAACGGATGCGCGCAATAACCGCGGCCCATGATATTAAATATGTGGCTGACGAAGTGGTGACAGCATTTGGGCGTTTGGGGCATATGTTTGCTTCGGAAGATTTCTTTGGCATGGTGCCCGATATCATCAATATAGCCAAAGGCTTAACATCCGGCTATCAGCCGTTATCTGCTTCGATCATTGATGATGAAATTTATGAAGTCATTTCAGGACCAGGGGCCATGTTCCTGCATGGCATGACCTATTCTGGGCATCCTGCGGCGGCGGCGGCTGGACTCGCAAATATCGATATTTTGGAACGCGAAAAAATCCCTCAAACTGTCAGAAAAACCGGGAAAATTTTTGAAAATGCGCTGCATAGATTAAGTGATCTTGATATCGTTGGCGATGTGCGTGGTAGCCATTTCATGATGGGGGTGGAGTTTGTCCGCAACAAAGACACGAAAGAAGCGTTTACAGCTGCAGACAATGTCGGCCTCAGGATTGCTAAAGCCATCCAGAAACGTGGGCTGATTGGTCGCCCCCTTGGCAATATCCTGATCCTTTCGCCGACGCTGATTTTGGATGAAGCTATGATTCTACATATCGAAGGCATCTTGCGTGAAGGTATCGCAGAAGTTGCTACAGAGCTTGGAGTATAATGCTATGGCTGATTTAACGTTCAAAGACTGGCAAGCCAAAGCCGCGGCATTGAAATTTCGAAACCAATGTTACATTGATGGAAAATTTGTCGATGCCGTTAACGGGGGACGGTTTGAATCCATCAACCCTGCAACAGCCGAAGTGTTGACCGATGTGGCGCGTGGCACGGCTAGTGATATTGATGCTGCCGTGGCGGCTGGGCGGCGCGCCTTTAATGATGGGCGGTGGTCACGCCAAACACCAAGCGAACGCAAAGATGTGCTGCTTAGGCTTGCGGCATTGATCCGTGATAACATCCCTGAACTTGCGCTTCTTGACACCCTTGATATGGGAAAGCTGATCAAAGACAGCAGCACAATTGATGCACCGGGATCGGCGCATTTTTTTCAGTGGCACGCCGAGGCGATTGATAAACTAAATGATGAAATTGCCCCGACGGGCGGACGTGATTTGGCGTTGATTAAACGCGTGCCATTAGGAGTGGTGGGCGCTGTTGTGCCGTGGAATTTCCCGCTTGATATGGCAACGTGGAAATTGGCACCTGCACTTGCGACAGGAAATTCGGTGGTGCTAAAGCCTGCAGAACAATCACCATTGTCTGCTTTGATGCTGGCGGAACTGGCGTCTGAGGCCGGACTTCCTGATGGCGTTCTTAATGTTGTGCCAGGCTATGGTGAAGATGCCGGGCAGGCTTTAGGGCGGCATCAGGATGTGGATTGCCTTGCTTTTACCGGGTCAACAGAAGTTGGCAAATTGTTCCAACGCTATGCTGGCGAAAGTAATATGAAGCAAGTTTGGCTGGAAACTGGCGGCAAAAGCCCAAATTTGATATTTTCTGATGCTGATCTTGAGGCCGCAGCAGATATGGCTGCGGTTGGAATTTTCTTCAATCAAGGCGAGGTTTGCTCAGCCAATTCGCGAATGCTGGTTCATGCCTCTATTAAAGATCAGATGATTGAGCTGATGAAAAAACGTGCTGAAGCCATCGTCCCCGGTGATCCGCTAAACCCTGATTCAGGTCTAGGCGCTATGGTAGACCGGTCCCATGCCAATAATGTAATGCGCTTTATTGAGAGCGGTATGAAGACCAGCCACCTTGTATCCGGCGGCGAGCGCATCACCATAAATGGTTCTGACGCGTTTATTGTGCCAACAATTTTTGACGATGTTAAAAGTGATCACCCCATAGCGCGTGATGAAATTTTTGGGCCAGTCCTGACTGTGCAAACTTTCGAAACTGATGATGAGGCTGTTTCCATGGCCAATGACACAATTTATGGGCTGGCCGCATCGGTCTGGACAAAAGATTTAAGCCGCGCTTTGGATATTTCTGATCGGGTTCATGCTGGCACAGTTTCTGTCAATACCGTTGATGCCTTAAGCGCAATGACGCCGTTTGGTGGCATGAAACAATCAGGCAATGGCCGTGACTTGTCGATACATTCTTTTGAAAAATACACCGCGCTCAAAACCACTTGGATAAAGTATTAGCAGTAGAAAGTGTCCTAAATGTCCGTTTTGAAAAA
>Ga0181607_10002484_pt1 | contig 16257 bp, 16 predicted proteins | sample 041ome_9_FD_132420 | JGI IMG/M metagenome (GOLD analysis project Ga0181607, IMG submission 132420) | Coastal salt marsh microbial communities from the Groves Creek Marsh, Skidaway Island, Georgia - 041413US metaG (megahit assembly) | ecosystem: Environmental > Aquatic > Marine > Intertidal zone...
CCTTAAGCCCTTACAAAAACCCATGCTATTAAAAGCCATGGTGACCTGCATAAACACAGACGGAAAAGTTACCGCAGAAGAAAATGAATTATTACGGGCAGTGGGCAGTCTGCTTGACTGTCCTATCCCGCCATTGCTGGATGGTCAGCGTTATCTCTGATGTGACTCTTTCCTGATCCGGATGCCTGCGGCTAATCGATAATTGCCTGATGGGCCTTGTCGAAAAAAGCCAGGGCTTGCGCACTCGGGGTCATGACTGATTCTGCCATGATCTGTTCACCCGGTAGCAATACATTGCCTGCTTCATTTTCCGTGAAACCTTGCCAGGCAGTTTGATCCCGGCCTGGCTGACAGATAACACTAAAATAAAAAAATCTGCTGGCTTTCAATTTCAATCTCCCGGTATTCCCGGATACCGTCTTCGCCTTATTAAAAGTCAGGAAGCTAGAGATAAGACGAAAAAAACAAGAGGCAGGAGACAAGAGACAAGCGACCCGTAGGTCGGATAAGCGCAGCGCCATCCGACAAGTGTCAAGCAGGAACGCCTGTAAACTTTTTTCAGGGCGTCAGGGAATTATAGAAAATTACGCAATAGATGACTTTAAAAATCATGTGTCCGATCTGGTCCTGATGAATGTTTATCCATTTTTCGCATTTAGCGTAATCAATCAACCAGTGACTAATGGTTTCCAGAATAGCAAAAAGGTAGTTTCCGGTAAGCAGTATGACGATGCCGGCATGGGTGAGTGCATGGGCAGTCAGCCAGTAATACCAGTGCGGAAAACTTTCGCCATACTGTTCCTTGAGATTGTTCTTACGGCTTTTTGCCGCGCTCATTGGACCCGGTTGCAGAACATAGTCGCCCACACAGTGTCCGATCACCAGGTTAAAAAACAATATTAGTACTTCCATCCGCGACTTCTCTGGGGAATTATCTGGAACCTCTTCAGCCTGGCGGGTGCCAGAGAGATTGCCTATTTTTCTTTTTATTCAAGCGCTTGGGTAAACATTATTCATACTTGCAGGGGGATGACAATTCAAACCAGGCAAGTCAGGAATTTTTCATATATTCAGGAAATATTCATTTACCCCTTGTTAAGGTGTTTCCCGAGACTTTATGCAAGACACCAGTCATGAATTCAGCGCTATTTTGGCTGACTTTTTTACCGTTTATGAGAAGCATTAGCAGTGCTTTTGAATCTATGCATGGCTTTTTAAATAACGGTAACTAACTGAATAATATGATTTTTAAGAGGTCTCCGTAGTGATTCGCTAGTAACGGTGATCAAAACAGAACTGGCAGAGAAACTTGACTGTTCAGTAGTCGTCACCATTGCCGTTCCCATACTCCGGGTCTCCTGGGGCGGTAATTGGTGGCGCAATTGATAATAGGGCACCTGGCAAGCGCGCGGTTTTACTTTGGCTGGATCGCCTTGCAGATAGAGAAAATTAGTTGGTTATGATTGATGGTATGGCTACAATAGCCTCTAAGGTAAATATCAATAACGACAGCAATATCAGGAAGATATACCCTAAAATCGGCGCGTTTGAGCAGGTTTTAGTGTCTTTTTAGCATTACCTGGCAAGGCAGTCTGGAAAAGCAGTGTAAACTGCAAATATGCACGTAAGCAGACAACAGTTCATACTGTTTAAATCGTTTAACTGGCCTGAAACCTGGTCCAGAATGAGAGTTCGTAAGTGAAAAGCAAAATATCCAGTCTCTGCCTCATGTTGGGAACCTTGATCGTTTCCCTGCATGTTGTTGCCGCTGACAGTACTGAACTTTCAGAGCGTCTGGATACCCGCGTGAAGGCTAATTCCCTGCAGGATACCGGTGTTAATAATCTTGGCTCAGCGCCGCGCATTTCTCGTCGCCAGGCATTAAACCTGGCCAGTGGTCGTTATGATGGTCGCGTATTGGGCGTTGTTCAGTTGGAGAATAATAACTGGCGTGTCAGGATGGACCGTGATGGCACTGTGTTTAATGTCTTTGTAAATTCCAGTTCCGGTGCGGTTAGCGCGCCATCAGAATAGACGCCATTATTTAGTCGCGATTATTTAGACGACATTGTTACAACATTCATCACTGTCTTTTCAATTTAATAAGCCAGCATTCATAACCCAGGTTTCACAACTCAACTTAACCGACCCAGGAAGGAATTCAGATGCGCCTGCTAATAGTTGAAGATGAAGATTTACTCAGAGCCCAGCTGGTCAAAGTGCTTGAAGATGCTGGTTTTGTAGTGGACAGTGCGGGCGATGGTGAAGCCGGTTTGTTCCAGGCTCGTGAATGCGATTATGACGCTGCCATCATTGATCTGGGCCTGCCAAAAATCAATGGCATCGACCTTATCAAGACTATCCGGCAAGACGGTAAAAATTTTCCTATCCTTATTCTCACGGCCCGTGATAACTGGACTGATAAAGTAGAAGGTCTGGATTCCGGTGCCGATGATTACGTGGTTAAACCTTTCCAGATTGAGGAAATCAAGGCGCGCCTGAATGCCCTGGTAAGACGTGCCGCTGGTTTTTCCAAACCTGTTCTGGATTTTGCCGGTTTGAGTCTGGATACCACCGCCAAACGCCTCAGCGTGAATGATGCGGAGGTCGAGCTGACGGCTTATGAATACAAGGTGCTTGAATATCTCATGTTGCATCCGGGTAAAGTGGTTTCCAAAACCGAGCTGACCGAACATCTCTATGATCAGGATTACGACAGGGACAGCAATGTGCTGGAAGTATTCATTCGGCGCTTACGTCAGAAACTGGACCCGAACGAAACCCTGAAGCCCATTGATACCATTCGTGGTCAGGGTTATCGATTTAATGTCCCAGCCAATAACGTCTAGAAGTCGCTACTCTCTTCAAACTCGCCTGGTCCTGGCGTTCGGTATACTGCTGATTCTTTTTCTCGGTCTCGCCGGCTTTGTTCTTGATCGTGCATTCAAGGAAAGTGTTGCTGCTGCGGTCGAGGAGCGACTGCAATTACAGGTATATGCACTGCTGGGCGTAGCAGAGCCCGATGCAGAAGGTTTTTTTCTACCGGACCTGGAAGAAGCACGTTTTTCCCAGATTAATTCCGGTCTCTATGGCTTTATCCTCGATGCGGACGGGGCAGAGGTCTGGCGCAGTCCCTCTGCGCTGGATGTTAACCTGGAACAGGCTAATTTTATGAGCCAGGATGTGGCGCCAGGACAAACCGTGTTTGGAAACATGGAAACCCCGGAGCAGGGTAGCCTGGCCTACGCTGATTATGGCACCTACTGGTCATCTCTCGATCAGGAATTCTCTTTTGTCGTACTGGAATCTGTTGAACCTACCGATGCCGAGATTCGTGAATTCCAGTCCAGTCTTTATTTGTGGTTTGGTGGTCTGGCGCTGTTATTGTCCATTGCCCAATTCCTGTTGCTGCGTTGGGGCTTGAAACCGTTGCAGCAACTGGCCATGGAAGTCTCCAGTATTGAAGCCGGTGAAAAAGACCAGGTTGAACAGGGCTACCCGCCTGAACTTGAGGCTGTCAGCAAGAATCTTAATTTGCTAATTAAAAGTGAGAGAGAAAGACAGAGCCGCTATCGCACCACGCTTGGTGATCTTGCCCATAGTCTGAAAACTCCGCTGGCAGTGATAGCAGGAATTGTTGATCAGGTCAGGGAAAAAAATCAGTCTAAAGAGGCTGGAGGGAAAACAGAATTACTTGAGCTCGATGAACAACTGGAGAGAATGAATCAGATTGTCTCCTATCAATTGAAAAGAGCGACGCGTTCGGAGAAATCCCGCCATTTGGGTGTCTCTATTCAGGTCTTGCCTGTGCTTGAAAAAATTATTAATGCGCTGGAGAAAGTCTATCTGGATAAATCTGTCATCGTGGTCAGGAATCTGGCAGCAGATGCCGTTTTTCATGGAGAAGAAAGTGACCTTATGGAGTTGTGTGGCAATTTACTGGATAACGCCTTCAAGTATTGTCATAGCCAGGTCATGGTAAAGGTAAGCAGCAGAGATTCATTGCTGGATATCCAGGTTCAAGATGACGGCGATGGTATCGCCGAGCAGGATCGGGTATGGGTTCTGCAGCGTGGTACTCGCGGCGATACCCTGAAAAGCGGGCAGGGCATAGGACTTGCCGTCACAGTAGATATTGTCAGCAGTTATCAGGGGGAGATAAGTGTCGGCAAGAGTGAGCTGGGTGGTGCCAGTATCCGGGTCAGCTTCCAAATGTAAGCCGAAAACACATCGTTATTCTGTAGATGATCAAGGGCGAATCAGTCAAATTCAAATAAGACGGAGCCAAAGTATGCATGAGGAAAATCCCCGATTTTTCTCAAGGAGAACATAAGCGGGTATAACTACTCTCGCTTTCCCCCTGCTCTCTTCATACTCTGGCCCCAGAACTGTTTCAGAAAATGAAAATATTGAATTTATTATAATAATCAGTTAGTTATGTGGTTACATAATTTCCGATTCCAAAAAAATTATTATGGGGCGACGATCCTGAATCATGCCTGAATCATTCTTTGATAGCCTTTAACAAGAATTAACGCCTGTTTGGCATCTTTCATCGAGACAGCTCTGCCGATAACTAATAACTAAAGCGCATGCCCACTTCAACTGAACGACCGGCTTCTGGTGCAAAATCTCTCAAGGTCGAGGTCGACAAGCGGATATCGTCATCACTGGTATTGCGGCCACGGGCAAACATCAGCACTTCGCTTTCACGGCCAACAGTGATGCTGTAATTCACACCGAAATCCCAGCGCGTATAGCTCGTAGTCTCTTCTTCAAAGTTACCCGGCTCATCCTGTGCACTGCCATGGATGAAGGAGGCAAATGCAGACAAGGCACCTTTCTTATAGTCCAGACGTGAGCCAAAGCGGGAAGGGGGCATTCTGGGAACATCCCCGTTACCCTGAAGCTGACCATTGATAGAGTCGCCAAACACCTTTAATTCAAAATTTTCGTTAATGAAAAAAGTCGCATCAACTTCGACGCCACTGAAACTGGCATCCACCTGACGGTATTCCCTTATGGGGAAATCATCCACCAGAGCGCCGGTATTGATCAGCGCAATATAATCCTCAAAATTATTATTGAAGGCCGTCAGCGTGAAATTGAAATTATCTTTTTCCAGATAAAAGGTGACATCAATATTGTTGGATGATTCTTTTCTCAGTGAGATGTCGCCAATTTCACAAGCAGCAGTAGCAAAATGAATGACACAGTTTTCCGCATCGCCGAGGGCAAAGTTAGAGTAAAGTTCTTCAATAGACGGTGCGCGTTCAGCATGGGAAAGAATTAAACCCAGGGAAGCGCCGCTACTAAGATCCCAGAGTCCTGAGGCGGAGTAATTGAAAGAATCGAAATCAAGCTCTGGCGCTGCAGAATTTTCCGGGTCATAACTGTAGCGACCCAGGCGTGCCCCCAGCTCCATGGTGAAATCGCCTTGATGGAAATCTTCGACCACGAATACTCCCTGATTCTGGATATCGGTTACAGGAATAAAACTTTCCTCACCGATGGCGCCAAAGGTTTCATTAGCCGTCTGCAGGCCCACCACGCCATGCCAGTTGCCAACTTCTGCATGGGTAATTTGCAGGCGCTGCTGCCAGGAATCATTACTGAAACGGGTGCCGACCATGCCCGGGCCTTCCATTTCAGCATGGCCATAATCGGTATAGGTCAGTCGATAATCCAGGTGTTCGATCCAGGGGGTGAGATCACGCAATTCACCAGTGAGGTCATAACGGGTTTGCGCCATGTCGATGAAAATATTTTCTTCTTCATGTGCTTCTTCCTCATGCTCCTCATCATGGACTTCATCGTGGCCTTCTTCATGATGCTCACCATGGACGCCAGGCGGCAAGCCATAGGTATTATCGATTCGGTTAACCGCCAGCCCCAAAAATCCGCTGTCAAAAATCCAGGAACCACCAAAAGTGAAAGACTCTGTTTCTCCTCCAGTATTGGCGATATAGCCTGAGGTATTTTCATCCTCTTCATCCCCATCGGCTTCAAGAATGGCGGGATTAATGGCAAACCCCGGGATATCGAGATTGTTCCATTCGCGCCGCATGCCATCCATATGCCAGGTGAAGCTGCCGGTGGAGAATTCCAGTCGCGATACCACAGTATCCAGATCCGCCGCCGAGTCATGGCGTGCCTCAATAGTGAACACGGGGGTGTCCAAAAGGGAGCGTGGAATACGGTTATCTATCACATTAACCACGCCACCGATTGCCCCGCCACCATAGAGTAGTGTCGAGGGGCCTCTTAATACTTCGATGGCCTCGGCAAGAATAGGCTCTACTGCCACAGCATGATCAGCTGAGTTACCTGAGGCATCGGCATTAGGCACAGCGTTGCTCAGGTTTAATACCCGACGCCCCTGCTGACCCCGTATAACGGGTTGCCCAACAGCCGGACCAAACGAGGCATTACTGATGCCGGGCTGGTTAGATAGCGTATCGCCGATGGTTGAACGCGTGGCATCACGCAGATCGTCACCGGTCAGAATGGTGACCGGCAACGCTGTCTGTGAACGGATGGTATGCATTGCTGTAGTGGATAATTCGTAGTCAGCTTCCTGTGCTATAGCGGAAACACTCACGAGAGCGGCCAACATTACTTTCATGTTTTTCATTGAAGTCTTTACCTACCATTTTCAGGATTTCGTTTCTTTATAATTAGCAGGATTCATACCAAAAAAATGGCACGAAAAAATAGAGCAATCAGATAAAGAAAAGCGGCGGGGCGCGCGAATGAAAGGAAAAGTGAGTACGGGAAAGCAGAGGCTGTTTCCCGGAAGGAATGAAAGGTTGTGCAAAGGTGATTGAGCTTAATGTGTTGGCTGAGCCGATCAGGCCTGTTTCATTGGCATCGCCATGACATAATACACACCCTGCGACATGACTCAGGTGATCATGCAGGGGCGACGCCTTCACAACCTGAACACCCACCAAAGTCAGCGTGAGCATTAAAATGGTCAGAAGCTGGCGCATTTTCTTTATGTGTATGATATTTAGCATGCTTTTTTCCGGCAGTGTGCCTGCGGATACAGCGTTGTGAAAATCAAATACCAGGAACTCACATACAAAGGCCCCTGAATCTAAATCGCGACTTTAACAGATGACCGCCTTTGCGAAAAAGTCTTTCAGCTGTGCTGGAAAAGTTTCTCTTTGACTTGCGCCAGCGTCAAACCAGCTATTTTCACGGTTTTCTGTGGACTGCTTGAACCACTGCTGATATTTACAGCTGTGCTGGGCAGACCAAGTATGCTGGCGATGAATTTTTCTACAGCCTTGTTGGCCTTGCCTTTTTCCGGTGCGGCGCTGACTCTGACTTTTAATACCTGCTGCTCATCATCAAACCACTCACATCCAGTACTACTTGCACCTGGCACTACTTTGAGACGAAGTTTGCAAACAGAGCTCATACTCTGGTTTAAATAATGCCATCGACGATAGCCTGCTTGCTCCGTGGAATCAGTAGCAGGTTTTTATAAAGGCGGGCAGGATTAAACGGGTACAGGGCTGCCTTGCGGGGTTTGAACAGTCGAGTCAGCTTGCGCTTGATAAAGGCAAAGCTATGGTTTTGCCAATAGCCACGATCGTAATTACTGCCCAGCACATAGATATTATATTCCTTGAACAAAAACTGCAGCTCGTCTGAGCCATTAAGTCTCTCTATTGTGAGGGGATCATTCCACTCCATGGTGATAATGGGTTTATGCTGCTGCAGGGTCTGTTTTAATCCGCGCAGTACATAGACTTCATGGGCTTCAACATCGATCTTCACCAGATCCAGTTTCTTGATGCCGGTTTCGGTAAAAACCTGGTCGCCGATTTTTTTGCTCACCGTAACCGCCTCGACATTATCGTCACGCTTGTCAAAACTTGAAGCCCCCACATTGCCTTCCTTGACCATATAGATGGTTGCCTCTTCTTCCTGATCGGAGAGAGCAAAAGGGAAAGTCTGAACATTGCTGAGGTGGTTTGCTTTTACATTGCTGTCGAGCAATGCGTAGACGGCAGGCAGGGGCTCAAAAGCCAGCACCTTATTGGCGACTGTAGAAAAGGCCAGCGTATGGTTACCAATATTTGCCCCAATATCCATCACTACCGGGGTTGTTATTTTCTTCAGTAATTCCAGTAACAGACCCAGATTTTCTTTTTCATAAAGGCCGTTACGGGCAATCTTGTCACCCACATGATCATTGGTGAAGGCCGTCATCTGGTGACCAAGGGAGGTAGTTAATTGTTGGGTCTGCTTGGGCATGGTGTCAGGATCGTTATCTATAGTTGAAGGCTGGCTCAGGTTAAACATTGCGGATCAAAGGCATACTCACCGTTTAACCAGTCCATTAATTCAATCACCATCGGATGATCCTGAAAAGCAGAATAACGCTTTATCAGAGCGCTTTTCTGTTCTGTGCTGATACCTTCCAGCCCGGCATCCTGGAACAGGGCGCTATCCTCATACAATATTTTGCCCAGCTTTTTCGGAGATAATACGGTGCAGGCTTCATGCAGTATGTCTTCCAGGTCGACGTCCTCTCCCTGGAATAACTTTCCCAGTGAATACAGCGGTAATTGCGACAGTCGAGGCTGATTCATGGGATTTGCCAGTAAGCCCTGGGCAAGGGATTTCAATTCTGTGTCCCTGTTTTTAAATGGGCTCAGGTGGAGACGCCCTGCCAGTTTTTCACTGTCGTTCACCGGGTAGTTATCCCACAACAGAGGTTTGCGATGCAGGCGTTCAGCGACATCAAGCAGGTGTTCTTCCGGGTACTGCGTGGAAAAGACCTGTTGCCCGGTCCAGAAAATATCCAGACGGGAGTCCAGGTGACTGCCAAGCTCTTCCAGATAGTCAGCGGGCATTTCTCCGAAATGCCGGGCTAATATCGGATCATCGGAATAATAGGTAGGACAAAAAATAAAATGCCGGGCATTACTCTGGCGTGTCACCTGATCCATGATGCGCAGCTGTTGGCTGGCAAGGGAGGGCACCGCACCTTTCATGTCATCAAATAAAATACACAGGGTATCCGGGTTGATGGCATTGATTTCTTCGATTTTTCTAGCCAGGGCATCCTGGCCTGCGGCTGAAAAATTCAGGTACAGTTCAAACGGGCTTAGTCCAATAGCAAACTCAACACCGGCACCCTTGTAATGGGAAGACAGGCTGATAAGTGAGACAAGATGCTCGGTGGGGCAAGGCTGCATCCACCGCTTACGAAAATAATTATCGTTTTTCGGGGCATAAAGATAAGTGGTAAAACCATTGCCACTCAAAAACTGCGCATACTGGGCGCGTGCTTCCCAGGACCAGCTTTTGCCAAAAAAGCCTTCGACTACTCCCAACCTGAAGGGCTTTACCTCAACCATTGGCAAGAGGCCTTGCAGGAGTCAGTGCTCGAGTAAAATCAGCGCAGTTTTGTGCTCCCATTATTTTAGACTCGACTCGCCATGCAATCCTTCACTCTGGCCAAGGCATCTTTTATGTTGTCAGTACTGCTGGCATAGGAGAAGCGGATATAGCCTTCGCCCATATGACCGAAGCTGGTGCCCGATACCGTGGCAACGCCTACTTCTTCCAGCAGCAGTTCTTCCAGCGCCTTGGATTTCATGCCAGTACCGGTGATATTGGGGAAGGCATAGAACGCGCCCTTGGGCACGATGCAGGAAAATCCAGGCACGTCATTGAGTAAATCAACAATCAGCTTGCGGCGCTCATCAAAGGTTTTGAGCATCATATCCACGGCATCCTGGGGACCGGTAAAGGCTTCCAGTCCGGCCATTTGAATCGGCGCAGAAGGGCAGGACGTACAGTTGATCTGCATGCGCTCGGCATGATCAATCAATTCTTTTGGCCACACGCCATAACCCAGACGCCAGCCGGTCATGGAGTAGGTTTTACTCCAGCCATCCAGCAATATAGTGCGATCGCGAATAGACTCGTATTCCAGGAAGCTTACATGCTCCAGGTCGTCATATAACAGGCGCGAATAAATTTCATCCGACAGCAGGGTTACGTTTGGAAACTTCTCCAGGCCTTTAACAAAACGCTCGATAACGTCACGTTCCAGAACCCCGCCGGTTGGATTGGCTGGTGTATTGATAATAATAAGACGGGTATTGTCATTGATCTGGGCTAGCACGCGGTCCGGGTCAAAAGCGAAACCATTCTCTTCCTGTAGCTCAATGGGTACGGCCTTGGCACCAGAATAATTGATCATGGATTCATAGATGGGAAAGCCCGGATTGGGGTACATGATCTCTGCACCCGGTTCACCGAACATCATAATGGCAAAAAACATGGTGGGCTTGCCGCCAGGCACCACCATGACATTTTCCGGATCAACACTCACGCCGCGATACTTCTGTATATCGTTAGCAACAGCTTCCCTTAGCTGAGGCAGTCCTTTTGCCGGCGTATAAAAATGGAAGCCATCATCCATCGCCTTTTTACCGGCTTCGACAATATTATCTGGCGTTCGAAAGTCAGGCGCACCAATACCCAGGTTGATAATGTCACGACCTGCGGCCTCCATGGCTTTGGCCTTGGCGAGAATTTTGAAAGCGGATTCGGTCCCAAGACGGGACATGCTTGCTGCTAGTTGCATAGGTTCCTCATGTATTAATTAAGATAATTATTATTCTGTTATGGCTGAATAGAGTCGGGCGCGAAGTTTCTGAAAATCATCAAGACCGGGATTGGGGGATAGTATCTGGGTAAGGTAGACCACCACCAGGTTTTCAACCGGATCAACCCAGTATGTACTATGGTAGGCGCCACCCCAGCCATATTCACCCACTGAGCCCATGGTGCCTCGTGCCCCCACATCTTTCAGGACGGAGAAGCCAAGACCAAATCCGGTGCCGGTATTAAAGGGTATTTGACGCAGATGATCTGTGGTCATTAGTTCGATGGTTTTGGGGCCCAGAATCCTGGCGCCATTGAGTTCGCCGCCATTCAAGGTCATTTGCAGAAATCTGGCATAGTCATTAGCCGTGGACGTTAGACCAGCGCCTCCGGAAAAGGTAGCTTTTGGTCCGCTCAGGTATTCGCCCTGGCCCTGCATGCTGGCAACAGCGGGCGCAGGTTCAATGCCACCGCCAGCCTTGCCACGATAGACCTTGCTTAAACGGCTGGCCAGTTCCTGCGGGGGGAAAAAGTTGGTGTCATTCATGCCCAGGGGGGTAAAGATTTCTTCATCAAGGAAGACGTCCAGTGCTTTCCCGGAAGCCACTTCAATCACGGCACCGAGAATGTCGATATTGTAGCCGTATATCCATTCCTGACCGGGTTGTGCGCGCTGGGGTAAAGTGGCCATTTTCCTGACAATTGCCTGAATTCCTTCAGGATGACTGGCCAGATACCAGCCGGCAATACCAGCCTGATCCCACGCCGGTGAGACCGGGCTTGTGCCGCCAAAACCACCATAACCAATGCCGGAAGTATGGGTAAGCAGATCACGCAGATTGATCGGGCGAACCAGCGGGACCAGATCAACGCCGCCGCTGTCATTGGCCACACCGACTCGGGCATTGGCCCATTCCGGAAAATACTTGCTTAGCGGGTCAGCAATATTGAGCACGCCGCGTTCATGCAGGATCATGATGCCGGTGCTGACAATAGCCTTGGTTTGGGAGGCAATGCGGAAAACACTGTTTTCCTGCATCGGGATAGCGGCCTCACGGTCCTGCATGCCTTTGGCCGAAGAATAGGCTATGCGACCGTTGCGCAATATCAGCGTTACGCTGCCGGCAATCTGCTCATTGTCTATATAGCTTTGCAGGGTGCTATCGAGCTGTTGCAGGCGATCCCGGTCAAAGCCCAGTCGATCCGGGCGGGTACTTGATAATTCCTGCGCCTGAACAGTAACAGTAGTAAAAATAAGGATAGTAAGAAGGGCGACCTGGCGGGTCAATTGGAACAGTTTCATGATTTCCCCTGTTAATTTGAATCTGGAACCATTGTTAGATAAAGATGTTTGTAATCAGTTCCGATAGGGTGAGCAGTATACTGCCATAGCAGGCAGGGACAAAGCCGTGAACCACGAAAAATCAGGGTCGGTAAAAAGTAATCAGACGTCCAGCACTGATGATGACAATCCAGCAGGTCAGCGACACTCCAGCCATAATTTTGACATTCAGCGGCATTGAGTCATCGGGGCCAAGCAGTTTGGTTTTTTGAAACGCGCTGGAATAAAAAAACAAAACGTTAATACCGGCAACCAGCATAAACAGCATCTTGATGCGAAACGCATCATTAAAAATATACTGGTCAGCATCCCCGATTACAAACAAAGAGCCTGTAAGCACGTTAACCAGATAGCCACCCACACCAAAGGGGACCAGTTTGTGCAGCGCGGCCACAGAGATACCCTTTGCCATGCCAAGCATGCGCAAATCGATCAAGCCAACAGAGCCGACCAAAAGACACAGGCCCATGAAATGCAGAGATTCACTCATCGGCCAGGCCCATAGCCCCTGAGAAATAAACGCATGGGAAAGCCAGGTGCTTTGCAGCCAGTCACTTATCGCTTCAAGCATTGGCAGAGTCCTTTTCTACGAACAATAAGCTACTCATTCAAATACTCATCATATTGTTATAGGTATAAGCCAGCAAACGGCCGGCAATAATGGCGCTGGCCCATAACACTATTGAGGCAATGGCCAGTTGTCTGTTTTTTTTGGGTAACACACCGTAGTCGTAAGCGGGGTTGCTCAACACCCTGTTAGCAAACCAGCGCAGGTTCCACAGCGCCAGTGCTATGCAAAGCAGTTTGATATAAAACACGGGATTGGTCAGGGCTTTGGTCGGGTAGCCGATGAGCAACAGTATTCCAGAGATGACATTGACGACCAATGCCAGCATGGCTACCGGTAAAAACTGGCGTAACTTGCCAAGAGGTACTTGCGGTGCCAGACCCAGCACCCGCCCATTAATGGCAAGCGCCACGCCGACAAGAAAACCCATACCCAGCGCATGAAAAACAATAATGATGGGAAAGGCCATATGCCAACCGGACTCTCCCCGCACCCAAAGGCTCAGGGGACTGGTTTCAATCCAGATAAACAGCGCTTCCATGATTGTACTCATCGGTTTTTTTAATTCTGCTACAAGCATAAGACCTTACCGCCACGGAAGGCAATTTATACCTGTAGCTGTTTTGTTTTTTACCTTACACAATGGTTAAATAAGCACCTTTTTTTCAGCCTGAAACGGTTTTTAGCAGGAGTTCCATTCGACCTTCTGCACAACGCGTGAAAACGATGGGAATCATTATGAAAATAAAACACATATCCAGTGTTATATGTTGTGCTCTGGTTTTATTACTCTCTGCCTGTGGCGGCAGTGATGAGACAGGCTCCGGGACAACCCAGGCGCCGAATGCAGCTGCTTCGACCAGTGTTGCCCAGGAAGTTATTTCTTGTCCTTCAGATCCGGGCATCTCTTATATCTGTGGCCTGATGAATGCCGAGGATCTGCTCAGCATTGGCGATACTGGCATGATTCTGACCTCCGGTATGACCAGTGAAGGAGTGAATGGTCACCTTTACATGGTTAATCCACTGGATGACAGCTGGGAAGAACTGGTTTCTGGCCCCAACTATTCTGTAGATCAGGATAACGCCATGTTTCCCAACTGTCCCGGCCCATTGGATGTCAGCAACTTCTCTGCCCATGGTCTGGCCTTGAATGAAACCGAGGCTAACCGTTTTGATTTATACATCACCAGTCACGGTGCTCGTGAAGCTATTGAGGTGTTTGACCTTGATTTGAGTGAAGGCATTGCCGAACTAACCTGGAAAGGTTGCGTCACTCTTGATGAGACCATTATGCATAATAGTGTTGCCATTCTGGCTGATGGCGGCTTTGTCACTACCGAGTTTGCTGATGAGTCTGGCTTTGAGCCAATATTTGCCGGCGAAATCAATGGTGGCGTAAAGGAATGGCATCCCGGTGGCGAGGTTGTTGTTCTGGAAGGCAGTCAGCTTTCTGGTCCCAATGGCATCGTTGTCAGTGACGATGAGCGTTATATGTATGTTGCGGCTTTTGGTACTCGTGAAGTAGTGCGCTTTGATCGCAGCCAGAGTCCTCTTACCAAAGAAACCATTACGCTGGATATTGTGCTGGACAATATTCGCTGGGGTGAGCCTGGCAAATTACTGACAGCCGGTGGTAATGCAGAAGGCGGTGGTTGGTCAGTAGTTGAGGTCGATACGTCTACCATGCAAGCAGTTCGTGTAGGGGGTATGGACGCTGAAGCCGCTATGCAGGGCGTCAGTTCTGCACTTCAGGTTAACGATGAAATCTGGGTCGGCACCTACAATGGCGACAGAATCGGTTATTTCAACAAGCAATAATTTTTTTATTAATTAGGCAGTGACTCTTTCACTGCCTGTTATCTGATTACTTTTATTTGGAGAGCACATGAACAACAGAGCAATGGCAATTCTGCCACTGGCCGTAATGGCAGCAACCTCATTTCAGGCCATGGCGCAGGACGAGAGCACCTACGAAGCGAGCATCGCTTTTGGCTATGTAGGCACTACCGGTAATACTGATACAGATACTTTTAATACCGAAGTTTTGCTGGATATCACTACCGAGTACTGGCTGCACAAAATGAAATTCCAGGGACTGGGTTCCCAGGAAAATGCCCAGGCCACTGCTGAGCGTTATTACATTGGTAACAAATCGGATTACAACCTGGATGAAAACCAGTACCTGTTTTTAAAGGGCAGCTACACCGATGACCGTTTCAGTGGTTTTGAATATCAGATCGCAGGTGCTGGTGGATATGGTCGTCATCTGATAAAAAATGACCGCTTTGAATTACAGGGTTTTGGTGGTCTGGGTTATCGTGAAAACAGTATTATCAATGGCCCTAGCGAAGGCGAGGCTATTATTGCGCTGGGTGAGGAATTTGAGTGGACTATCAGTGAAAACGCCACTTTCACACAAAGCTTTACCACTGAAATCGGTGACATCAGAACATCTTCCATCCTGGAACTGGGACTGGAAACCAATATTATTGGTGATATCACTACCAAGATTGCTTTCCTGGCCCGGAATAACTCCGATGTGCCGGTAGGGCGTAGTAAAAAAGATACACTGACTTCAGTTAGTCTGATTTATTCGTTTTAAACACATCACAAGTCGCAAGTTACAAGTCACAAGTCACAAGTTAAAAAGGGAGCGATGAAATTCATCGCTCCCTTTCTTTTGATTGGTTATCTTTGTAGTTCGGATAATTCCGTAGCTCGGATAAGGCTGCAAGCCGCCATCCGACATGAAGGCATCTCTTATTTACAACGATTTATCAAGGCATTGGTAGAGCTATCAAATTTTAATGTTTCACCATCATTCACCAACTCATCATAAATCCCCGTACTCAACACCTTGCCCAATTCCACACCCCACTGATCAAAGGCATTGATCCCGAGAATAACACTGCGCGCAAATACCTTATGCTCGTAACAGGCGATCAGACTGCCCATGCTTTGTGGAGTTAATTTGTCCAGCACAAGGGTCGTGCTTGGTCGATTGCCCGGAATGACTTTGTGGGGAGCCAGCTTGGCGACTTTCGCTTCGCTCAAGCCCTGACCTAGTAATTCGGCAGTAGCAGCTTCCAGTGATTTGCCATCCATCAAGGCCTGACTTTGCGCGAAACAATTGGCCAATAGCTGCTGGTGCTGCTCTTTGTTGCGGCTGGATGTTTCAGCAACCGCGATAAAGTCTGCCGGAATCAGGTGAGTGCCCTGATGCAATAGTTGATGAAAGGAATGCTGACCATTGGTGCCGGCACTGCCCCAGACAATGCCTCCCGTATTGACATTAACAGGCTTGCCATCCTTCATCACTGACTTGCCCAGGCTTTCCATATCCAGTTGCTGCAGATAAGCCGGAAACAAGTGCAGTTGTTGACTATAGGGCAGAACCACTCTGGATTCTGTATCGAAAAAGTTCTGGTACCAGCAATCCAGCAAAGCCATCATCACCGGAATGTTTTGCGTGGCAGGGGCTGATTGAAAATGATTATCCATGCTATGGGCGCCAGCCAGCAGGGCGCGAAAATTATCCATGCCAATGCCCAATGCTACAGGCAGACCAATTGCCGACCACAGGGAGTAGCGACCGCCGACCCAGTCCCACATGGGGAAAATATTCTCAGCCGGAATACCAAACTCACCAGCCTTTTCCACATTGGTGCTGACGGCGACAAAATGTTTTGCCAGCGCAGCGCTGTCATCA
>Ga0181607_10002486_pt1 | contig 16245 bp, 17 predicted proteins | sample 041ome_9_FD_132420 | JGI IMG/M metagenome (GOLD analysis project Ga0181607, IMG submission 132420) | Coastal salt marsh microbial communities from the Groves Creek Marsh, Skidaway Island, Georgia - 041413US metaG (megahit assembly) | ecosystem: Environmental > Aquatic > Marine > Intertidal zone...
TCGTTTTTTATCTAAGTCAACATCAAGTTCATCAATGTAACGCTCAATCAAAGTCATGTTATCTTCTGCATTCTCAATGATTGCATCATCAACATTCTCTGCATCAAGTTCACTAAAGTCCTCTACAATCTTCACCTCGTGAGCTCCAGATTCTGAAAGAACTTTATCTACAAATCTATCAAACTGATAGAAGTCTTTTTTATTGACTACCACTATTTTAACAAACTTTTCCTTTAATGTCAAGACATCAAAATCAGAATAATTTGTTGTCGAATCATCATAATAAACCTTTTCAAAGATTGTGTATGGGTTGATAATTCTTTCTAGTTCTCTAGTCTCTGTGTCAAAGATATGGAAACCTTTTGGACAACCGTTATCAGACCAAGTCATCTGATATGTATTGCCTAGATAATAGATATGTCCATCATCTGATTTCTTATGAAAGTGTCCAGAAAATACAGTGTCAAACTTTCTTAGAAAATCTTTATCATATCCACTTTCTGAGAAATGTCCAGCGTGCATCTCAAAACCATTGATTTCAAAATGTCCCATACAAATCTGTGCAGAGGTCATTTCAATACTTCTCATAGATTTAGCATAGTTTTCTGCACAAATCCAAGGCATCAAATGAATACCAACACCATCGAATTCTTCTGTGCATGGTGAATCATAACACTTAATGTTTGGATATCTTTCTTCACCAGGCCCACCCAATAGTTCGTAGAGTGAGTTTACCTCATTGGTATTTTTGTAAAAGGTATCGTGATTACCCACAAGCATATGAAGATTAACATTCCTATGCACAAATGGCAGAACAAATCTTTCACGAAAATCTTTTGCAATTTTATAGGAAACAAACTTACGTCTGTCCATCACATCGCCCAGATGGATAACTGTTTTAATACCAGATTTATCAAGATAAGGAAAGAAGATGTCTTCCCAAAACTTGTAGAAGTATTCGTTAAATGCTAAGTTATCGTTTCTGGCGCCAAAGTGAGTATCAGTTATCAGCGCTATTTTCATTTACATCTTCACCTTCATCATCATAAAATTTTTCAAGTCCTTTTGGTTGAACCTTCTTCTTCTTAGGTTTATACACTGCTTCTTGAGGAAGAAAGTTCTTCTGTAAATAATCAACATATGCACTCTGAGCAGATGAATCATCCATACTATCTGTAAGAAATGCTTCTATGTTCATATTTTCAATAATCTTGTGTTTAACGTGTTGTTGTTTTTTCTCTTTTTGAATTCTACGAATAAATGCGTAGTAGATAATTTGTGTAAAATACGCAAAAGGATTCTTTGATTTTTCTGGATTGAAGTTGTGTGCATATTGCAGACAGTTCTCAATTCCATCAGAAATCATTTCATCCCTATAGGTGTAATTGATAAAATTAGGTCGGTAGGATAGATGATTTGCAATTTTAAGGAAGCACTCTCCGATGTAGTTGGATACTGGTGGTTGTGGTTCACCTAGTTCCTCGGCTTCTTTGCAAGAATCTTTCCACTCTTTCATTGCTTCTAGGAACTGTGCATTATTGACATAATGCGCTCCTTTTGTTTTTTTAGTCATAATAACTCCACATATGTTGTTGCGTCTATTTGCAACTTATTGATACATCATACTATATCTTGTTATATATGTCAAGAGAAAAATAATTATAAAAATCTATTGACTTTCTCTTGACAAGAGGGTATATTTACTATGCTGGGTTTGAGAATGAATAGATCTAATGATATGTCTTTGTTGGATGATCATAGTCATCAAAGTCAAATTCTTCTTCATCAATGTCTTCTTCCATGTCATCCATAAAGTTTTCCTCTGAGTAAGCACTACTAGCAAGATGATTGTATTCTTCATCTTGTTTATTCATTTTAAAAATACAATATTCATAAAATTTAGACAAACCATATGATGCTGGAGCTGAGGCCAGAATTTGATTCTCTTGGATTTCTAAGGAGTTTCCTTCTGCGAAGTGCATCCATCTAGATAAAGAAAGAGATTCTTCTATACCTTCAGAAGTTCTTCTAGGAATAGTCATAAGTTTCAGTGGAGTGGAAACACTTATACTTCTTTCATTCTTTTGAATTAGTCCACAAACCACTTCTTCACCACTAGAAAGTTTCAGTATTACAAATTTGTTATCTGAAGTCATTTCATTTTTATCCTTTTAATTTCATAATCAAACTGTTCCTCATTATAGATATTTATTCTTTCTAAAAAGTGATTAATAGTGAAATTGCGTTTTGATTTGTATGTGAGGTCGTCTGCAATGTCGAAGAGGGTAGCGGTATCTTTAGTTTCACTCCTACGCAGTCCACGACCAATACTTTGCAGCGTTCTAACTCTGGACTTATTTGGACTACTGAACACGATGTTATGAAGATTACGGATATTAATACCAGTAGAGAACGTGCCATATGATGCCACAATAATTGCATCTTTTTCTTTTTCTGTAATAGCACGAATGTCTTCTCTTGTTTGGGTGTCTGTTCCACCATATACATAAAATACTTTTCTATCAGTATTTGCTTTTATTAAATCGTAAAGAACACTTCCATGTTTTTCTACAAATTGAAAAAGAACTAAAGTATTGCCTTTTAAGGCTAAAGTCAAGTCTTTAATGAATTCGTTTCGTTTAGGGTGAGTTACAATAAAGTCAATTTCATCTTGATATTTCATATCCTTTACGAGTTTACACTCATGTTCTGGATATGTCAATACTAATGCTCTAATCTTAAAAGAAGCAAGTGTTTTCTCATCAATTAATTCTTTTGTTGAGATAACCTTATTTAGTGATCCAAAGAGACCTTCTAGAACTAATCTATGAGTTTGCATACCATCTAGTGTCCCTGTCAAACCAAAACGATACTTACATAGATGTAGTTTTGTTAGAATAGTTGTAAGAGATTTTGCCTTAAACAGATGAGCCTCATCCCCAACAATACACCCAAATTGTTCAAAGTAACTTTTTGGAAACTTGTAGATAGACTGCCAAGTAGAAATGACAACACGTTTGGTTACATTCTTATCATGTCCACTGTATATCTTCTGCATATATTCTTCTTGCCATCCATAGTCGATAAAGTCAGAATACATCTGTTCAACTAGAGATGTTGTAGGAACAAGAATAAGAATTTTATCTGTTGCTTCTTTTTCTAAAAGCAACATATAATATCTTACCAAAATATAGATTATAAGTGACTTACCAGAAGCGGTAGGACTAAGAAGAAGGGCCCTATGGTTTCTAATAGCATAATCCACGGCGTCAACTTGATAATCACGAGGTTTGATATTTCTTCCATTGGATCGAAGTCTAAGCTGTCTAATGAATCCATCAAGAGTTGCTCTGTCGATTGTTTTTTCATTTTTTAATTCCTCACTAATTTCATATTTGTCACCATAGTCATCTAAGTATTTTATTAGATAGGGTAACAGTCCAGCATATAGTTCTCCAGTTGCTGGAGAAAATAATCTAATTTTACCATCCCAAATTCGGTTACGATATGCGGGCATAAACTTTGCCCCCGGCACCTCAAATGTAAAGAAGTCGGCCAAAGCACGAGCAGTGCTTCGTTCTGTATCTACATAAAGATACACCTCATTCTTTTTTGAGATATTTGTCATTAAATAGCACCGTCAACAAACTTACGCCATTCAATTGCATTCTTAATATCCCATCCACGCTGTTGTATCTGTTTTAGAATTCGTTCACACGAATCTACGCACATAGAATAGTATTCCACCTTCTGTTTAAGTTTGATGAGTTCTTCATCAGACTCTAAGTAGATAGGTAAATCTTGTTTTAGAATTTTATGATCGAAAGGATTATCACGATATACTTCTGGTGATGATTTACCACCATAGTATTCCCATTTCTGTCTATACTTTACTTTATAATTACCTTCATTCATCAATTTCATTTGACGAAAATTATTATAGATAGTAAGGTATTTTTGATGGAGAGATGCAGAACGAAGAGATTCGTCTGCGAGTTCCAAATCATCTATTTTCAGGTCTTTTTCAGCCTGTGATTGTAATTCATCAAGTGTCATTATTTTTCACATCCTTAATAATAAAAGTGAGCAGTGATTGGTTAGAACTTGCTGTTCTATATTATCTCACTGAGGAGACTCAAAGTTGATTGTTCAAGTCAACCTTATCATCTGCTCATACTTATTTATAACCTACGAATTTCGAAGTCTGTAAACTTAAATGTTGCAGACGCAGTAAGACTTGCCACATCAGTGTCTTGAACAGTAAAATCGACTCCAGTAAGTTCTGTTGGGAACATTCCTTTGTATGTAATTTGCAATATAGGGTTATTTTTATTTGACAGAATAGTAAGTGTCCCATCACTAAACATAGAAGAGACACCACCACCAGGCTGTGTGTCTGTATTAGAATTTGTCATATCACTAAATTGCTCTCTACTATTAGGAAATCCTACTCCAATAATCCAATTATAAATTTCTTCCCAATTCTCATAAGTTTCATTTATCAGAAATTCTAAAGTTAAGTCACTATATTCAACACTATCGCCCGCTACAAAAATGTCCTTAAATGGTGTGCTAATTCTTGCATCACCACTTAAAGTAACTGTTGGAAGATTTGCCTTTGTGACAAAATACTCTACTTCTGGTAATCTATTAATAGAAAACCTAAACTGAGATGCTGAAGCATAATCTAAGTTTGTTGGTAATCTACTTAATGCTTTTAATTCTGCCATTTTAGTATTCCTTTTATAAGACTATTTATAATGCCACAAATAAAAAAAGGGAGAGCCCGAAGACTCTCCCCATCAAGATTGGTAAACCCAATTCTTATTTTTGTTACATGATGTTTGTAACTTGAACTCTTCTGTAGTAAGTGTTTGTGTTTGCAGTCAAAGCACCTAGTCCAGCAGTTGTTCCCTGTGCGAAAGGATTTGCAGTTAGACCATAACGTGTCTTAAATCCGATCTTAGGTTGGAAAGTGTTTTCACCAACCGCACGAACCATCTGTAGTGGAACGTATGGGCAGTAGAAAAGACCTGCATCATAAGGGGAAGATCCCTTATAACCAACAACATAATACTGTTTGTCAGCAGTGTTTGCAGAATACGGGTCGATATACACTTTGTAGCGTCCGTTAAGAACACCAGCAAATGTGTTACCAGCATCGTCAACACTTAGGTTGTTGTTAAGAGCAGGAGATGTATCAAGAACACCTGCCATCTGAAGTGCAGAAGCAACATCAGAAGAACAGATAATCATGTTACCCTTACCTCTACGAGTCTGTTGAGCGATTGCGTTAGCATCTCTTTCAACTTGGAACATAAGTCCTTTGAACTTCTCAACACTCCAACGTCCGTTTGAATCAACGTCCATGTCGAAGATACCAGCAGTTGCAGTATCGTTCTGAGCACCCTTAACAGCAGTTGTGTAGATAGTTCTAACAACTTCTCTGTTGATTTCTGCGAGAATTTCAGCAGAAAGGATGTTTGCAAGTTCTGTCTCAGCATCCAAACCGTGGATTGCCTTGAGGTCTTGTGCAAGTTCCATTGTGTATTCTGCCTTTAGGGCACGTGACTTTGCAGTAACGGTTTGTTTCTCGATTGAGAATGCCATTTCTGCGAAAGAGTTACCAGCAGAATCACCTTTTGCTTCAGCAGCAGCAGTGGTCATACCTGTTCCGTTGGTGTATGTGCCTGGAGCAGCATCATTCAACAGGGCAGGGTTAGTTCCTGCTTGTGTTCCAGCACCAGAGAAATCTGTGTCTGCTTCATTGAACATAGACTCAGTTCCAGCCTGTGATGTATAACGAGAACGCATTGCGAAAATCAAACCTGTTGGGCCTGTCATTGGTTGAACACCAGCGACATCATATGCGATTAGGTTTGGCATTGCACGGCGAACAAGTGAAATTAGGATCGGATCCCAATTATCAACATTACTACCTGTTGCGTTAGTTGGTGCAGCTTCTGAGAGGAATCTTCCATCCTCACGAAGTGCTTTTTCTTGGTTTTCTAGAATTACAGTTGTAACAGCTCTGCGATACGAATCCTTGATCTCTGGGAGGTCATTGTGTTCTAGCACTGGCTGCCATTTTTCCTGTAGATGCTCTGTATTGAACATGTTAGGTTCTCCTTATTGAGTTATTTTGTTTCAAATATTTATAATATTTCAGTTTTTTAGCTACGAGCACGTTTGACGTTCCGACTGATAGCATTCATGTATGCTGCCATAGCATCAGAAGTGTCAATCGTATCAGTGCCAGTCGTATCAGTATCAACTGATTCTGTTACAGTCGCAGCAGACTTAGGGAAATAACTTTCCTTTAGTGAGTTTAGTTTGTCTTTGAAGGTTTCTTCATTAACAAAATCAACTTCATCTGCAAGTGACTTAAACTTCTCGACTTCCGTATCTGTCAAGTCTTCAGAGACTTCAGCAAACACAGACTCCCGAACCAACTCCCCTACAGATTTATTCAATTCTGCATTTTTAGAAATTTGTTCGTTGAGTTTCTCTTCTAGTTGGTCAATCTTTTCAGATTGGGCTTCTAGAATATCATACTTTTCATCTGGAACATCAATATAATGTTCTTCAAATAGCGCCTTTAGACCAGAGATGAAATCTTCAGCAATCTCGCCTTTGAGACCTCTCTCAATTGCAATCTCGTTCTCTTTCATCCACTCTTCTACAACATAGTCCATGTATGCATCAACTTTTTCGGTCAATTCATCACGAATTCTATTGACTTCCTCGGCGATTTCTTGAGTTTTTGATTCCTCAATTCTTTCAACCTCAGAGCGAAGTTTAGATTTAACCGCAGCCTCGAAAATAGTTGCAGCCTTATCCTTAAATTCTTCAGATAGTTCTTCACCTTCAGTAAGTGCAGAAACATCTTCTGAAACATCTACTGATGCAAGACGTTCATCCAAAGTAGATTCGTCAACTTTCACTGACTCTTCTTCTTCTCTGTCTTTCATCATAGCACCGTATGCAGCAGTAAGTTCTTTAGCATTCATACCAGTCATTTTTTCAATCATGGCATCTTTCATTGCTTCTTTAGTCATACGAGCTTCGTCTAGTTCCTCACCATCGTGTTCAACTTCAACACTAGCGGCAAGAGGTTCTTTAATTTTGGTTGGTTCGTCATCACCACCGGCATCTTTTGCACCCTTATTCTGAGCATCTTTAACAGGTTTTGTTGCTTTTGCGGCATCAGCACCTTTCTTCTCATCTGGGGATACAACTGCTTTGCCAAGGTCTTGAACTTCACCATCCACCTTATCCATTGATTCACCTTTAGCGGCACCATCTGTTGGTTGCTTTGCTTCTTCAAGCTCTGCAGCAACTTCCGCTTCTAGTTCCTCAATTGTCTTGTCGAGTTCTGACATTGGGATTTCTCCTTAGTTTGGTTATATCATTTATTTATAATGATTAAAGTTTTGACAAAAACTTTGCAAAGGCAAGTGCGGAAACTTTACTGTCTCTTTGTCTTACCCCTTCATTGATTTCGTCTTTGATCTTTTGGATTTCTACTTCTTTAAGTAATCCATTATCCCAAACCCATTCTTTACCCTCCATAATACCTTCAACGAAGGCTTGTGGAGCAGAAGGGTCTGCAACAATATCTGCCGCAGTGGCAAGATAAAAATCATCTTTAACATAGTTTGCACCACCTCTAGATACTAGTGAACCCATGCCTCTAGAAGAGACACCAAGTTTACCACCATCTTTAATTAGTGCTTTCGCAATTTCCCCCATTGGAGTAGAGAGCAGTTTCGCCTCACCAACAAAGTTCTTTCCATCAGCTTCAAGTTTAGTAATCATATGCGATACTCTGTCAAGATTGACAGTTGGGCCTTCTGGATGACCCAGTTCCCCAAACGCACGACCTTCAGCAACAAATTCTTTATTATAACGAGCGACTTCTTTTTCAAGCACACTCATTGGATAGACACGACCATTTCTATTCTTCTGGTCGGCCTGCATGAAGATTCCACGAATCTTCATATCTTTTCCACCGTCTTTTTCTTCAACGATGTATTCTACTTCTTGTATTTGTTCTGCAATAAGTTTCATGGTTAATATCCCGAATTCGTAATTGCTGTTCCATAAAGTGTAGTTGCACCACGCAACCCTTCACCAGCGAGAGTATGAACAACAATGCCTGCTCCAGCACCAACGTAAATAGTTCCTACGTCAGCATCATCAGCAGAATTCCGAACAGTGATAGTTTGTGCAGAACCAGTATTAAAAACCCAAACAGCATTTTCATCTGTAAATTTAGTAGTTCCAGATGCTAATTGAGTTGCTGTTCCTTTTACTTGCATTGTCCTAATCCTTACATTACCGTTAATACTTCTTTTTCAAAATAGTCTAATATCTGTTTTTGCGGAACATTAAACTTTTTTGATACAGAAGTAATTGTTTTGTCAAAAGTATTTAGGAAATCTGAAGGTTTAGACTCCATTTCCTTAAAAATAGCGTCAACAGCCTTCTTCATCTTAGGAGATAACTTCTTATACTCCTTAGACATTTTATGCTCATCTTTTTCTGGTAAGTCCTGTTTGAACTCAGAAAGAGTTTTACTCACTATCTTCTTCTACCTTTGGTATATGATGTGTTACAAAACTATTTGCAACTTCTTGTCTTTTTGTCTCTAGTGCAGCCCCAACCTTTTGAGATAGAGCATTATTGAAATGAGATTCTGCATCCAGATTCTCTCCATTACCAATTGCGTCAACAAAGTCTCTAATACTATTACTCATATTTATTCTCCTTTAGTGGGGTCATTTTGAGCATAGAAGTCATCTCCGCCTGCAGCATCTTCACCACCACCTTCATTTTCAATTTGTCCATCAATCTCATCAATTTCTTCATCAGTGAGTCTGAGGATATTCTTTTTAACATATTCTTTAGAGAAGTATGTTCCAACATAAGATTCGATTTGTCCAAGCATATCCAATCTTTCTCTTAGAATTTCCGTATTCTTCAGTTCTGTAAAGTGACCATCTTGCAGATAATCAAACTGAATGTGTTCTTTAAGTGAATCCCACTCTTCAGTGGCAATAACACCCTTTAGGATAAGTTGTGTTCTAAGCATATCTGAGAACATAACTGCAAATCTTTTACGAAGTCTTTGAACAAACTTTGTAAATTTAAGTTCGTCACGAGTAATGTTATCAGAACGTCCAATAGAAAAGTTGTTTTCAGCTTCTAGTCTTGAAATAGGAACATTCAATGAACGATAGAGTTTCTTTTTAAAATATTCAATATCGTCAATCTCACCAAGGTTTGAACCGCCAGGCAAGGTTGTAATCTCTGTTCCTCTACCACCTTCTCTACGAGGCAACCAAAAGTCTTCTAACATTGACATATGGTTTCTATCATCTCTGATTTCACCAGTTCTTGCATCATATACCAACTTGTTACGATAACGATTCATAACATCTTTTAGGTATTGTTCTGCCTTTGCCTTTGGTAGATTACCAACGTCAATATAAAAGATACGTCTTTCAGGCGCACGAGAGATACGATAGATAACCAACGCATCTTCAATCATTCGCAACTGATTGACAGGTTTAATTGCTTTATGTAAATGTGAAAGGACTGTTCCTTTTTGTGCGTCTATTTGACCAGAAGGACAGTATGTAATTGAATCGGCAGTGATACGAATACCAGAAGTAGAACCACTGGTTTGATCAATACCCTTTTCATTATACAAATAAAATTCCTCGACACCTTTAATAATGTCAGTTCCCTTGTCACTCTTATCTTTACGAACTTCACGAACCTTTCGAATTTTACGAGGGTCAATGTAACGAAGTTCTTGAATACCAAGAGATGGATTTTTCTTATCAATCACTTTATGATAGTATAATCTACCATCAACATACCAACGCCTAAAAATGTCATGTCCTTTGGCATTAAAGTCCAAAAGAGATAACACGGTGTTGAATTCTTCTCTGATTTTTCTTTTAATTTTATCAGAATATTCTAGTCTATCTAAAGATATAGAAACCGATTGGTCTCTTTCGTCTGATACAACAGCCTCATTAACAATATCTTCAATTGCCATGTCACACTCTGGTTGCATAGCAATGTCACGATATCTACGAATTAAGTCAATTTCTGACCTATCTCTTCCGTCAATATCGAGTAGTTGAGTAAAAAACCCACCACCAGCAATATCAAATGCACCGTCATCAGAAGTGGGAAGAGTGAAACCATCACTCTTCCCCTCATCTTTTGCTCTAGTTATTCTAAATCCAAACAGTTCAGCCATAATATTTCTTTTCTCCTACTAGAGTTATTTTCTAACAGGATTATTTATAAGACTTTTTAAGTCTTATGCAGCACCACCACTAGAACCAGTTCCATCAAAATGAGTGTATCTCCAAGTGACAGTAAATGTTTCTACTTCACTTGCAGTATCCCAATTCAATTCGATTGCGTCCATAGCAGTTGGCCAGCAGTTTCTAATCACATGTGTTTTCAAAACATTGTCGTTTTGACGACCCAACTGTTGAACTGTCAAATCAGCAACATATTCGTTGAAATTTGCAGCAGCATTATTGGTGTTAATGTCTTGAATAACATTCATCCACTGTTCAATCATGTTACGAACTGCAAAGTCCGTATCATTGATAATTGTTGTTGTCCAAGGTTCGAACTCTCTGTCTCCATTAACATGTAGAATTCTTCCACGATAGTTAATAGGAACTTCTGTAATTGTCTGCCCAGGCAAAGATGCACCTTTCACAAAGAACTCTGCATTACTAACAGCAGTAACTCCGCCAGGAGCAGTCAGAAGAACTTTGAATTGGTTAGCACGAGCACCCCCACCAAGGAGGTTTGATTTAAATTGATCTAAAGTAGCCATTTTTAACCTCCTACCTCACTAAATGAAACACCAGTTCTCACAGCAATGAAGTTGAGAGTGATGAAGTTGATTGAACGAGCGGGTTTGATGAAAATGTTTGCAACAAACTCATTTCTGTCAATTACTTCTCCAGTGTTATTGGTTTCGTCTGCAACCACTGAGAAATCAGTGATACCTCTACGTCCTTGAACATCTCTGAGGAATGGTTCAACCATGTTTCTAAACTGAGCACGAGTGAACTCATCATTGAACTCAAAGAGTTGGAACTTAGCAGCAGTTGCAATTGCCTTTTCAAGAACCAAGAACAATCTACGAACATTGATTCTGTCAAATGCAGAAGGTCTTGCAAGTGCAGTCTTGTCACCGAAGAGAACTGTTCCTTGGCCTGGGAATGTAACAACAGGGTTAATTCTAGCAGGATATAGGATATCTCTTTGTGTTTTAGTTGGGTTAAATGCGAGTTTAACAGCACCACGAATCTGTCCACGATTGTAACCGCCAGGCGAGAACCAAGGGTCAGCAACTGTGTCAGTGTTAGCACACAAACCAGCAATGTCTCCGTTTAGAGGAACAAAACGATATACATCGTTATACTTGTCATACATGTATTTGTAACCACTGTCAAATACAGCATAAGAAGAAGAGTTCATCTGGTCGAAGAAGCCTTTTACGTTAGTGGTCTGAGTTGCACCAGATGTGATACCAACCACATCTTCTCTACGAGGAGAGATGAATACAACGCAATCTTTTCTGAAATCACCGAAATCAATCATGTTTTTCGCATGAGTAACACCGTCTGTTCCAGTTTGTCCACCACCGGCCAATACTAGATTTACGTCAACTGTTTCAACATCTTTTAGGTAGTCATATGCAAGTGATAGTTCACCAACTGTTGGTGCAAAATCATCAGAACCGATAGAAAGTGTATCAGTAATAGGAAGATGGTTTGCATCAAAGTTAGTTGTTGCACTTGCAGAACTAATTGCAACACCCCAATCTTCACCATCAGAATCGACACCATCTATTTCAGATGCCGGATGACTCATCCACCAAACATGCATTGAACCTCTGTTCACTATTGTTTTGTAGAAATTAGAACCACCCTGTGGAGTTTTAGCATTTGGATGTTTAGACAAGAATGAGAATGTTTCGATTACTGCAAGTGTTCTGTTTCCAGCAACATCTACATCGTAACCAGTGATTTCGCCTCTTGTGTCATAAACTACAACGTGCATTTCGTCTTCAGCAGAACCTAGTCCTTGTCCCTTTGCCCAATCAGATGTGCCTGGAGCAGCATCAAACAAGTCATAGAATCTCCAACGTCTGCGAATTGCAGTTCCGTCAGCGATGACAGATTGGATACCACCAGAATTTGTATCATCCAACAGACGAACAGTTAGATCGTTTGTTGCGATTGCAGTTACTTCATACTGATGTCCAGCAGTCTCTTGTAGATAGATAATATCACCAACTTGGAATTCTGTTCCATCATCAACGGTTACAGTTGTATCACCAACTGCAAGAGCTCCGTCTGTAAGTGAAGTTACTGTCTCTTCAAAAGCTTCAGCAGACGGACAAAGTGTAACCCCAACAGAGTTACCCCATGCGCCTGGATACTTTGAAACCCAGTTTCCTAGTGATGCAGAACCATCTGCATAATTGTTTTCGTAAAAATCATCGTTTGTAATTCTTGCACCAAGTTTTGCTGTAATAGTAGCAGCAGAAGCGGGTGCAGAACTGAATGAAAGTGTAGTTGATGTCACTGTAAAGGCAGTAGTTACAACACCATTAACTTCAACTGAAAGCAAGTCTGCATCAGATACAGCTTGTGATAGTGTGAAGTCAGTTGTTGAACCATCGCCAGTAGCAGAGAGTAGTGATGCACCGCCGCTTGCTACAGCGTTACGAGCACCAGTTTCGACACGAACAACTTTCAAGTTATTTGTATATTGCAAGAAGTTGGCGGCAGTAAACCAAGTTTCGAAATTCGTATTGTTTGGTTTACCAAAGGTATTGATCAACTCTTCTTCCGAACCTACTGTGATGACTTCATTCATCGGCCCCTTCTGAGTGGCAATTGCGATACCACCGATAGAAGTAGCAACAGCGGGAACGACATTAGTTAGATCAATTTCCTTGACTTGAACGCCAGGGGATACTTGAAATGCCATTTCTGTTTCTCCTTATTGGGTTTATTGTATAGAGTTTTTTTCAACTTTACACATTTATTTATAAAAAAGCAAGTTTCAAAAAACTTTTTTATATGCTGACATTTTATAAATAAATGTATGTCAGACTTCTATAACAAATATAAAAAGACAATCAAAGAATCAGCCAAGAGAAACTATCGGAAAAGAATCATTTGGATAAATGAATACCTTGCCAATAAACAATGTAACTACTGTGGTGAGCCTGAAACGGTTTGTCTCCAATTTTATCCCAACGACAAAGAAATTCGTAGGATGTCAACTAGGAAAGGTTTAGGTGAAGAAGATAGAAAAGAAATTCTAAATCAAATAAACCAATCTAAAATTGTATGTTCTAATTGTTTTTTAAAATTAGATAATGATATCACTCTTATTTAGAAAATTACCATTCTGTATCATGTGAACGAACCACTGGACTCCAACGAGTTCCATATTCATCAACAACAGTCTCTCCATATGGGGACTGTAATCCATCATCCATGAATCCGAATGGAGCCATATCCTGTTCTAGTTGATGTTGTTGTTCCATAAACATTCTAGCACGAATATCATCGTCAGTCAACTCTTTAAAGTATGTTTGTTGAATTAACCAAGAAAAGAGAACACAACACATTGCAAGGTCATCTGAGTGTCCATCTTCTGCTTCAAAGGTTTGTCCCTTGAGTATAAATGTAGAAAACTCATTGATTAGATCGTAATCTTGAATAATTAATTTATCTGTTTCAATAATTTGTTTAAGATTAGAGCAACCTAGTTTTTTAACCGCCTTTGTTGTTCTTACCCCAAGTTGTGCCTTTCCACCGCTAAACCCACCGCCAACGACTTGACCCGCACGACCACGCATGCTTGCCATTATAAGGTTCTCATACTCTAAGTCAAATTGTAGAGCAGTAGCAACCTGTTCACCGATATCATTTACCTCAACCATTACATAAGCTTGGTTATATGCATTTGCAACATCATGAATTATATTTGGATATAGAAGAGGTTTTATCTCATTGTTTCTATATTTTGCAGCAATAGTATAAGGAACGGTTGTCACATCAAACACAATAAATGCAGAATAGTCATTTCTTGTTCCTCTTGCAACGTCACAAATAATTGTGTATATGTGATCTGGTTGTGGTTTAACATATAAGTCTAATCCAGCATTTGACTTTATAGGATTCATATAAGCCATTGTTTTAATTTTTGCTGGATTGATTAGTGTATTTGCAGAACCTAAGAACTCACACTCAAACTCTCTTCTGAACTGTTCTTCAGAAGTGTTTGCAATTGTTTCTTCTCTCCATTTATCATCTCTGCCTGGAACTTGACTCCAATGAACATCTATGATATTATAAGAATTTCGTTTGTTCTCTGCATCAGTCCATAACTTGTAGAACATGTTCATACCATTAGGAGTTGATACGATAACAACTTTAGTAGATTTACCAGATGAGATTGTAGGATATACTGAACTAAAGAAGTCCTCTGCAACATTATGTGGAACGAATGCAAATTCGTCTAAGAACAACATATTGTAAGAACCACCACGAACAGCAGATGATGATGTAGAAGATGCAACGACACGAGAACCATTCTCTAAGTCCACAGAACCTTTGTTCCATGACACTACCCCTTGCTGTAACCACTTAGGTAGGTTTTCGTATGCAAGTTGAAGTCTTCCAAGAATATCTCTTGCAGTTGCAGCCTTGTTCGCAAGGATTGCCACGTTCATATTCGCATTGAACAGAACATAATGCAAAACATAAGATACCAGTGTTGTGGACTTACCAGACTGTCGAGGAAGTTTACAAATCGTAAAACGATTGTTGTGAATTGTTTCTACAATATCTTCTTGGAAATCATACATCTCAAAGGGAACTAATCCCTCATCCAAAGAAACAATACGAATATAGTTCTTAATGAAATATATGGGATCTTCCATACACTTCTGATATTCTACGATTTGTTCCTTAGTCCACTCTACAGGAACATTGGATTTTTTTAGTAGTGGATTTCCAAGATAGTGATCATAATTTGCCATAACATAGTTCTAATTTTTAAGTTGCAGTAAAGTATACAAAATTAAATTGTAAAGTAACATTTGTTCTATTATCTGCTTTTCTTAAAGAGTTGCCGGTTTTTGCAGCGTAGTATGATGACTCTTTATCACTATCTGTTAATACTGCAGCAGCGCTCCCGCCTGGCCAAGCAAGAACAGGCATCCATCCAGAGCCTGGATTAGAACCATCACTTTGCCGTTCTAGATTTCTCCAAGCATGTGATGTTGTTGCACCAGAATCAGTAGGAACAAAAGGTAGTGTGCAATTACAAGTAATATTAGAATCGACTTGGGACGAAAGTTGGAAATAGGCTTCGGATGTGTTGCCTTCCGACAACCTAAATGGGCCTTCAACTGCAACCAATCTTCCAATTTTTGCATACTTCATTTTGAGTGTTTCTGATCCACCACCAGCATCACTGAGTTGTATATTAAATGTGCCTTCTTCATAATCGTCAAGGGCGTTGTTGCCAGAGGTGTCTCCGTTGAAGGTAAGGCCACCACCGGCCAAAAGCCGCATACGTTCTGTTGGACTTGTTTCACCAACATTACACGTTAGAAAACTAATATACCCGCCGTCAGAACCATTTATTGCTTGTGCAAGATCAATCTGACTAACAATACCACGATTAGATTTGCCTATAATCCGACCACCAGCAGTTATTGCGTCTAGGGATTGTTTGCTTGTGATATGACCATTGGAGTCAACAGTTACTTGACCGCCACTGGTTGTGATATCCAGATCGGTTGAAGGGCTACTAGTGCCAATGCCTACTCTGTTATTTACAGAGTCAACTACAAGAGTGTCTGTATCCAGTGTGGTTGCACCAGTAACATCTAGTGTTCCAGCAATCGCAATATTAGTGTCTAACTTTGCAGAGGTAATCTGCCCGTCAGCAATATCTGCTGTAGCAACTGTGGTATCTCCTAATGAACGAGAACTGATTTTTCTAATTGCCATTATTCTTTCCCTTTAAGCATTTTTTGTAATTCAGCAGTAGAACCGACAAACAATGCGTTTGTAACATTCTTTGGTGCAGAGTTAGGAACTTCTTTAAGTTTCTTCATCTTTGTCTGCAAGTCACCTAGTTTTTCAGTAACCTCTGCTACTTGTTTAA
>Ga0181607_10002491_pt1 | contig 16227 bp, 18 predicted proteins | sample 041ome_9_FD_132420 | JGI IMG/M metagenome (GOLD analysis project Ga0181607, IMG submission 132420) | Coastal salt marsh microbial communities from the Groves Creek Marsh, Skidaway Island, Georgia - 041413US metaG (megahit assembly) | ecosystem: Environmental > Aquatic > Marine > Intertidal zone...
AAATTAAAATAAAAAAAAGAAAAAAATTGAAATAAAAAAAATTACAAAATTAAAAAAAAAAAAAATAACCAAATTAACTTTTTGACTTTAAACTTTTATAAATTTAAATTTTTAAAAAAAAAAAATAAAAAAAAGATATGGTATATCTGATGACTATTTTTTTATTGGTAATAATTTTTGGAAACACAAAAATCATGAGGTAGCTTTTAAAGCATTTGAAATTTTTTTAGAAAAAAATCCAAAATACCAATTGATTTGTACTGGAAAAACACATGACTCAAGATTTCCCAATTATTTTAAAGATTTGACAAAAAATTTTGAAGTCTTGATTAAAAATGAAAAACTTAAAATATTGAATTTAATACCGCGCACTGATCAATTAAGTTTAATGAAAAATTCTATAGCGGTTGTTCAGCCCACTCTATATGAGGGTGGACCCGGAGGATTTTCGACTTATGAAGCGTTAGCCATCGGTAAAAAGGTAATAATATCTGATATTCCAATAAATAAGGAAATAAATTCAAATAATTTGTATTTTTTTAACCCAAATTTACCTTCAGATCTCGCGAAAATTTTTATGAAACTAATAAAAATAAGAAAAAGTTTAAAGACTAATGTACGATACAAAAGTATCTCAGAAGGTAACAAAAAAAAATTTGGTAAATTTTTATATAAAATAATTAATAAATTTTAATTTTAAAGATTAAATCTTAAAAAGTAAATTATTTTTTAATTTTTGTTAAAAAATTTTTTATTTTTAATGTTTTTGATTTTGTAGATAAAAAATTTTACATAAGGGTATATTTTTTTTAAGGCAAGATAAAACTTTGTATTCACAAAACTTCTTAATTTACTTTTAACTCTATCAATTGAGGATAATAAATAGACATCTTTATTTTTATAATCTTCAGAATTCACTAATTTGCCTTTATTAATAATCGAGTCATTTTTTTCTGCTTTTTTTTCATCAATATGAAAAGCAACAATTGATTGAAAAAAGTCTATTTTATGAATTTTGTTTACATAATTATAGTTTATCTTTTTTGAAATAGATTTTTGATTTTGCATATCTAAAATATTTTTACAAAAGTTAATAAATGAATATTTTGATGGATTTCCAAATTCTCTCATATAACTTGCATGAGTATCTTCGAATATTATTAATCCATCATTGTTTATATTTTTATAACTACTAAGAAATGTACACAATTGTTGTTCGTTAGTATGACCTCCGTCATCAATTAATACATCTATTTTTCCAACTTTTTTATAAAATGTTTCCCAAAAATTGCTGCTTGATTGATTTCCAATATATATTTCAAAACCATATTTTTCCCATCTTTTTGCACCTGGATTAAAATCAATTCCAATAATTCTTGCATTGTCCTTAAAAAATTTTTTCCACATAAATAATGAACCGCCACTTGCAATTCCAACTTCTACCAATGTTATTTTTTTGTCAGAGTACTTTTTTAATAAATCATCATAAATATAGAAATAATTTGTATGTTTGATAGATCTATATTCAGAACTTTCAAATGCTTTAAAAAGAGCACTTTCTTCGTTAATTTTTTTGTGAGCAGACATTTAGAAATTAATTATCTAAAAATTTAATTGGTATGTCGGATTTCATAGTATTATTTGGGTAATCAAGATCTTTTAAAGGATATTCTTTAAAAGATTTTTTTTTTTCATTTTCATTTAAAAGTTCATTTCTTAAAAAAGTAACTTCAAGATGAATAGGATCACCATTTTTATCAGGTTGATCAAAATTATTTCCATGTATATGAACAATCGACATTTTTTTATTTTTTTCCATAAATTCAATCACATTTTTAAGCATTTTATCAACATAACTAAATTCAATTATCAGTCCTGTAAAATCATAATTTAAAATTTCATCTAAAATTTTATATTCATCCATGTCTATATCTACTTTTAAAAGAGTTTTTTTATCATTAATTTGAAATTTCTGTAAAATTTGAGTTATTGATATATTTCCATCACCCTCCTCATTTTTAGGGACTATTTTTTTTACAAAATGAAAAGCCTCTTTACTATTAAAAAAATTTTTATATTTTAAAAAAGTAAATGCTCTACTAAAACTTTTACGATATCTAATGGCCCACCATGACCATTTAAAAAAGTGGTTTACCCAATACAAGCTGTCTACTGTATGATCAAAAGCATAGATTTTAATATTTTTTTTTAATTTACTAAAATCGATTTCAAATGAAAATTCATCAGCTAATCCAAAGGTTACGATTGTATCAGTATTATCGATAATTTTTTTGGACAAAACATACCCCCCATCATGATTTGCCCCAACCCTTAAAAGATCTTCACAAGATACTGGGCGTAATATTTTGGGTAACATTTATTTTTTTATTATTTCGTTAATTTTTTTTATTACATAAAAAATTTCTTTATTATTTAATGAGGTAAAGATTGGTATACTTAATGCTTGATTATAATAATCAATCGAATTTTTAAATTGTATTTTTTTGTAATTGTATTTTTTTTTAAAATATGGTTGCAAAAAAACTGGTATATATAATACTTGTGTACCAATATTGAGTTTTGACAATTCATTCATAATCTGATTTCTTGTTTTGTTAATTGCCTTAAAATTTATCAATATTGTATACAAGTGATAAGCATGTTTGATCCCCATTTTAACACTAGGTGTAATTATGAATTCATTATTTTTAAAACCTTTATCATAAATTTTTGCAATCTTGTTTCTTCTAGATGTAAATTTGTCCAATCTCTTTAGTTGGTTATTTCCTAATGAGGCCTGTATGTCAGTAATTCTATAGTTATAACCTAAATCTGACATTTCATAATACCATCTATTTACATTTCCATTTTTATCAAATGCAATATTCTTATGTTCAAATTTTTTTGGATTTTTATGAATTCCATGAGTTCTAAACAACAATAGCTTTTCATAAATTTTTTTATCATTTGTTGTAATCATTCCTCCTTCACCGGTTGTAATTGGCTTAACAGGATGGAAACTGAAGGTTGATAAATCAGAGTAATAACATGAACCAACTTTAGTTTTATTATATTTGCCTCCTAAAGCGTGGCAAGCATCTTCGATAAGTTTAAATTTATATTTTTTTTTTAATTTATAAAATTGGTTCATATTTGCGCTGTGACCAGCAAAATGAACTACAATCACCAAATCTATTTTTTTTATTTTAAGTAATTTTTCAAGTTCATCTGGAGATAAACAATTTGTCTCTTTTTCAACATCAACAAATTTTGTTTTTGCACCCACAAATTCTCCACAATTAGCTGAAGCAACAAAGGTAATTGGTGTAGTCGCAAGAGTACTTTTTGAATTTATCCCTAGTGCTAGACAAGACAAATGTAATGCAGCAGTCCCTGTTGCGCATGCAACAGCATATTTTGCACCAACATACTTAGCAAAGTTTTCCTCAAATTTATTAATATTTTGACCTTGAGTAATAAAATCACTTGTTAAAACCTTTTTAACTTCAGCTATATCTTGATTATTAATATTTTGTCTTGAGTAGGGTAAAAATCTATTTGGTTTAAACATTTTTATCAGAAAAAAACTTTATAGTAGCAATATTACTATATTTTTTTAAATTTGGATTTTTAATTGATTTACTTTTAAACTTTTTTAAAAAAAGGTCATAAGCATATTCTATTGTTTTTTTAGCTTTAAAGTTTGTAGCTAATTCAAATTTTTTACAGGAAACTCTATAATTTCTTGGATCTGATTGTGAATTAGAATAATTTATTTCTATAGATTTGAATTTTTTTTTCACTATTTTTGCAATATCTTTTATTCTATAATTCAAACTTTCTGCAGATAAATTAAATATCTTATTTGAAACTTTACTTTTAGGTGATTTTATAACCGCTATAATTCCATCTGCCACATCTTCTACACAAATGTTTGGACGCCATTGGTCACCTCCGTGTATATCTATTTTTTTATTAAAATAAGCAAATTTTGCAAAGGTGTTAACCACTAAATCGAATCTTTCTCTAACAGATGGCCCGAACACAGTGCCTAGTCTTAAAATAGTAGGGCTAAAATTTTGATTTTTTATAGACAAAAGTGCTTTTTCAGACATGATTTTGATTCTTGCGTAATGTGAAACAGGATTCAATGATGACTGCTCATTTAAAAGATTATTTTTTTTATCTAAACCATAAACGCTGCATGAAGAAGTATATATGAATTTATTTATATTTAACAAAGAACATAAATGTGAGAAACTTGAAACTGCTAAATAATTAGTTTTTAAAGCATCTTCTGGTTTTGCATTACAAGCAGGATCACCAACTATTTCTGCTAAAAATACCACAATATCAACATCTCTAATACAATTTATTTGAACGTTTAAGTCACAAATATCCCCTTTTATAAATTTAAGATTTTTATTTTTTTTGAAAAAAGAAAAGACAGACTTATCATAAATAAGTTTATCTAAAATTGTAACTTTATAATTTTTATTTAATAATTTTTTTGCAAGTGTTGTACCAATATAACCTGCCCCACCAACAATTAAAATATTTGGTTTTAAAGTTGTTTTTTTATATTTATTTTTTTCCTCAAGTATCTCAATAATTTTTGTTGTTGGAAGAACTTTAATTACTTTGTTGTAATTATTTAGAATAGGAATAAAATTTATTGAGACATTTAAGTTTTTTGCGTTAAAATTACTTTTCAAAAATTTTTTATTTTGAAGCTCATGAAAATATACAAAAGTATATTCATTATTAATAATTTTTTTTAATTTTTCCTTTATAGAAAATCCTTTTAGTATTGCCCTTCTTAAATCACCTTCAGTAAGTACTCCGACAAGTTTTTTTTTTTTATCTTCAACGCAAAGAATGCATCCAAAAGCTTTATTAAAAATAAAAAAAGCATCTTTAATACTTTTATTCTCGTTTAAACAGAAATAGTCATTCATTTATTTTTTTATTTATCTGAATTTTATATCCCAATTTCCCCAGTAATTACTTGGAAATCTATAATCATCCTTAAGACTCTGTTTTAAATCAAAATTTGAGTAGACAATGTATTTAGTATTTTTGGTTAAGTTTTGCACTCCATGGGCATATCCACCAGGTATATGAAGTATACGGGGTTGTTTTGCACTAATTACATATTGTTTTAAATTTAGTTTTTTTTCAGGTTTATTCCAATTATTAATTTTTACTAGTACAATTTTTATTGCACCTTCAATTGGTTGAATGTATTTGTTTTCTTTTTTGTGACCATGCCAAGCTCTAACAAAATTAATTTTATGATTTTGTATTATATAAAATCTTTTTATTTTTTTTGATAAAAAGTTAAAATTATTTGCATAAACTAACTCACCCCTGTCGTCAAAAGAAGTATCTACGTTTAATAATTGAGGTGAGGCCATAAATATGAAGTTTTTATATATAAAGCTATCGATTTTTCAAGGAAATAATATATGTTTTTACACTTAAGGATTAAATGAAAAATACAATAATTTTTGGAAACGGAGAATTTGCCTCGATAGCAAAATATTATTTTTCTGATAGGGAAATTAAATTTTTTTGTGTTGATGATAAATTTTATAAAGATAAAACTTTTGAAAATGTCCCAGTAATTCCACAATCAGAATTACTTAAAATGGATAAAAGTTCAATAGAATTATTTGTGTCGCTTTCTTATAAAAAAATGAACACAATAAGAGCGAATAAATATTTAGAGTTAAAACAGCTAGGTTTTGAGTTTACATCTTTTATACACAAAGAGTCTTATATATCTAACAAATCAAATATAGGAGAAAATTGTTTTATTTTAGAAAATCAAAATATTCAAAGAAACGTGAAAATAAAAAATAATGTTTTTATGTGGAGTGGAAATCATATTGGTCATAATTCTATTATAAAAGATCATACTTATTTAAGTTCACACGTAGTAATTAGTGGAAATTGTGAGATCGGAGAGAAATGTTTTTTTGGAGTTAATTCAGCAGTAAAAGATGCAACTACTATTGGAGATGAGTGTATGATTGGTATGGGAGCAAATGTAATAAAAAATTTAAAAAAAGGATCAGTTGTAATTTCAGAAAAATCACAAATATATGATTCTGGAGAAAAAATATCCAAACTTATAAAATACAAGGTGTAAATGAAAAATATATGGAAAAAAAGTTGTAAAATAATTCCCGGTGGAAACACTCTTTTGTCTAAAAGGCCAGAGTTGTGGCTTCCAAAAAAGTGGCCATCACATTTTATAAAAGCTAATGGAATTAATGTGACCTCAATAGGGAATAAAAAATATAAAGACTTTGTGTTTGCTGTTGGCACAAACGTTCTTGGTTATGCAAACAAATTTATTGATAAACCTGTTATCAAGGCAATAAATAGTGGAACGATGTCTTCATTAAACTGTTATGAGGAATTTGAATTAGCAGAAGAATTATTGAAAATAAATAAATGGGCAGATATGGTTAAATTTACCAGGGGAGGTGGAGAAGCAAATTCTTTAGCAGTTAGAATTGCTAGAGCAGCCTCTGGTAAACAAAATGTTGCTTTTTGTGGATATCATGGTTGGCACGATTGGTATGTTGCGAGCAACCTTAAAGATAAAAATAGTCTTAAAGAGCATTTGATGAGTGGTATTTCTACAGATGGTGTTCCTTTAGCACTTAAGAAAACTGTACATCCATTTATATACAATGATTTTGTAAATTTAGAAAAAATAGTAGCAAAAAAAAATATAGGCACCATAATAATGGAAGTAAAAAGAAATTTTGATCCTACAAATCATTTTTTACAAAAAGTAAGACAATTGTGTAATAAAAAAAAAATTATTTTAATTTTTGACGAATGCACCACAGGTTTTAGAGCAAATTACGGAGGACTGCATCAATCTTATAAGGTAATTCCTGACATGGTTATGTTTGGAAAAGCATTAGGTAATGGATATGCTATCGCTGCAGTTTTAGGAAAAAGAGAGATAATGGAGGCAGCGAAAAATTCTTTTATTAGTAGTTCTTTTTGGGGAGAGAGAGTTGGATTTGTTGCGGGATTAAATACCTTAAAATTAATGAAGAAAATAAAATCATGGGAAATTATTAAGAAAACAAGCGAATATATAAAACAAAATTTAAAAATTTTAGCTAAAGAGAATAATCTTGATATGAATGTAATGGGAATTCCTGGTGTGCCAGTTTTTGTTTTTAATAGTAAAAATAATCTTAATTATAAAACCTTAATTGCACAAGAAATGATGAAAAAAAAATTTTTAGCTTCAAATTTAATTTTTACCTCAACGGAACATAAAAAAAGAGATATAGATGATTATTTTTATGAACTCTCAAAAGTTTTTAAAATAATCCAAAAATGTGAGAATGGTGATAAAATTAAAAAATATTTAAAATCCCCAGTCGTTTATTCTGGGTTTAAAAGATTAAATTAATGTTTAATAATTTTTTTAAAAATAAATTTAAAATTAATAATTTTAATATAGGTTCTAAAAAAACCTATATAATTGCAGAAGCTGGTTCAAATCATAATGGAGATTTTAATCAAGCAATAAAATTAATAGATGCCGCAAAGTTTGCAGGGGCTAATGCTATTAAATTTCAATTATTTAGATCCGAATATTTTGTTAAAAAAAACTCAAAAGAGCATAAATTCTTAAAAAACTATGAATTTAAAAGAGAATGGCTTTATAAATTAAATAAGTATTGTAAAAAAAGAAATATTCATTTCTTAGCAAGCCCATTTGACAATGAAGCATGTGAATTGTTAGTAAAAAATAAAGTGGGAGCAATTAAAATTGCATCTACGGAAACATTTAACTTAAAATTAATAAATTTTATTTCAAAAAAAAAAATTCCTTTAATAATTTCGACAGGAATTTCAAATTATATTGATATTCTTGAAGCTTTAGAGATAGTTAAAAAAAATAATAATAATGAAGTCGCATTGTTACAGTGCTCTTCTGTATATCCTACTCAAGATTTTCAGGTTAATCTAAATGTAATTGATGATTATAAAAAAAAATTTGAATTTCCAATTGGATTTTCTGATCATACACTTGGTATCCTTGCCTCAGTCGCTGCAGTTGTAAAAGGAGCAAATATTATTGAAAAACACTTTACTCTTAGTAGAGATCTTGAGGGACCAGACCATTCATTTGCAATAGAGCCAAATGAATTGAATGAGATGATAAAACAAATCAGATCCATTGAAAAAATGCTAGGAAATCTTAATAAATATCCTCTTAAAGAAGAATTGGATATTTGTAGAAAAAAAGGGTTGTATGCAAAAAAAAATATTAAAAAAAATCAAATTATTAAACTTGAATACATTGAGAATAAAAATCCACAGAAAGGAATAGAGGCAAGATTTTTGAAATTAATCGATGGATTAAAATCAAATAAAAATCTTTACAAAGGAAAACCAATTTTGTGGAAAGATATAAAATAATTTGAAAAAAAAAATTTTATTCAGAGTAGATTATAATAAAAAAATTGGATTAGGTCATATATTTAGATGTTTAAATTTAGCCCTATTATTAAAAAAATATAAGCACGAAGTAACTTTCTTAGTAAAAAAAGAAAAAAAAGTAAACTTAATTAAAAATAAAAAAATTAAATTTATTTTTCTTAAAAAAAATATTTCGTTCAAGGATGAAGCCAATTTGATTTTAAAATTATTCAAAAGGGATAACTACGATTTTTTAATTTTAGATATTGATAATTTTCTTACTGATAAGTTGAAATATGAGAAGTTTTTAGAAAAAATAAAAAATATTTTAAATAAAACAATTTGTTGGGACAATATAGTATCGAATAAATTTAAATTTGCACTAACCTACAGACCATATCCAAATTATTTAAACTTAAAAAAAATAAAAAGAGACCAGAAAATACTAAGTGGTTTAGAAAATTTTTATTACCCTTTTGTTAAAGAAAAAAAAAAGGATGGATATAGAAATATTTTGATTAGTTTAGGAGGAACAGTTCAAACAAAAATTTTAAAAAAGATTATTTTAAATATTAATTTAATTAAAATGGAACATAAACTAAATATAAAAATTTTAAATTTTGGAAAAAAAAAAAATATTAAAAAAACTAGACATCATAATTTTTCAACTATCACAAAACCAATTATAAATAGTAGGATTTATGACAATATTGATATTGCAATAATAAGTGGAGGAATGTCAAAATATGAATGTATGTTGAATTCAATACCATCTATAATCATTAATTTAAATAAACAACAAAGTTGGATCAATAAAAATTTGAATGTTAAAAAATTATCTTTAGTTGTAGATAATATCAACTTATTTTATAAAAAACTAAATATTCTGTTATCAAATAAAAGCTTAAGGACAGAAATTAGAAATAATTGTTATAAGATAAGAAAAAAATTTGATGAAAAAAAATTAATAAATAGTTTGCTAAATTCATGAAAAAATCACTTATAGAAATTAAAAAAATTTATGAAAAAGATTTAAAAAAATTCGGTCCAAATAACAAAGGTGTCGGTTGGAAAAATAAAAAAGAAGCAACTATGAGATATGAAATAATGTCTGGTTTAATGTTAAAAGCAAAAAAAAATCATTCAGTTATAGATCTTGGGTGTGGGCTATCAGATTTATACAAGCATCTCAAATCAAAGAAATTTAAAACTAACTATACTGGCATAGATCTATCGGAAAAAATGATAAATATCTGTAAAATAAAATACCCAAAAAATAATTATTATTGTTTAGATATTTTATATGATCATAAAAAAATTCCCAAGGTTGATTATATTATTATCAATGGACTTTTTACTCAAAAAGGAAATTATTCTAATTCAAAAATGTTTAAATTTTTAAAAAGTGTTTTACAAATTTCATGGAAAAAAACTAAAGTTGGTCTAGCTTTTAATGTTATGTCAGAATACGTAGATTGGAAAAATAGAAAAAATTTTTACTTAAATTTAAATAAAATAACAGACTTTATAAATAACAATTTGGGAAAAAAATTTATTATCAATCATAGTTATGGACTCCATGAATATACCATCTTCATTTATAAAAAAATTTGATAATTGGGAAAAAAAAGGAATAATAATCAAACCTCATTTTTCAAAGAAATGGATGAACAGTCATGTTGCAGTGCCCTTTGCTGAAAAAATTGCAAAAAATAAATTTAAAGTTTATTTTTGCATAAGAGATAAAAAAAATAGATCACATATAGTAAGTAGTATTTTCGATGATATAAAAAAAAATATTATAAAAAAAATAAATTCAGAGATTATATTAAATCCAGGGAAATTAGGAGAATTTGATGAAACAGGTGTAACACCAACTTGGGTTTTAAATAAAAATAAAAAGAAACTTATGTTTTATGTTGGCTGGAGACCTGCTGGAAGTGTGAGACTTTCATTGTTTGCAAGTTTGGCAATAAAAAATAAAAATTCAAAAAAATTCAAAAAAATTGGAAACTATCCTCTTTTAGATAGATCTAAAATAGATCCTTATTTAACTGCTACTTTAAGCATCCTTAAAGATAAAAGTATGTATAAAATGTGGTATGTATCTGGCGAGGGATGGATAAAACAAAAAAATAATCAAACACTACCCAAATACAATATAAAATATGCCGAGTCTAATGATGGAGTTAATTGGCGAAGATCTGGTCATATTTGTATAAATTTTAAATCAAAGTCAGAGTACGCAATTGCACGACCTTCTGTCATAAAACTAAAAAATTTTTTCTTTATGTGGTATTGTTATAAATCACTAAAACAGGAATATAAAATTGGTATGGCTGTATCAAAAAATGGAAAAAATTGGAAAAGATTTGATAGATATTGTAAATCATTAAATAATTGTAGAAATAAATGGGAAAAAGAGATGTTAGCATACCCACATGTAGTAAAAAAAGATAATGAGCTACTTATGTTTTATAATGGAAATGGATACGGAAAATCAGGTATTGCTCTTGCAAAACTAAATTTAAGAATGTAAAACCACTTGTTTTTAAAAATGAGCATATATATCTTTGATAATAATAATAAAAAAATTATTCCAAAAAAATATTTAAAAAATATTCAAAATTTGCTTAAAAAAAAGCATGTTGTAATACTGAAAAATATTTTAGATCCAGAAAAATTAAAAGAAATTAGAAAAATTGCTTTTGAATTTGGAAAAAAAAATCAAAATAAAAAAATGTCCAATTTACCATTTATAACAAAATCTTCTTCTCGTATTGACAATGAACACCCAAAAATGAGAGTAAAATGCATCAATCATGTCTTTAGGCCCTCAAGAAAAGACAAAAAATTTAAAACTTTTTTTAAAATAACCGATCAAATAGATGATCTAAGAAATATTTTACTTAATATAAAAAAAAAGGATTATGCAAAATCAAATAATGAAAAAGGTTTTGTTTCTAGACCATCAATTAAACACTATCCGTTAGGTGGAGGATATATGTCCAAACATACTGATGAAGTTTTGGGAAAACACTCTTTGCAAGTTATTACACCTTTGTCTGAAAAGTTCAAAGATTATAAAAATGGTGGATTAAAGCTAAAAGTTAAAAAAAAATGGCATGATATTGATGAAAAACTCAAATTGGGATCAATAGTTATCCATAGGCCAGATTTGGAACATAAAGTAGAAAAAATTAATAGAAATAAGAAAATTCAATGGGGCAGTATTCTAGGAAAATGGTCACTAATATCAAACTTAGATAAGTTATAAAACTTAAATAATTAAAATTTTAAAGATATAATTGAACTCAAAAATATGACAAGAAGATTGCTAATTGTTCCTGCAAGAAGAGGATCAAAGAGAATTAAAAATAAAAATATTTTAAATTTTTATGGAAAGCCAATTATTGAATATGGTCTGGATGTTGCTTATAAATCTAAATTATTTACAACTATTCACATTTCAACAAATGATCCAAAAATTAACATCAAATATAATAAAAATGAAAAAAATAATTTTCTTAGACCAAATAATCTTAGTACAGATAAAATCCCACTAACAAAAGTTTTAAAATTTGTACTAAATAGATATGAAAAATTAGGAGATGGATATGATGAGATATGGATGATGCTTCCTTGCTCACCTTTGTTAGATAAAAAAGTATTGCATAGAGCAAAAAATCTTTTAACAAAAAAAAATTGTGATGCATTCACTACAGTTGGCAAGAGCAGAGTTCCTTTTTACTGGTATTATCGGCTTAAAAATAACAAATTAATTCCTTTTTTTAAAAATTATATCAACAGGCCCTCTCAAAGTTTACCAAATACATATTATGAAATTGGTATACTTGCTGGCTGGAAAACAAAATACTTTAAAAAATGTATAAAAAATAAAAAAGAATTTAGTTTTTTGCCAATAATTTTAAATTTTTTTCAATCATTTGATATTGATACGTATGAAGATTTGAATATTGTAAAAACTATATTTAAATTCAAGTTAAATAAATATGCTAAAAAAATTAAGTAAAACAGAATTTAAACAACATTTGAAGAACATTCAAGTATTTGGATATACAAAAGTTGATGCTTTTATATTGCCAAAATTTAGAAAAATTTTATTAAATCAAGTTATCGAAGAACATAAAAAAATAGGTTTAGAAACAAAAAATTTAAAAGGCCTTCCCGCGAGAGATAAAAAGGATTTAAGAGTTTATAATCTTCCAGAAAGACACAAAATTTTTACAGATCTAATATCTAATACAAATCTTGAAAAATTTCTTAAACCTTTAATAAATGATCCATACTACAGAATGTTATCAAATAATTTACCAAATTATATTGTTGGAAGTTTCACAGCAAGATCAAGTGGGTACAAATTAGATCTTCACATAGACTCCATGTTTCCATTTCAAGGATCAACACCTATTTCTATACTTATACTTTTTGTTTTAGAAGATATGAATAAGAAAAATGGTGCTACAGTTTTGGTTCCAGGATCACATTTAAGTGGTAGGTATACTGATAGAGAATTAAAGAATGTAAAAATTATTAATGCAAAAAGAGGAGATGTTTTAATTTTAGATAGCAGAACCTGGCATGGAACTACTGAAAATAAATCAAAAAAAAGTAGATGGTTAATAAATGCTTGTTTAACACAATGGTGGCTTAAGCAGCAGGTAAATATTACTAACACAATTCCAAACAAGATATTCAATAAACTCTCAAACAAACAAAAACAATTACTTGGTTTTTGTTCAATTCCACCAAACTCAGAGAAAGAGAGAATTAATACTAAATGTGGATATGATTTTTTAAAAAATTTTAAATAAATATGTTCAATCAAAAAGAATATGAATTTGCTGAATGGGAAAAGTTTTTTATAAATAGAAAAAATTTTCCAAAATGGCCAAACGAAACACTAACAAGACTTATATACGGTAATTTTTTAAAAAAAAAAATTATTTTAAAAAAAAGTTCTAAAGTTTTAGATATTGGATGTGGTTTTGGAAATAATTTTGCAATATTCAAAAATTTTAAATCAAAGCTGTACGGAACTGAAGTTACAAAAAAGAGTGCGAACAAAATAAAAAAAATTTTAAATGCGGGGAAAATTAGTGCCGACATACGAGAAGGCAATAATCAAAATTTACCTTTTAAAAATAATTTTTTTGATTTTGCGATGTCATTGAATGTTATCCAATACGAGAGAAATTTAAATGATGTAAAGACTGCACTTAGTGAGTATAGTAGGGTACTAAAAAAAAATGGAGACATTATTTTGATAACAGTAGCTCCAAAACATTATTCTTATTTAAAGGCAAAAAAAATTTATAAAAATGTATATAGTTTTAGAAAATGGCATTTTATTGAAAACCAGATTTTTTTTTATTTTGACAGTAAAATATATTTAAAATCAATATTAAAAAAATACTTTAAGAATATTGAAATAGGAACTTCCTTTGAAAACTTAATGGGTACAAAATTGGAATATTTTTTAGTTAGAGCAAAAAAAAAATAATAAAAATATCTAAATGTAACTCGCTCATTTACCTTGAATAAGTTCTATAAAATTATTTCAATCTTTTTTGTTTTTCTAGAACAAATTCACTACTTGAAAATTTAAAACTACTTGTAAAGTTTTTTAAGCTAAATAAGTCATTATATCTAAGTTGAATACTTACCCTTGGTTTATTTGATGAATTGATGCCACTTTTGTGTACAAGGAATTGACTAAAAACCAATATCTCATCTTTCTTAAGAAAAATTTTTTTTTCTTTTGATTGAAGATAATTTTTAATTTCAAATGTGGCTTTTTTTTTATTTATAAAATTTAAATAACCCTTTTTATGAGAATTTACATAAATAATCAAAGCGCCATCTTTATCACTAACTTCTGTAAGGTTGAACCATATTGTAATTGCATTGTGTGATAAAAAGGAATACCAAAAATCTTGGTGTTTTAATGTTTTAAATTTTTTATCATTTGGCCTATCAAATCGAATTTGTGTACCAGTTCCAATTAGTGGATATTTAACCCCTAAATTTTTACTGATATTTAAAAAGTCTTTACATGTTGCAAGTGAATAAAAAATTGGCTCAGATGGAAAAATTTCATATAATGATTTTAATATATTAACCTTTTTTCTCTGATCAATTTTATATATATCCATCATTATTTCATCAAAATTTTTATTTTCAATTTTTTTTAATTTTAATTTTTTCAGCAATAAACTAACTTTATTTATTAATTTCATTTTCACTGAATTTTTAATCTTAGGAATTGATTTTGCTTTAATAATTACATAACCATTTTTTTTTAATTTTTTTCTGTAATTTGAAAAGTCCATTATATATATTTATATACTTTTAATTTAAAAATTAATATTAAAAATATATATATGAAATTTATTTATGGTGCTGCTAGTTTAGCAAATAATTACCATAAAAAAAAAAAATATAATTTACCTAAAAAAGAAAAAATAAAAATTTTAAAAAATTTAAATAAATTAGGTATTAAAAAAATTGATACTTCCCCTGATTATGGTGATGTTGAAAAACTAATAGGTTTATATTGCAATAAATCTATATTAGTTGACTCTAAACTGCCTCGTTTAAACAAAAGATTAAGTACTATAAAATTATCCGAATGGATAGATAGAAAAATTGATAAAACATTAAAAAACATAAATGAAAAAAAATTAAATACATATTATTTCCATGATCCAAGAGATTTGCTATCTACGAATGGAGAATTAGCTTATGATAAAGTTAATAAACTAAAGTCACAAAATATAATTAAAAAAATCGGCATTTCAGTTTATGACCCAAAAATTTTAGATTCTATTTTAAGTAATTATGACATCGATACGATACAATCACCTTTCAATATATTTGATAATCGAATAATTAAGCCAAAATATGAAAAAAAAATAAAGAATAAGAAAATAGAATTAATAGTAAGATCGGTATTTTTACAAGGTATATTAATAAATAAAGAATTTAGATTTAAAATAAAAGACATCAAGTCATTAAATATATTAGATAAATGGTATGAATATTTAAAAGAAAATAAATTAAACGCTTTAAATCAATGTATCAGTTTTATAAAAATGAATGATATTAAAAATATAGTCGTGGGCACAAATAAGTTTAATGATCTTTTGAAAATTGTTAATTATGAATACGAAAATAATAAAGATCTTATGAAATTTAAAACAAGTTATAAAAATTTAATTGAACCATTTAGATGGTAAAAAATAAATATTAATTATGGGGAAAAATATTAATTTACTTTATAAAAATCTTTCAAATAAGTATTTTTTTCGAAATAAAAATAAACTTTTAAATTCTCAAGGTTATACAAAAGAGCTGTTATTGTTATTAGATATCTCAAAAATAGAACCTAAAGCAGTACTGGAAATAGGATGTATGGATGGATATAAGTTAAACGAAATAAATAAATTTTACAATAAAGCAAAAATTAAATATTTTGGGATTGATTTATCTGACAAAGCTATAGAATATGGAAAATCTAAATTTAAAGATATAAAGCTACTTAAAAGATCATCGCTTGATATCAATAAATTTAATTTTAAATTTGATCTAATAATTTGTGATTTTCTTTATTTATTAGACAGAGAGCATATTTTTAAGCAATTCGATTTAATTTATAATTTGTTAAGCAATAAGGGAAATTTGATTATTTCAGACTTTGACCCCTCTTTTCCACATTATAATTATGACAAAAGAAATAAAAAA
>Ga0181607_10002499_pt1 | contig 16202 bp, 18 predicted proteins | sample 041ome_9_FD_132420 | JGI IMG/M metagenome (GOLD analysis project Ga0181607, IMG submission 132420) | Coastal salt marsh microbial communities from the Groves Creek Marsh, Skidaway Island, Georgia - 041413US metaG (megahit assembly) | ecosystem: Environmental > Aquatic > Marine > Intertidal zone...
AATATCATCTGCGAACATTCTACTAAGCGCAATAGTTGATTCACCAGTTCCAAAACCAATATCTATAATAAGATTTTTTGAGGACAGATTAGTTAAATCTAATGATTTTTCTGATTCTTTTAACTGATTAAAATTTCTTGATCTAAATGATTTGTAAAATACTGGTCTAATCATCAGTGATTAAACCCTTAGATGGTGATGACGCACTTCCACACTGATTTTTCTCTATTCTACCTGCAAGATATGCATCTCTTCCTGCTTTAATCGCGTTTTTCATTGCATTAGCCATTAGAATAGGATCTTTTGCAAGTGCTACTGCGGTATTCATTAATACACCATCACAACCAAGCTCCATCGCTATGCAAGCATCACTGGCTGTTCCAACCCCTGCATCAATAATTATAGGCACATTTGCATTTTCAACTATCTCTCTGATATTAAATTCATTGATTATTCCAAGACCAGATCCTATCGCAGAGCCAAGCGGCATGATACACTCACATCCTATATTTTCTAGCTCTTTTGCAACTATTGGATCATCAGTTGTATAAACCATGACCTTAAAGTCTTTATTTACAAGTAACTCTGAAGCTTTCAGCGTTTCAATAATATTCGGATAAAGATTTTTACTTTGGCTTAGAACTTCTAGTTTTACTAATTTACTTCCCTCTAATAATTCACTTGCAATTTCACATGTGCGCACTGCATCTTTTGCAGTGTAACAGCCCGCAGTATTTGGAAGAATCGTATATTTCTCCGGTGAGATAAAATCAAGGAGATTATGTGCTTCTTTATCCTGACCAATATTTATCCTTCTTATTGCAACTGTTACCATTTCACATGAACTAGACTCTATAGCTGCTTTTGTCTCATAGAAATCTCTATACTTTCCAGTACCAAGTATCAGACGTGAATCATATTCTTTAGTATCTATTATCAGTTTGCTCACTCAACCGCCTCCTATTGCTGTAACGATTTCTACTTTGTCACCGTCTTTTAGAGTAAACGATTCATGTAAGGATTTTGGTACAATTTCTTCATTAACCTCGACAGCATAGTATTTATGATGAACTTTAATAGATGTTAACAGCTCTTTGATTGACCAGTTATCATCTAGAACTATGCTTTCATTATTTAATAAAATTTTCATGATTATATCTCTATGATAATATACTCGCATAATTATATATAGATGGTTTATTGCCGGAATAGCTCAGTTGGCAGAGCATCGCATTCGTAACGCGAAGGCCAGTGGTTCGATTCCACTTTCCGGCACATAGTCAATCTAAAACCTATAATATTTATTTAGTAGAATTTTGATTTTCATTTTTAGAGATATGGGCGTCTTTGACACAAGTTTATATATTAAGGCCCTTATCGCAATCGTCTTACTTTTTTTTATATTCTTAAATATAGATTTAGTATTCATCAAATGCGTACGTTTATCCTTATCATTAATGAACGCTCTCGCCTTAATTCTATTAGTTAAAGCTAGTTTATGATTTTGACTTAAATATTTATTTATAAAACTTAGATCGTTTGAAAGAATCTTTGATAAGTAACGCATAACTTCATCATCGATTTTAATGTATTTATCTTTTGTTTTTACTTCAAGGCTTTCTAAAACTTCTGCATACAAGTGACCATAATACTCATGGCTCTTGTTAAGTTTTCGTACGATAGTATTTTCTTCTTTTGTGAGAGATCTATTTTTATCTGACGATTGAGGGATATTTTGAAGCTTTTTTTTATTTATTTTTATTAATTCTAGTAATTCATCTATAACATTATTTGTATATTTAATTAACTTAAGCTGGAAGCCAAATTCTTCACTCATTCTTATCCAGTTACAAATGATAGAAAATTGATCTAAATTCTTTGTTTTAAGATAATTTACAAAGGTTTTAGTATAACCATGTTTTTTTAAAGCCTGACTCCATAATGAGTATAAATACTCAACTGGTTCCCTCACAACAAGTAAAACGGTTGTCTTACAGTTATGTCTAAGCAAAAGGTCTCTACAATTATTCCTATCAATAAATCTAAAAAGCGATTCATTTGATAGAACGGTTTTATCTTTTAACACGAATGATTTATCAAGCAGTAAGTATCCATTTCCTGATTGGACAGTGCTACTAAAAAACTTTCTGGTAAATTGCGGATAATAAATACCTTCTTGTTCAAGCAATAATTTATTTCCATCAAGTAAATCTTGAAAATATGATGTGCCAGTTTTTGGGTGGCCAATATGGACTATTAATTCTCTCAATTAACTATAATGGTTGTAATTTGTTTCTGTATTAAATAATAAACTTTTTTGCAAGAATCATAACGGTGTATGCAATGCAAAGTAAGATACCTGCGATTAATCCATACATTACAAACATAAGACTTGTATTTTCCATTTTAAGATCAGACTTTACAATAAAATTTTCATTATCAAATATCCGATTTATAGTACTTTCCATATCATTATTTAAAAAGAATATATAACTATGTTGTTGTGTATCTGAGAATTCAATGTTTTTAAAATATTTAATAAAATCACTCCTGAGTTTTCTTTCAATATGCAAATCAATCATCTCATCAATATTTTCTGATTGGCTCCTGTATACAAATATTTTAGATTTTTTGTAGTACTGCAAGCTAGGCTGTTTGTCTGATTTATAATTGAAGGACAATATTTTAATGGTCGGCATCTCAAGTATTAGACTTTCTTTGAAATAAGGTTGATTGAAGTTAAGTATAAATTCTTTTTTATAAATTTTTGGAGTTGACTGACCGTAGTTAAAAAAAAATATTATCGATACGCTCAGAATGAACAGGTATATGTATTTATTATTATAAAATATTTCTCTCATTTAGGTATTTATAATAACCCAATTTACTAGAGAATGTGATAAAATTGGTCGAATTTAAATAACTTGTCCAAGTATAACAATTGTGATTATTAATAAAACTCGACCTACTTTTTGTTTTTGGTTAACTGGTTTACCTTGTTCTGGTAAGACTACTATTGCAAAAAAGCTGGTTGAAAAGCTGAACGCATTATCAAATGTAAAAAGTATAAATCTGGATGGTGATTTACTAAGAGAAACTTTGAGTTCAGATTTGTCTTTTTCTGAAAAAGACAGAGAGGAGGCTAATCGGAGAGCAAGTCAACTTGCTTACATACTGCAACTTAACAAAATAACATCGGTGGTGAGCATGATATCACCAACGAATCATGCCAGAGAAGAGGCATCAAAATTATTTCCTGAAGATACATTTAAATTAATCTATCTTTCAACACCGCTTAACGTTTGTAAAAGCAGAGACGTTAAGGGCCATTACCGGAAAGCTGAAAATGGACAAATAGCTAATTTTACTGGCTTATCATCAGAATTTGAAATACCAGAAAACTATGATTTGAAAATTGATACTACTTCTCATAAGATTGATGAATGTGTAGATCTTATCATGAATAGCTTTGACTACTATTAGTGAATAGTAGTCTTATTATCGCTGGTGCACCAAGATCAGGAACAAGTGCATTAACGCATTACTTATCACAACTACCTGAATACAATACAGACTATAAACTTAAGGACTTTCCTATAATATCCATGCCTGAAACTCTAGCAAAAAAAGACATTAGATCAGCTGAGACAGTTATTTTATCCAGATATAAAAAGATAAATTTATTCAGCGATGTAAATATAATCTACCACAGTAAATCTATAGAAAATATTAGAAAATACTTTGGCTCAAAATTTTACATTCTTGTTATGTTGAGAAATCCTGTCGACAGAATAGTTTCAGAATTAATATATAATCAAAATCGAAGAGTAGATAGAGATGACTTTGCTTTTTCATTGAAAAAAAGTTTTGAAAGTAGGCATCTATATAACAAACATGGTCAAAACTATTTCTTCTACAGTCTCTATAATAAACATTTAGACAACTTACGTAACAGTCTAAAAAATGATGAAAACCTTATTACTTTGAATTATGAAGAATTCTTTAATAAAAAAATACAATCAAACTTCAAAAAACTTCTAAATATTATTAATGTTAAATACACAAAAAGTATAGACTTTAAAAAAATTAATATGAGTAGTGAGAAAATTAATAGCGAGTTTCTCTCTAAGCTCTTGTTTGATCCTAAATTCTTAATATCAACTAAATCACTAATCAAAAAGGTTGTACCCATTAAAGTTAGACGTCAGATAATACATAGTATTTGGTCATTAAGATCATCTTCTGAAAATAGTAATGATAAAAGCTACAGAGAAAAAATCAAAAGTCATATTCTAGATAATTATAATATTTTTTAATTTGCTATGACTAAAGTAAAATCTAATGGCTTTAAACTTATTCTGAATAAATCTACATTTTTTATTTTATTGGCTACCCTAATAGCATCTTTGAGTGAGCTTATCTTTCAATATTTGATACTTAATTATATTGAGGTTGAATCAGTTGCAAATATTTCATTAACGCTGAACGTTATAAAATTTCTAACAGTTTTAGGATGTTTAGGCACACACATCTACCTTTTACAATCTCTTGCTAAGTTTGGTAAGTATGGCATTGACTATTTAAAATTTAGTTACAAACTGACCTTCTTAGTATCGATTAGTTTTTCTCTAATTCTCGTTTATTTATTGCAACATATAAACCTATCGTTTGAACTTAAAACATTGCTTTACCTATCAGCTTTTCAGATACCCTTACGTGTGTTATTAATGATTTGTCAGTCTATAAATCAATATGAAAAAAGGTATAAGCGACTTTCACATTTTCATCATCTACCGATAACACTAAAATTGATAATCCTTCTATCATTAGTGGCTTATTTTGACTTTATTGATAGCAAAATAATTATTTGGTCTATAAATTTATCACTCATAATAATATCGCTATACAATCTAGCGCAAATTATAAGTTCCTATAATGGCACCCTGATCTATCAAAATATAGCCGATAATACAAAAAACCATATCAACAATATTCATGATAGCTTTAAAAATAATTTTAAAAAGCTTTTGCCCTACTGGTATTCTCAAATTTCATCTACCCTCTATATGATTGTTCCCTTATTCGTAGTGAGCAATCAAATGTCTTTATATGAAACGGGACTTTTTGCATTTGTACTAATAATTATTCAGTTACTCAATCTTGCACCTACTGTAATACTAAACAAGCTCTTTCAAGCTCGACTATTAATTCTTTTCGAAAATGACTTTCCTGAATTCAAAAAAATATACTTCAAAATTAGGTCTTATAGTATTTATTTCGCATTTTTAATAATTGCACCTTCGTTATTATTTTACATAGATATCATAACTTTCTTATTCAATAATAAATATGAGTTAATTTATCCATTGATCTATTTTTATATTTTATTTCTGCCAATAAAATTTACTGATATAGTTCAGTCAGTTGTTATGCATTCGGAATCTATGATTAATATGAAGTATAAAATACTCAATATGGGGGTATTATTTCTCATTACATCTATGACAATAGCAATACCACTTTATGGCTTACTTGGAGCATTTGTATCATACTTAATATCTGATTTTCTAGTCTTCGTGATAAACTACTCTGTTATTAATAGAACTATTAACAAAAAATATTTGTAGAATGTATATATTAAATAATGTGTCAATAGATAGAATAAATAGACATTTAGCATTCAATAAAATAACAAGTTCTTGTGGCAAGTGTCATCAAGTAAATAGTATGCTTATTATTCTTCCTCAAGAAACGATTGAAGACTATGACCCCAATACATCTTAAGAGGAGGAGAGGGTATTATTAGAGTATTGTAATACTAGAATTAGACTCTCTGATTGTAAGCCTTAATACAGCTAAATACTTGGAAAGAAATTCCCTATTAATTAAGCCAAGAATTATTTCGTTTAATGCTACTATTATTAAGTATGCAGAAGAGCATGAACTGTTGAGAGTTATGATTATTCGTAGCTTCACAAAAAGTAAATGAAATGGAAATATTAAAAAATTTTATAAAATTATTTTTGAAATCTCTGAATATTAAGCTCATCAGATATGGTAAAGATGGCATCAGAGCTGAATGTAAAAAATATCTTAACTTAAATTATTCAGAGTATGATAAAGAATTGAATGGCTTCATTAAGAATTCTATGTCTCAATATGGTCAAGATTATTTTATAAATATTTTGTTAAATAAAAAGGAATCAGGCTATTATGTCGAATTTGGAGCCATAGATGGGATAATTAATAGTAACTCATACTTCTTTGAAAAGTTTAAATCGTATAATGGGATAGTTTGTGAACCTGCCGTTAAATATCATAAAGCATTGAGAAAAAACAGAAACTGTAAAATAGAGACTTTATGTTTAGCTGAAGAGTCAAATAAGATATACCAGTTTATAGAAACCACTAATTGGCCAGGAGGAAACACCTTAAAAAAGTACATACAGCAGGGGGTCCGAAAACGGAATATAGATAAAACATATGATGTCAAAACTATATCTTTAATAGATATGCTTATTAAGCACGAAGCTCCTAGTTATATTGATTTTATTTCAATCGATACTGAGGGCTCTGAATATGATATCTTAAAAAAATTTAATTTTGATAGATTTAAATTCGGAATCATTCTTGTTGAACATGCTTTTGAAACAGAAAAAAAAAATAAAATTAAGAATCTTCTTCAAAATAATAACTATGTAGAAATAATACCAAAGTTTATCATTGACCATGGTGATTCTTGGTATGTGTCAAAAGAAATTCTTCAGAATTATAAGTCGTTAATAAATTCATCTGTCATTAAAAAAAAAATTAACAAAAAATCTTAGTAGATGTATATTAAATATATATTAGGAATATGTATAAATGAAAAAAATTCTCTATAAAAAAAGTTTTTTTTATCTCACAATTAGGAAATTTAAATATTGGATTTATCTTCTCTCTACTAGAAACGCACTTGATGTTTTCCTTCGAGGAAAAGATAACATTTCCCTGAGACCACAAGTTGATGGTATTCATGAAGAGGCAGTTACTAAGTTGATCGCCGAACTTTCTGTTAATGGTTACAATGACTACTTTGTAGATATTGGTGCAAATATTGGTTTATCATCATGCCAAAATGGCCCCTCTTTTAGTCAAGTTTTCTGTTTTGAGCCTAATCCATTGTGCTTAAACATATTGAAAACAAACCTAATGATTCATCTTGATGAGAATAAATACACTATTTATGAATTTGCTTTGGGTAAGAGCGATGAAAAATTAGATTTATATATACCTAAAAACAATTGGGGAGGAGCATTTATAAAAGATAAAAATTGTTATAGCAAACAAACCTTGATAGACAAGGATGGTTTTGAAGAATTTGATTTAAAAAACTATATCATTAAAGAAATATTGGTTAAGAATGGTAGAGAGTTCCTTAGCGCATTTTTTCTAAACCTCTTGGAAACAAACTTGATTAGAGGAGTAATTAAAATTGATGTTGAAGGTTATGAAGATAATATATTGAAAGATGTTTTAAAAACATTACCGTCATCGTTAATGCCGGTTATTATCTTTGAGAACTGGAACAATCAATTAAACCTTTCAAATATAAAAGAACAATACTCAAATAGAAAAATTAAATTTAAGAAAATTCACCGTAACACAAGTAGATTTAACAAAAACTTTTTTGAATATATCAAGTTATTGATAGTCGGTGAAAAATATTGTCTATCTGACATAGACAATGATGAATCTTTTTCTGGAGACATAGTGGTTTTGATAGAATAATTCTGTATATTATTACCTGATACCTATGAGTATGAAGAAATATTCTCCAAAAACATATAAATATACGGTAAAAAGTAAAATTCTATTTTTGTATCTTTTCTGTATAGATATTGTTTGTAAATTTTTTAAGTTGTTTCTCACTAAAAAGATATTACCAAAAGAGATAAAAAATATAATATTGGCAAATACTGCTCATATGGGTGATGCGGTTTATTTATCATATATTTTGCCTGAGTTGAAAAAAAAATATCCTAACTCAAATATAGATATCCTAGTAGGAAGTTGGAGCGAAACAATATTTAATCATAATCCTCATGTGAACAATATATTTATATTAGATCACTGGAAACATTGCAGAAATGATAAAAGTACTATTTACAATTTTTATAAATATATTTCTAATTTTATTCATCAAATGTTCGCTATTAGAAGAGTTCCTAAATATGACCTAGCTGTTGATTTATATCCTTTTTATCCAAATAATATTCTTTTCCTGAAATTGATCGGAAGTAAATATGTCTTATCGTATGATTCTTCTGGCTTTGGAATTTTGTCTGACACATCCACATCATGGATTGACTCTGAAAAACATACTGTAGAGTATCACCTTGATCTTCTTAAAAAAATAAACATCAATCTCACGGTTAAAAATAATGAACAGAAAATATTTTTCAAAAAAAATACTATAGAATTGAAAAATAAAAATCTTCTCATAAGTCCATGTTCAGGTAATACAATAAGGGAATGGCCTTGCGAATTTTTTATTGAACTCATAGACGCAATGACCAATCATGGATATCATGCTTATCTATTTGGACTCGGTGAAAGGGAGAATGGCGTATGTAGTTACATAGAGCGTAATGTTGGTAAAAAAGAAATGCTTGTGAATCTTTGTAACAAATTAGATTGGAATAGCTATCTGTCATATATTTCAGAGGGAGATATCTTGTTAAGCAATGAAAGCCTTTTTGCTCATTTAGGTGCATCACTTAATAAAAAAGTGATTATGATCAAATCAGGTACAACAAGAGATAGTCATTGGCGACCTTATTCATCTCACTCAACAGTTGTGCGTTATGATACACACTGTTATCCATGTTATAACCATAATGGTTGTAAGCAAATGTCTTGTATTAAAAAAATCTCACCAAAAAAAGTCGGAAATTTCATACTCCAGCAATGTCCACACAACTAATTACCATCAATATTTTTTCATTAGGAATAATTTATCTTGCTGCTCTCATAATCTGGCCAAGTCGAAAAAATATTTTTAATATTCTATTAATACCATTTTTTATTACTGCAATTTTTATCCCTATCCTTAATATCGATTACTATAATTTTATACCTATAGATATTTTAGCTAAATATACTCAAATAAATCTTGTGGGAGCATGTGGAGTATTGAGCGGATTATCAATATATTTTCTTTATGAGCTACATCATCCTGCGAAAAACATCAATAGCATACCTTTAGATATAAATCTTCATATAACTTACCTACTAAGAAAGAAAGTAATTTTACTTACATTCATCAGTTTGACAGTCTTGTATTCATGTTGGATATATTTGGGTCCCCCTCCTTTAATATCTGAAAATATACCTGATGCAAAATTTTTTAAGGGTGAATATAAAACAAAGTATGATGATATAAAAATAATCTATAGATTATTTTTTACATCTTTAACTCTTCTTCTCCCAATCGTTTTGTTACTATTATTTTTTGATGAAAAAAAGTATAGGTTTATATTTTTTATACTTACTGTATTAGGATTAATCTATTTCCTTTTAACACTGCAGAGAACTCATCTGGCGTCCGGTTTAATATTATTAGCTGCATTGTATGCATCAAAATCCAATTTAAAATGCATTTTATTCTTAACAGTTTTATTAATCATATATATTCTTGGAAGTAACCTCTATTACTTATTAGGTATAAAAACTATGCCTGAAAACTATTCTATAATAAATGGTATTTCGTCTGGACTGCCTGACATTAAAGATCAGCTCAAGTTTTTATACTCTTTTGAGCAAGACTATAATATTTTTACGCACGGAAAAACATTTATTGGTGGTCTTATACCTAACAACTATCAATATAATCCTGCAGTTTATACCTTAGCCATCACAAACAACACAACTGATATTTCAAATATTCAGTCCGGAGGTTTTAGACTACCATTGTCTATTCACGGATATATAGCCTTCGGCTTATTAGGATCTTTCTTTGTAGGTCTATTTAATGGTTTAATTATTAAATTTTTCATCAACACATATCGCGCGCATAGTACAGATGATCTTTTTAAAGCTGGTATGCTTTTTATATGGTATAAGTACATAGCTTTGTTCATGATACAGTTTTACCATTTAAAATATTCTAGCTTATTATTGATAGTAATATTATTTTATTTATTTTATAGGCCTAAAAAACATGTCCAAGAGTAAGAGAAAACTAATGTTCATAATTTCAAGAAATTTAGGTGACGCCTTCATACAATCGCTCTACGTAAATAGAATTGTAGAAGTAAACCCATGTATTAACTTTATAATCTGGCTTAAACCTGAATTCAAAGTATTCTTTACCACCAGCTCGAAGGTTGAGTTTGTAGAGTGCAACTTTCCTATGGGAACAACTAAAAAAAATATTTTTAATCAATTTGTCACTTTATTGAGATCATTAGTTTTATTAAAAAGAATGAACATAGATCTTGGCATAGATTTTATCGGTGATTTCAGGGAAATTCTCTTGTTAAAAATTTCTTCTCAAAAGTCTATATCAATTTCACACGATCATCATAACCCGTACCTTAAACTAATCAGAAGGTGTAAATTCATCAATCCAAATTATAGTTACCATAATAAAAAATTAAATATCTATGCAACATACGAAGATTATATAGATTACATTTGTAATCGTTTTAATTTAAAAAAAGCTAAAAAACTATCATCATTTGCTAAAGTTAGTAAATCTTATAGGCAGAAAATTATAATTGGAATAAGTCCATTTGCGTCATTAAGATGTAACACATGGCCTATCGAATACTGGAAGAGACTATTATTACTTTTTAATAAAACCAACAGATATTCTTTTAAGATATTTATGGAACAAAATCAAAAAAAAGATATATTTGATGTGCCTTTCAAAAATATCGAATATATCCAGTCTCCCTTAGAGGATTTTATTACCTCTATCCAGGGTGTCGATATATTTATTAGTAACGATAGTTTTGCTTCTCATGTAGCCTCCTCTTATTTAAATATTTTATCATTTATTATTTATGGAGCTAATATGCCTGAAATTATGCGCCCTCCTAATAGTACATATCTAAGTAACTCTGGAAAATGTCCTTATTATCCATGCTTTAATAAACCAAAATGTATGGGAGGCCCAAATGAATATGCCTGCCTAAAGAGTATTACGCCTGAAAATTTATACAATTTAATTAATAAAAAAATACACTCATTATTATGAAATCTGTTCTAGTACTCTTGGCATCTTACAATGGTGAAAAGTATATATCTCAACAAATCGAATCAATTCTGAATCAAGATAATTGCAATGTGTCAATTCTTGTATCTGACGATGGGTCTTATGATAATACTATTGATATTATCAAAAAGTACGCTGTTATTAATGATATAAAGATAATAAAAAATAAAATTTCATCTGATTACTATTCAGGTAATTTTTACAATTTAATAAAAGAATGTAACCACAAGAAATTTGACTATATTGCATATTCAGACCAAGATGATGTTTTTGAACCAAATAAATATATTAAATCAATTAATTTTTTAAAAAAAAATAATGCAGATTTATTAAGTTCGTCAGTGAAGTGTTTTGGTAATTCTGAGAAAATACTTTCTCAAAAAGCTGTTAAAACAAAATTTGATTTTATTTTCGAGGGTTGTGGGCAAGGTTGCACATTTGTAATGACAAAAAATTTTTTTTCAAAATTCAAAAAATTTGTAAATGAAAATACCAAAGAGATAAAAAAATTTTACTTCCATGACTGGGCAACTTATTTATTTTGTCGATCTATAAATGCGAAATGGGTTTTTCTTGATCAGCCTCTTACTAAATATAGAATCCATCAAAATATTGCAGGCACGAGATTTTCACAATCCGGCATCAAATATCGACTAGAAAAATTATATAATGGCTGGTACTATAAGCAAGTTCTGTACGCCTCAGAGTTATATTCATTAATAAATAAGAGAAATATGAAACTAGATAGAATTTCTTTAATACATTTTTTATATATTATAATATTCCAAAGTAGAAGGAAATTAATCGAGCGTGTAATGATATTACCATTTTTAATAATCAATAAAATTTTTAGATGAACAGCCTGTCCATATTTGATAATAAGAACATCGTGATATTCGGGGCCGCAGGCTTTATAGGTTCAAATATTATTAGATATATTAAAAAAAAATCTAATGCTGCTATTTATGCTTATGATTTAAAAAATAATGAATCGGAAGATATTTTTTTTTGTGATGTCAGAAAAAGCATAAATCATATAAAGTTCCCAAGCAACATTGACCTAATAATAAATTTAGCAGCCGTGCACAGAGAGCCAGGCCATGCGAGTAATGAATACTATGAAACAAATATTCTTGGTGCAGAAAATATATGTAAATTTGCAAATCATGTAGACTGTAATAATATTATTTTTACAAGCAGTATTTCTCCTTATGGAATTAGTGATGAGGTAAAGAATGAAACATGCATGACTTATCCGGAAACGCCTTATGGTAATTCAAAGCTAATTGCTGAAAAAATTCATTTATGCTGGGCAAATCAGGATATAAATAAAAAATCATTGATAATCATTCGTCCTGGAGTTGTATTTGGTAAAGGTGAAAATGGTAATATGTCAAGATTAGTAAGAGCAATCAAGGGTAATTATTTTCTTTACACAGGAAACAAGTCTGTACCAAAAGCTGGAATATATATTGATGAGTTATTAAGACAAATTTCGTTTGTATATGAATATCAAAAAAATAACCCAATCGAAAAACAGATACTATTTAACTCTTCAATTTGGCCTAACCCAACTATTCATGATTATGTGAAATCCATATGTAGGACCTTGAATAAAGATAGAAGCTTTATAAGCATTCCTTACCCGCTACTAATGCTAGCAGCATATACACTTGAGGGTTTTTCGAAAATATTTCGCTTTCCTAACTTTGCTAGTCCTGTTAGAGTGAGAAAGTTGATTAAGACTAACCATATTGAGCCTAAACGCCTGATTGATCTTAACTATAAGCCTAATCTTAATTTGCAAGATAGCATGAATCATTGGCAAAGCATTGATATGGAGCTTTGGACAAAATGAACATAAATGCTGAACCTGAAGGGGCATTTCCATATAAAAAGCCAACACTTGAAATTAAAGAAAAATATAAACACTTATTTCAAGAAAATATTAAAATATCAGATTCATATCTAAAAGTAATTTTCGATAAAATCCTCTCTAGTCTTTTACTATTATTTGCATTACCAATATTAATGCTTTTAAAAATCTTATATTATTTAGAAGGGATTCTGATTTCTGAAAATAAAGGCAATTTATTTTTTTATTATTATGCTGTATCTAAAGGTAGAAAATTTAAAAAATATAAGATTCGAATAATTAAGGAAAAATTTATTGATAAAGATTTAGCAAAAAAAGGTGAATGGATGGCCTACTCCAATGAATGGAAAGCTGATGCTAGAACATTCATGGGTACTTTCGTAAAAAAATATTACTTAGATGAAATTCCTCAAATTTGGAATATATTTATTGGCGATATGTCCTTTGTTGGCCCGAGGCCTCTCTCAGTCATGCACTATACAAGAGATTTAAGTCAAGGTAATGTAACACGTAAGATTATCAAGGGGGGACTTCTAGGGCTTGGGCACATAATGAAAGGGACTAAATCTTTTGGTGACCCTACCTATGAGTATATCTATGCAAATCATTGTTATAGGAATGAAGCAATTTCACTCTTGTTACTTGATATTAAAATTCTTTTCAAAGGCCTTTGGTTGGTACTAAAGGGAGGCGGTCATTAACAAGTATATAATGTACTTTTATGACATTACACAAATCAGAAAGTATTTTTTAATATCATTTTTAGTTACGAACTTTCTAAACAGAGATCTCTCTTCTATATTATTGATTGTAACTTTAGTTTTATGCCTGTTTGATTTTAAGGACCTAATGGATCGCTTTAATAAGCAAAGAGATTTAATTTTATCGATTTTGCTATTTATTTCTACCCTTTTTATTACTGGAATAATTAACCATACGACATTAGATGAGTATGATAATTACATGAGAATATTACTCTTGACTCCTCTGCTTGTGATATCACTAGAAAAGAAAGAATGGGAGCTCATACTCATTTTGTGCCTTTGTTCAGCTATATTGCACATGTTTTTATACACAAATATTATTAATCGGCCTATGTCGTATATTCAGAGCATGCAAGCTTCATTTTCAGGGACAGCTAGTTGGTATCTTACATATGGCTACATGCTTGCCACAGTTATCGGTGCAACATTATTTACTTTAGTTCAAAAGAATAAAATTAACATTTTTCTATATGTCCCACTAATAATACTAGCGCTAATTTTATTAATATTTGTTGTCGGAGGGAAGGGCCCTTTATTACTTTTAATATGTTTATTAGTATACTCAATAAAATTTCTAAGTAAAAATAAGAAAATATTGTTAATAAGTATAATTATATTCTTTATCACATTGACAATAACTACAAACAATAAAATTCCAGAGCGTTTTAATGGTCTATTTCAGCTCTCAGGAGGAATTATTAACAATATAGAGGATAAATCAACTAGAGAGAGAGCTGTCTTTATACTTTTTGGAGTGGAATCAATTTTAGAAAATTATATTTATGGCATTGGGCCAAGCAATACAGAAAAACATATGCATAAATTTATTACAGAGAATTCGTATATTTCTCGTACAAGTGATCATCTTCATAATGATTATTTTGATATTGCAACCAAATTTGGCTTTCCCGCTCTAGTACTACTTATTTTCTATTATTCTAGGATTATTAAATATGGTGGACATTTCACTTTCATATTTTTGTTTTGTTTATGTTTTTCCCAATTATTTCAATCACAATTTGCGCATCACCAAGCCACAACATTTTTTATTTCATTACTATATTTATCTATGAAAAAAATCACTAATAATAAACCCTGATATTATATACTTGTATAATGAATTTATTAGTCACTGGCGGTAATGGTTTTATAGCATTCAATTTTATAATGAAGATGTTAAATACTGACTATGAGATTGTTAGTATCGATAATCTTTCCCTATCAAAACACCTCAATCATGAAACAATCAATATTAAATCTAATAAATTTAAATTTATTGAATGCGATATTGTAAGTAAGGATGTGTGTGAGCTCATAAAAAATTATCAATTTGATGCTATTGTCAATTTTGCTGCAGAATCTCATGTTGATAAATCAATTCATTCATCAAATCTATTTGTGGATACAAATATAAGAGGTGCAAATAATCTTATCGCATGCTGCAATGATTTAATTAAACAAGGTGATTTACCTAGTGACTTTCGTTTCATCCAGGTTTCAACAGATGAAGTGTATGGCTCTTTAACAAAAACAGAACCTGCATTTACTGAAACTTCAATTTTGAAACCTACCAATCCTTACAGTGCAACAAAAGCATCAGCTGATTTAATTTGTATGTCATATTTTAAAACTCATCACTTCCCAGTTATGATAACTAGATGTAGCAATAATTACGGACCTTATCAGTATCCAGAAAAGTTGATACCTTTAGCAATCAATAAAATTGCGAACAACAAAAAAATTCCAATTTATGGAAATGGACAACAAATAAGAGATTGGATTTATGTAGAAGACCATTGCTTAGGTATTAAAAAAGTTCTAGAACAAGGACGCTTAGGGGAAGTATATAATTTCGGAGGATATTCAGAGTTAACTAATCTGGAGATAATAGAGAACATTATTCAAATAATGAAACCAAATGAAGCTACTAACCAATATATTGAACATGTTGATGATAGGCCAGGTCATGATACAAGGTACGCAATCAATGCAGATAAAGCATTGATTGAACTAGACTGGAAACCATCACATAAATTTTCAGACGCTATTGATGAAACCGTCAATTGGTATATGAATAATAATGAATGGTCACAAAACATCATGCAAACAAATCAGTATAAAAATTGGATGGAGAAGCAATATTAACATATTACTTTTTGGCTCTAATGGCCAGTTAGGAAAGTCTTTCTGTCGTCTTTTTAAAAAAAATAATATAAATTTTACTGCACTTTCCAAAGAAAATTGTGATGTCACTAATAATAATGATATAGAGAGGGCACTTACCTCTAATAACTATGATTTC
>Ga0181607_10002502_pt1 | contig 16190 bp, 10 predicted proteins | sample 041ome_9_FD_132420 | JGI IMG/M metagenome (GOLD analysis project Ga0181607, IMG submission 132420) | Coastal salt marsh microbial communities from the Groves Creek Marsh, Skidaway Island, Georgia - 041413US metaG (megahit assembly) | ecosystem: Environmental > Aquatic > Marine > Intertidal zone...
ACTATTTGACGAATTATGACTCAAGGCGTCGATTTTTATCAACGAGATCTCGCGCGCCGCCGTTGATAGAAAAAATTTGAAAAAAACTACTATTTTTGTCCACGAAAATCGGGTTTCTCCTTGAACCCCCCTCGAAATTTTCTCGTGAAAATTTGTCAAAAGGGGCGAAAATTTGTCACGGAATCCTGAATTATTATTCTGCAGCTGACGAGACTTGTTCTGTGCGAGCACGTAAAGTAGTTAAGAAGTAGTTCAAGAATTGCTTCGTGGGTGTAGCTTGTGGCGGAGCGCCGATCCTTAGAACACATAAATAACATATCTGTTCGGCTTCCAATCAATCGATGACTACCGGTAGAGTAGAGGAACAACTTATGTTTCTAATTAACGTTTTACAGCAAGCTGAGAGCGAACTTTGTTCGCTTCGCAGTTCTCGCGTTTCATTCAGTACGCTGAAAAGAACACGTATGCTAGAGCAACAGGCAAAAGAAGTTATGAGATCTTTCATAAGATTAGATTCAGAGTTCGCAGAGATATCCAGCGACGTCTTGAGGTACCTAAGTGCAGTCGATCTCGCGAAGGAAGCAAGTTCTAAGTTAGAGTCAACTAGTATACCAAGGAGTGCACGCGGGTACCGAATGTGCGGGTCAACGATACCATCAGTTCTCCCCTCTTCATTGTTTCACCAGTTTTTTGTCAGCATGGACGCGCTTTGCACTTGGCAAGAGCGCCAAGTTTGCACAAACATCTCTGACGTTTTGCCAACAACAGTTCAGGGCGTTGAAGGGGAGGTGGGGACTTTGGTGGAAGCTTTTGAAGCGTATTTGAAAAAGCTCGCTTACAATGTCAACTAACTCACCATGATTCCTAGTCAGCAGCTCACCTTATGGAATCATAGAACTTGCAGCCCGTATCGCAGACAAACCTTGTTGTGCGCGATCATAAAACGTTTTCGCAACGGTGGCGTATGATGCACAACTTGGATTGAAATATTACAGAACCTGTAATAAAAAGATAAAAGTATCATATAACGATTCTTTGCCCGCATGCACTACGAGCCGTACAAGTGCACAGTACTGTCTTTAACTTGTTACTGCATAGTGCCGTGATGTTTAACTCCGAGACTCGCAGAACTCTGAGGTAACGCGTTGTTGGTTCTACTTTGACCTGGCAAGGCAAATGCGTTCGCTAAGTCAAGTGTCGTACTTTTCGAAGTGACTCCTGTGCTCCGTGGCAACTCAGTAACTTCTTCAACATGCACTGCCGGGCCAGCGTGTCGGGCAGAGCGGGTGTCTACAGCGTGCTCGTGTTCAAGTTCTGCGTCGTGTGCAATGGTCATCGGTTCAGTTTGCTCCACCGCTGTATTTCCCATTTCAGAAGACTCAAGCCCCACATGTGTAGTGGGAACGTCATGGAACGATACTCCTGAAGTAGGCTGAAGCTGACTAAGATGTTCTAAAATGCGAGATCTTACGCCTTGCAAATATTCCGAGGTATTCTGGTTTTCCATATTACTCGTTTGAATATGAAGTTGATGGTTTGGACCAAAATACTCGGAGTAATCATTAATTGGTAAATTATCATCCATATCTATACCCAATAAACAACCTGTCTCATAAGCCCAGCAGCGTGCCACATTACGTATTGTGTACCCTCCTCCTCCCAACACTATCATAGGAATGTTGAAACCGCGCATAAACTTCAGACACTCAGCGTGCCCACGAATTGACAAATTGAAACAACCGAGACGATCACCCGACAAAGAATCGGCACCTGACTGAAAAACTATTGCCTCTGGGCGGAAAACTTCCATCACTTTGGACATAATTGGCTTGTACAACTGTTCATAACTACTATCATCGATGCCGTCTTTTAACGGTACATTGACGCTGTGGTACTTGCCTGCGTGTTGACCAACATCTTGTAAGTGTCCAGTTCCAGGAAAATACTCGCCAAATTTATGAAAAGATACTGTCATCACTCGGTCTGTGGTATAGAAGGCTTCTTCTACACCATCACCGTGGTGAATATCAATATCGATATATAGAACTCGTTGATGGACCTTCAGGAGCTCGAGGATGCACAGCACGATGTCGTTTATGTAGCAAAATCCACTCGCTTCAGCCTTTTTCGCATGATGGAGACCACCAGACCAGTTGACGACAGTGTCAGACTGTTTATGATTCAGCCGAACTGCCCCGCCAACTGAACCACCTGTGTACACCTGACAAAAGTTGAAAAGTCCGTCGAAAACAGGACAATCCTCTGCGACATTGAAACGTTTCAGCTGCCTTAAATGCTCATGCTGATTTTCCGGCGTAACTAAGCGAAGAAACTCGACGTAGTCATCACTGTGAAACAGTGTCATATCTTCAGCGCTTGCAAGTGTTGGCTTAAACACCTATGACTCTTGTGTGAAAGCATATCAGATAAGAGATCAGGGTAAGTACCTCCATGTGTGAATGTAAACCATAGTGTAACAGAAGATTGTGTGTCATTCGCATTCGATGCGGCTTCATCGGATGACCCTGTGAAAGACGTGTGAGTATGATCAGAGAGAAACAAAAACTTAGCACGTCAACGATTGGGGCACAAACTAACAAGAGACGTGTATGTATTACCTGTCCATAATAAAAATTACCAACCTCCGCATCGTAAAAATATGCTATCTTTGACTTTGTCATTTCGCTCAGTCAAACACGAACGTTCCCCGTTCAGAATTTTCGAAACAAAAAAGTGTGCACGTTGAGTGCAACTCACTTAGATGTTCAAATTTTGAGTGTGATCAACTAAGTTGAATGTGCCAAACAGCGAATGTACGAAGTTCTTCCCCGATAAGCTCCGAAGGCTCGGAGTGTCCCGCGTAAGGGCGCCGTTTGGTGACCTTGAGCGGTGTTCGGACGACGGAAACTTGTACTAAGTTTTCAGTTCACGTGAGATAAATCGAAATATTTCAAGTCTCCTTACTGTACACGTGATAACTCATATGTTGATTTTATCAATATTAGGTTATCACATTCGAAAGCTACCTTTGGTATTGGAGTTATATGGGTATCTCTATCGGTGTTTTTTCGTTATTCAACAGTCAGTGCATCTGTAGGTGCACCCTGACGACAGGTGCAAAACAAAACATACGTTTTCAAAAGTATAGTTGTTGTAAAACGTGATACACGGCATTCTCTGCCTGAAACGATTCAGCCGCACCTAAACGGCGTAGTTTTTAACTCTTCACGTTTGTGCAGCAGTCTTCTAACTCCCACAGTAGGAAGAGCGTGACACACGAGTGGGTTTATGGCGCTACGCCCGAGATATTAAATGCGAAATCTGTCAAGTGACTTATACCAACACACAACTAATAGCTACTAATGAGTGTGTGTACCAATGCTCGTGAAAGTTTTTTCTCGAGTTATTTGAAGGGTGCACTTGACATACTTACGAACTTGAAAAAGGATGGCCACGAAGCGTTCTGTGGCAGGGAGATAAATAACTTGATTGAACTTTTATCTCCAAAGCATGACTCTGCCCTCAAATACGAGCCAATTTACGAGGCGCGCGATTGGCTGATTTCGATATCACGTTCACTGGAAGCATCAGACAAGCTTCTTCTCGGCAAACTAGATGTCTTACTGTCGCTGTTGGACTTGATGTACGCAAATCAGCAGTATTTTTCGAAACGGCTCTTTATTGAATCTGCTCACCTAAAAGTCGTTCAAAAGTTTTTATCCTTAGGATTGCATAAAATTGCTTACGAACATGTGTACTACATCTTGGATGGGCTTGGGATAATTTCTACAGTACCCCCTTGTACAAAGGAGTTGAACCCATCACTACCTGAGAGTCAAGAATTTCAGTCTTACAGATCACTTGTGGTTTCATGCTGGCTGTGCTTACTGCTTGCAGTGACTGAACTCGACGATGATTCTGGACTTTTTCTTTCGTCTATTACGGTTGTAAGCTCATGCGTAAAAAGTATGCAATTGTGGATTGACGCAGACATAGTGTCTGAAAAGCACATTTCTTTAGTTTGTCGATACGTCATTAGGATTATCGATCGGTTTGTGCAGCCTCGTTATACTGCACACATGCTAGATGCAGATGTCATAGCCATCTCAGGATTCGTGTTTTCTGCATGCAGTAGGTCAAACTCTGGGCAAAAACTTCCATACTTAGTCCGGCGACTTGCGCAGAATTTGAACTTCACGGAATTCACACAAAGCTTTGCACGTGCTAGTCCTTCAACGATCCGTTCAATTGAAACAGAGAAATGGCTGGTAGAATTGGAGCATATAGGAATGCGTGCTTCAAAACAAGGATTACAGTCAAAAGATGTCCGCATCATGTATCTGATTGGTGAAGCTACTGGTATTAATTTAGAAAGTGTTAGTTTTGTGCAAATTATTTTTCTTGGCTTAAGTTTGACAGGTTTATGTATCCCCGACGATAGAGAACAATTGGAGAAGTGGATTCGTAATACGAGAAAGAATTTTGAACTTATACTATCACAAGGGTGTGATGCGAGTGATGTACCTCGAATAACTCGCACATTGAACTTTTTTTCTTGCGACTGCATGAAATACTTGCAAGAAGTCGTGTTTCGCGCAGCATCAATTCATAGTCCTCATCTCATCGGCTTGCTCGTGGAAAATATGGTCTTGTTTGTCGATGCCATTTATAACACGATGAGTGTTGCGGGCGGCAACTTCAGTGATTCATTGTTTCAGAAATGTATGCTAAGCCTGAGTCTTACCCAGGTGACACTTTTGCGTGCATATTGTACCCTTACATGTGAAGAATCAGTGACGGATAAAGAATATATGGTTTTCAAAATGTTTTCGAAAGTAGCCAAAGTTTTGGAAAGCGATCATTCAAAAATGGTCAAGATGGCCTTGAAGCAAACTACTGTTCAACTTTTGAAAAAATTCTCTACAAAATCAGCGTCGTTTACAACGCGCTTGTATTGCGCTTTTTGTTCCATGAGAGCTCAAGGCATGTACAGTGACCCAGAGTTAGACGAAATTTCAGAATGTTTAATTACTTTCAGTGATATTTGTATCACTAAAGGAATGCCACATATGGCATTTCAGACATCTGTCACGCAATTACTCCAATTCAGAGGACAACCACAACTACGTTACCTATACAATTTTGAACTTGCAAGATGCTTATGCAAAGTTCCAGAATCTCTCATACAGCCACTGTGTCTAGAAGCGTTCGAACGTAATCATGACCATGAACTCTCTGTCTCAGCATTTCAGGATTTATTGATCGAGCACCTCAGCGTTTGGAATGAAATCCTTCAACTGAAAGCGCCTCACAGTGCCGATCTAGTGGCTTTAGAGTCCAAGTTAGCCATCACACTTTGCACCGCTTTATGCATCCTTGAAGCGAATGAAACTGTGGATTACAAAATTTTGAACGAGATTTTGGAGTCTCTCCTTTTCCTGCTGCGTCGTCAATGTAAACGCCAGCAGTGCGATTGCCTGAAACCTTCTCTATTGCGTCAGATACTCGCCATGACCAAGGAAAACTGGAATATTAATGAGGTTATCAAACAAAATCTATGCCTCACCACAAAATGCATAGAAATCAAAGCTTGTGTACTTTCGATTCTGACTGGACAAGAAATGAGTGAAAAAGAATATATGGATATGAAAATTAGGATTGATGAACTATCAAAACAATCAAACGATGCATATGCGCAGTTTGCACGTCAAGTGGCTGAGAAGCAATCACATGAAATCTTCGCATGTGTAAAACAAAGCTGGATAAATCTCATCGTTACCCTGATTTCCATGTTCCACAAACTGAACTTATTTGACGAGTTTGAGCAGACCGCCTGCATTTCATCTAGTATTCATAAAATGACTGGCATGAGGCTCGAAACACGGTCATATGCTAGCAATATCGTTACTTTTCCAATAAGTGCATCGAATGAGTCATTATTGAAGCAAGATTCTGTGCCTGTTTGGTGCATACAATTTAGTGATTTCGAAGTTAGAGTTCGCATGAAAATCATTGAAGTATGTGTACACGTTACAAATGGCGATTTGTCAAGTGCATTCGAATACAATATGGAGGTGCTCAACCTAGTTGAACTTATGCTCAAAAGTCACAACTTACCATACATTCATACAAGCGTCATGGAAGCGTGGAATAATGAAGAAATCCACTCGCAACTTCAAAATTCCATTCATTATGATGGGCTCACAGTATCTTTTGCAATAAGCTTGTGGCAAATAATTGGACTTTACTTGGAAATTAAAACGTTCCACGCTATCATAACGTATTGGCTAGGGATCCACAAACCTTCAAATGACGCTTTTAGTGAAGCTTTGTGTATTTCCCAACGTATGAATTTGCCTTATTTGACGGCTGCCATCAACATCAGACAAGCACAGCACTTGATTGAACGCTCACTTATGAATGATGCGGAGCGATTAATGCACAGTGTCGAAACACTGTTGCGAAAAGCCCGCTTGCGAGTTACGCTCACTCAGTTTCTCCAGGAAGCGTTGGATGTTTCACTTCTTGCCCTGAATTGCTCAATACATCACGCGCGTGGCGATGCTTTGAGCGGTAAAATCGCTTATGATGCGTTGGTTGTGAATCTCACACAAATGATGGATTCTCACGATATGGAAAACTTTACAAGGCGTCGCTCTACTTGGTACATTTGGTGTTCTTTTATGTTGAGTAGATCCGCGATAGATGTCTCCATGTATGTGGATGTCAATTTGGCAGAGCTACTTCTCACGAAAAGCGAAGACTGGATGAGTTCAGCGAGCTTGACTTCTACTGTCGACTCAGCTTGCTCCCTTTTGGCTCGAAGCGCGCTTAATGTTCGTAAGCTGCGTAAAATGTTACAAACGGTAGATTGCTGCGTCTCCAAGTCACACAAGATATATCATGAAACTGTAGAGATGTTACTGTCGGCACTCGAATTATGGGACTGCTCACCGTACTTTGTGAAAAAGTCGGCGATTTTGTATGGAGCTTTGATTTCGAGTACCAGTATAAACACTGAGGGGCTTACACACGCGGCCCATGAGTCATATAGTGCTAGTTTCAGACAACGGGCAGCCATTGATATTCCTAAGAGTGCACTTAATGTTTCGAGTGCATCTCTGCGCAGTAAAATATTGGATCCTGAAGTCCAGGCACACGCTGAATTTCCAGTTGTCACACTAGGTGAATCTTGTTTGAGTGCAGCTTTCTTTGGTTATGACCAAGGAGTCGCAAAGACTCTCATGCTCACTCGTTGCTCCTGCTTGGCCAGCGAAACACCGATCACCATTGAATTACCTTGGCCCGAAGTGAAATATAGTGGCTCGGTGCACGTCGACATGTTTGAACATTTTAAAGAGATTTTAAATCACGCCAGAAGCTGTTCATGTAGTGAAAAGCTTACTCGAGCGGAAAGAGTTGCTTGGTGGGAGGAACGACTACTGCGAGATCATCAGTTGCATCAACTTCTCATATCGTTGCAGCGGGATGTTTTCGGACCTTTCGTTTTTCTTATGTTCGGCGAACATGAAGCTCATGAGGTGAAAGAATCAACTACACTGGCACAGATATTGAGTGAATTACAGCATATGTCAGAGCGACGTGGTATTGAGCTGCAGAAATTTTCTCGACATTTGCTCCGCTTGATGCTTCAGTATATTGACGAACTACGTGTAGAAGAGATTTCCTCTGTTCTGAGACGAATGTTCATAGTATCTGATTCCACGTCGAAGCAACTGGGTTTATTATCAAATCACGAGCAGCTCGAACGTGAAATATATGCTTTGGCCGAATATTGCAAAAGTCTCAATTGTGGCAAGAAACGTGTAAAATCGAAACATACAAATATATATCAATCGACTTTTGGACCAATTTATCTTCTTCTAGATGACAAAGTTGCTTCATTACCATGGGAGTCGATGCCAAAGTTGGTTCAGCATCAATTCTTTCGTATCCCTTGTGTTACGTATTCTGACTCTCGTGCGATAAACCAAAGAAAGTACTGCAATTTGCATTCGTGCTTTGATCTCGCCAAGACATCAATTCTTTTGAACCCATCCGGAGATCTCTTGAGCACTGAACAAGCTTTGGCCCGCTTCGTTGTGACTAACGAGGAGTGGAAGTCCATAACACCCCACGATTTACAACCCCAGCACGTATCTGATATACTTGCGACAAGTGACTTATTCCTGTACTTTGGCCATGGTTCTGGAAAGCAGTACGTGTTCAATTCGGTAGTATCTAATAACGTGTTGTATGCAGTCGTGGTTCTCATGGGTTGCTCAAGTGGTGCTGTAGTGCGTTTGGAAGGTGACTTGGAACCTGATGGAGACATACTAACATACCTACTTTCCGGTGTTCCATCGATTCTTGCGAATCTATGGGACGTTACTGATAGAGATATTGATAGGTTTTCGGTCAATCTTTTAGACACGTGGATGGATGGATGTTCAAAGGATGGAACTTATAGCTTTGCAGCGGCTTCATGTGCTAGGGACTCGTGTCGTTTACGATGGCTCACTGGTGCTGCACCTATATTTTTTGGTTCTCCAGTATTTCTCAAAGATTCTAGGGTAAATCGATCTGTGGCTACCAAAAAGTAATAATAACATGTACGGTCCTGTGTTGCAGTGTACTGAGAAATGTTTTTATGACATGGGCTCTAAAAATGAGCAGGTGGGGAAACTTGTGGGAGGCATAGGCGCAACTCAAGCTAAGTACATGAATCGATGCATTGAAGCGATTTTCACAGCATAGAAAGGCTAAATATCGGTTCAGAAATGATAGGTTTCTAATTCTGTAAAAATAATCAGTATTTTATTTTCTCCCTCAGTCTAGTGTTCAATTTCAACGTCCCCAATGGTTTCATCCTCGCTGTCAGATTCAGTCTGTTCCGAGGTCAACTTCTCAATTCTTTCCGCCAAAAGTCTATCATCTCTTTCACTGACAGCTCTAGCAGCCTCCTTAACGCAAATCGTGCCATCTTCAGTTGTGATGCAAGCCTAGTAAAAAGTGAAAACGATGAGATAAAAACACTTGCATTTTACTCACTGTGGCAGCAGATATTGCTCTGGTGATGGCGTCCACGCCTACATTCTTCTCAGCAGTCTGAGTAGTGAAAACAAATAATGGTGAAGCCACGAGAGACACTTTAACTGCACAATCCTCAGAAGAAACTGCTTCTGCCGCGCGCAGTGCTGTTCGAATGTGTTCTATACCATCGTAACCGAAGCACGTGATCTCAACATCTGCTCTGATTTTAAGAGGCTGCGGAGTCATGCGACGGCGTATATCCTTGATGAGAGCTTGTTTTACGTGGTCTTCAAGGATCACATGATCGGATGCGACCGAGGCAACTTTATTCAGAATATTTTCTGCATCCGTGACCATAAGTCTGAACGCCTCAAAAGCATGTCCATAAAGATCGTAAAGCGGCCATCCCAGGTTCTGCAGACGTGTCAAAAGTTTTAAGGGATAATAGCACTTGCTTACCTTATAGAGTGATTCTAGATCGTAGGATACGGTAGTTTCCGCCACATGTCTGAGTATGGAGTGAACCATTTTGCTTTTATTATACTTTTCCTCGCAAGCCTGGACATCTTCTGGACTGACTCTCCTGTAAGAAGACGGATGAAAAATAAATCGTACTCACTATTCATAAATGACGTACCTTTTCGAAAGATCGATATAACCTTTGTCTTTATCTACCCGCAGCACCATAACTGGTTCAATGCGCCCAACCTGCATTTTTGATAGTAAAACCAGGACTTTCGAAGTTTACACGCACGGATACCTTGATAAGCTTTGAAACCGAGCGAATACGCCTACGGGTGAGTTCAGATAGTAGAATCATCCCTTCGATGTTATTGTATTCCAGTAATTGGACATACGCGCCCATCTCAGCGATGCTCTTCACCTAAACAGGAAGGTGAGTGCGAAGAATCTCTGACCAGAATATCAACGCACTTGAACCATGACCACCTCATCTACTTCAGGAAAGCATCGCTGATACATACGACACTCCATGGCCTACGATTGTACGCGTCTTAGTAGAAACGATTAAGACGGCGCCTTAGGCGACCCACCCTTTGAGCATGTAGCGCCGCTAGGGCTTGTTTTCGCACCGGCATGGATTCGCACAGCGTAGGCCCATGCCGCATATTTGGGACCTGTATATGCTATATGCTGCTATTACACATGTGTCCAATACGGGCTTTTTTCAGACACCATAAAATAATACTTATTAGCATATTATAAGCGACCGAGGCGCGCGGAGTGCACCTTGTCCTTTCGTCATGTATAATTATTATTTATTAGGAATAGGCTCTAAATTTGTTTGAAAAATTTATCAATCACGTTGATGATTGATTTCAGCACTATTGCGTACAGTACGAATAGTACTAACATGACGTCGTTGATGCATTCTGGAAAGTTTTACTCGACACTAATAAAAGCAGACCTACAAGCACAGGATTCTCGCACCCGCTACGGGTTTCAGCGGATAGCACGCGTCAAGGAAGTCGAGTGATTCAAAGAGATTCCACTGATTTGCTGTGAATTTTCCAGAACGTCTGCGATATAGTCCGCGATGACCACAAACACAAACACACACGCCCGCGTCCGCATATCCCCCAAGTGTACATCGCGCATCACGCTACGGAACAAAGGTACTGACTTCGAGCGCGCAGTTGGCAAGAAGAAAACACTGCCCATGGCAAATTCCTCGTACTCCGATCGATTTTACGTGAATATTTCACATCGTTGAAGCACTAACGCGGTAGAAACGTGATTCGCTTTAGGGCTTCTGTCATACCTTCACAGGACAAGGGATTCCGGGAGGGTGACTATGAACTCAAATTCGCCTGCCAGTGCAACGCCTGGTACATCATACAATGAACATAAGCCGAAAACACCGCCGCCAGATCTCCCATCACTATTATTAGACAGCCGAATCATATACATAGGGATGCCGGTAAAGTGATACCTTTTCTTGTGAATGTCTCACTGAGACCTTTTGCAGCTCGTACCAGCTGTAACAGAGTTAATAGTCTCTGAACTGCTTTACCTACAGTACACCGACTCATCCAAACCGTGCTACATATATATCAACTCAACAGGTTGCACACGTGCTGATGGTGAAGTAGTTGGGTTTGATACAGAGGCCACGGCTATCTATGATACGATGAAGTATATAGGAAATGAGGTAAATCTGACCTTCATAAAATTCGAAATAAAACCTGAAGTCTCGAAACGAAGATTTATACTGTTGGTACTGGAGTAGCCATCGGTCAAGCATGCATGCTTTTATCGGCAGGACAAAAGGGAAAGAGATTCATGACGCCGCACGCAACAGCAATGCTTCACCAGCCTAAGGTCCCCAGCACTGGTGAGAGGCAGGCAACGGAAGTACAGATTAAATGGAAGGAGGTCAAAGCTCAAAAAGAAGTTTTAGTTAGAATTCTTTCCGAGACGACTGGTCGAAGTGCTAGCAAAGTTGAGCAGGTATGAGTTACTAGCAAAAGGTGGAATTTTATGGACTCACTTTTCTTCTTCTTCTTCTGTAGGACATTCAGCGACCATTGTATATGACTGCTAGAGACGCGATTGCATACGGCATAGCTGATAAAATCATTGACAAGCCGTCAGAAACAATAGACAAAGTTTTGAGTACTGGGGATTGGGATACAGCGGCCGGTCTCGTGCAGAAGTCCATCGCCTAGTTCCGCCATGCTTACGTTATTTTAGCGTGAGGAGGATAATTTTTCTTTTGTGGTACAGTAGAACATTTCAATAAGACAAAGCAATATTTTTACATCTCACGTGCGCGAACCGAATACAAGCTATTCATTATCATGGGTGAATGTTCATGAAGAAAATAAGCTGCGGACGTACCCATGATCCTATACAAGCCAGAACATCAGCACTGACGCGTACAAACAAACGACTATGGAGTGATCCGCTAGCCATCAAGACCGTGTGAAAGAATAGTAGTCGTCCGGAAAATGAAGCCAGTGCCGCAGCTATCTAAAAAATTATGTCACTCACTTCAGAATCGTTAGCGTCTCACCACTAAGAAAAGTTTGATTCCATCCATTCTCTATTGCACCAGAGCTAGCTGTAATAGGTGCACTGGACAAAATCATTGAACTAAGAACAAAAGACGAAGCAATCTCGCCTGCGAAAAAGGCTATTCATTCATCAATCAATTTTATATCAAGCACACAGCGGATATGATGGAGTACCGGCAATATTCCTGTTTGACTTGCTGTCACAGTTTTCCGAATTAGCAAAGGACTGCACCGCTTCTGAAAGCACAATACGTAGGCACGTAAAAGACAGCGCGCCTAAGAGTCGTGCTTGGACGCAGCAGGCACGTTGTACAACTAAACCGAGTTACACTTATTTGACGTATGTTGTTGTTAAGAGTTCACCTGAATAAAAGGCCGAAAACGTCGTCAAAAGAAGAAACCAAGCCGCAAAACTTTGAGATTGTGAAGTTACACAGTTAAGAACTGAGAATTTCGAACGGGTGTACCTGAGAAAGAATGTTAACGCCTTGGAAGAACTTGATCTTTTGCAACCGTCTGCAGTTCCACTGAGAAGTAAAACATTTAGGCAGATAGCGCCGATATGCGCATACGGTTGCATGCGGCACCGTAACCTCTAACTGCTTTGAGACCACAGCGCGCGAATGGAGTGCGTGCGCACTAGGAGCAAACGAACGGAGTTTCGGAATACGCTTAAACACACGTGCCTAGCCATTTCGTCCCATATTAAGTACCGACTTGGTGCTTATGAACATGTTATTAATTGAAATTACTCTTATGAAAACTTTGTATGCACTTTTTGTATATTACCACGCAATTCAATTATTAAAATTTTAAACCACATGAGTCATCGAGAAGTTTTTTAATCACATCTGGTGATTTTTAATATGAGAAGCCGTAATTCCACCCAATATTTGATTTTCATGCTACATGAGTAGAATGCGCGATACACACATCATACATAAGATGTGACAGCCTCGCATAAAGTACTTTTGTTCTAGGGAGATGTTAGACAAATATTCGGGGCTTTTATCTCCTCTACATGTGTCCGATCCCAGCCCCGAACAAATGGCACATATCCCAAATCAGCCTTTCACAATTCACACTCAATCATGTTGTCCTCAGTACTTGACTCGCGCCGCGAAAGCGGGTAAGAGATTTGATCAAAGGGAGACAGACCCCTATGCTGCTTGTTGTCAGTGAAGCAGTTATGTTTTATAAGGTGCATAAATTGAATTAAATTAAATTAGTAGAATGAGAAGAATGGTGCGACAGTGCCTCTTGTGAATAATTTTTACTTGTCACTGCTGAACTCGGCATCGATGACATCATCTGGAGTCGCAGATGAGGAGGTATTTCCAGCATTTTCTCCTTGATACATGGCCTGGCCGAGGGCCATAACTTCTTGTTGAAGCGCTTCTTGTGCCGATTTCATGCTCTGAACATCGTTAGAGGAAATAGCTTCCTTGAGTTCGGCAAGTTTAGCATTCACTTTATCTGCTATGTCACTTGGAACTTTATCTGCAAGCTCTTTCAGTTGCTTCTCGGTCTGATATACCATAGAATCTGCGCTGTTCCGTACCTCAACTTCCTCGCGGCGTTTAGAGTCTTCAGCAGCGAATGTTTCGGCCTCAGCGACCATTCTTTCGACCTCATCAGATGACAATGTAGAGGCGCCCGTAATCTTGATGTCCTGCTTCTTACCAGTACCTTTATCGCACGCTTCCACGGACAAAATACCGTTTGCATCTATATCAAATTTGACTTCGATCTGTGGTACGCCTCTTGGTGCTGAGGGGATACCGTCCAACCGAAACGTGCCAAGGCTCTTGTTGTCTTTCACAAATTCACGTTCACCTTGGAGAACATTTATTTCAACACTTGTCTGACCATCTGCAGCCGTCGAAAAGACCTCTGACTTAGAAGTAGGAAGCGTTGTGTTCCTCGGGATAAGCTTCGTCATCACCCCCCCCAGAGTTTCAAGTCCCAAGGAAAGTGGCGTCACATCGAGGAGAACAATATCAGAAACCTCGCCAGCCAGAACACCCGCTTGAACGGCTGCCCCAAGAGCTACGACTTCGTCAGGATTGACGCTCATATTTGGTTCTTTTTTAGTCAAGTTTCGAACAAGTTCGCGAATAGCTGGGATGCGAGTAGAACCTCCAACCAAAATAACCTCATCAACCTCGCTCAGGCTTAATTTGGCGTCTTTCAAAGCTTGCTCAACAGGAACTTTGCACCGCGCGATGAGGTCTTCACAAAGTTGTTCGAATTTGGAACGACTAAGAGTTGTATCAATGTGTTTTGGACCCTCAGCTGTGGCAGTAATGAAGGGTAATGAGATATTAGCGCTCGTTGTTGAAGAGAGATCCATCTTCGCTTTTTCTGCTGCTTCTGTAAGACGTTGGAGAGCCTGCTTGTCTTTGAGAAGCTCGATACCTTCTGCTTTCTTGAAATCCTCGGCAAGCCAGTCAACAATTCGTTTGTCAAAGTCATCGCCACCGAGATGAGTATCACCAGAGGTCGACAATACTTCAAACACTCCATCCCCAACCTCAAGTAGAGAAACATCGAATGTGCCACCGCCGAGATCAAAAATGAGAATGGTCTCATTTGATTTGCGTTCAAAGCCATACGCTAATGAAGCTGCAGTTGGCTCATTAATGATTCGAAGGACTTCAATACCGGCGATTTGTCCGGCATCTTTAGTTGCTTGACGCTGGCTATCATTGAAATATGCAGGAACTGTAATAACCGCCTTCGTTACACTGTCGCCAAGGAAAGTTGAAGCGTCATCACACAGCTTGCGCAGTACCTGCGCTGAGATTTCTTCTGGGGCAAATTGCTTTCCAAGCGCTGGACAATCAATTTTGACGGATCCGCTTGTGTTAAGAACAGAGTAAGAGATTTCCTTCGATTCATTCGAGACTTCAGCGAATTTTCGGCCTATAAAGCGCTTCACAGAGGCAAAAGTGTTTGTAGGGTTCACTACTCCTTGGCGCTTCGCAATTTGACCAACCAACCTCTCACCATTCTTGGTGTAGGCAACAACTGATGGTGTCGTTCGACCACCTTCGGAGTTCGTTACGATGGTTGGATTACCGCCTTCCATCGCGGCCACCTGTTGGAATGAGTTTTCATACGAAATGGTCAGCCAAGCAAGAGGCAAGCATGTACAGATAGACCCGTTATTTGGTGGCCAGAGAAGTGCTCTGGTTTCGCGTGATTTCACCGACGATTTATTTTATAAACTTACCGCAGAATTGGTTGTACCAAGATCGATACCGACAACCTTTTCGGCTCGAACCACGGGCCCTTTGGCTGATGCTTTGCGTAAGACCACGCGTTTATGCAAAACGAGATTGTTTCCTCGGTAGGAGCTCGTCCTCAAAGAGTTCGATGTCATTCGATTTGCCATGCTAGAGTTCGAAATTTTATGAATCGAAATCGTGGACATGTCGCGTTTAATCTTTACGAACTTTCGTTCGGCGTGCGCGCGCAGGAGTGGTCACGCAGCTTTCGGGAAGCTTCTTTCTTTCTTTCTTTACGCCGCCGGCAATTAACCCCTCCTCTAATCAAATAAATGATGAGTTTTTGTAATGTTGTCATGTTGTATTCTAACTTCAGATATTATAACAGTGCTCCCATAGCGCGATTTTTCAGATTTTGAAGAGTACTTATTAGACGAAGAGATTCCATTTTAAATATGTTTCTAACAAATACTTTCTTAGTTTGCCGTTCATATTGAACAGCATTGGAATTGCAAATTTACTATTAAAATATAACGACTTAATAGACCCATTCCACTAAGGTTTTCCTATTATTTTACGTATTTAAGTTGACCAATCATGACCGTTTACGGCCCACCGTCGACTCGAACCTCAAATCAGCTTCACTTTCGCCCTTTTTTTGAACTCGCGCGGCGCGTCGCACACGAGCGCCACTTTCACGCGTCTGTCGCGGCGCGCGCGCGGCGCGTGTCTGCGAGGCAAAGAAACACGCGGATGAATGTGTTTGTGATAGTGCCACGTTGCGTTTCGCACCTTCTACGTCGGATGGGCGTTGCTGCAACGTGAAGTACGTTCGACGAGTAAAAGCGATTTCAACCACCGTCGCTGCGTTATCGAACACGAAAGCGGGAAT
>Ga0181607_10002503_pt1 | contig 16186 bp, 8 predicted proteins | sample 041ome_9_FD_132420 | JGI IMG/M metagenome (GOLD analysis project Ga0181607, IMG submission 132420) | Coastal salt marsh microbial communities from the Groves Creek Marsh, Skidaway Island, Georgia - 041413US metaG (megahit assembly) | ecosystem: Environmental > Aquatic > Marine > Intertidal zone...
ATCCATGCCGTCCGTCGTCCGTGCGCGTGCGACGGCGGCGATGCGGGCGCGCGTCGCCGACTGGCGTTGCGGCGCCGGCTGCAACGCGACATCACTCGTCGGCGCAAAGCGTGCATCCATGGTGACGCAACCGCCGAGCGCCGACGCCGCGCGCGTACTGGACGCGCTCACGCGCGTGTACGGCTTCGATGCCGCGCAGGCGCGCGCGTGCGTGGACGAGCTCGGCGCGAACGCGACGGTGCAAATGTGCGTCGATGCGCTGCTCGATGGAGGCGCGCAAGACCGCGGTGGACCGGCGTTGGGGCTCGTGCGGTGCGCGCACGTGCGCGAGGATGGGATGATGGATATTGATGCGCTCGTCGCGCCGCGCGCGTGCGGCGACGGCGAGGCGTGTGGGGCGAGGCGTGAGTTGTGGACGTGTTTGTCGTGCGGGACGTCGGGGTGCGGGCGGTACGCGCGCGGGTGCATGTTGGCGCATTCTGCATCGCATGCGGCGTGCGCGGCGCTGAGCTGGGAAGATTTGAGCGTGTGGTGTTATTCTTGCAAGTCCTACGTCACGCATGAGGTGTTGGAGAGGTATCGCGCGCGCGCAGAGGCACTTAAGTTTCGCGGCGCCGGTTCCAGCGCCTAACCACCTATCCTATCGTTGTGCGTACGAGTGAGACTAATACCTCTGTTGTTTGTACGTTGTAATCAAATTACAATCACGCTAGTGCGTGGCTAACTAAGCGGCATCGACGCCATCGTCAGACGACGATGGATTCGGTGTCGAAGACGCGAGGAGGCGATCAACCGTTTTACCAAGCTTGTACAATTCGGGTTGATACGACATGGGGAAGTCTTGCCAAAACTCAAACTCGCGATGAAGGTCGTCGATGTCATCCACAAAACGACGACCGTTAGTGAGAAGTTCTTCGGGCGGGTCCCATCCGTCGCCACTCCATTTCTCTTCGTAGTGCTTGAGTTCGGCGTGGCATAACGACAGACGGCGGGATTCGTTTTCAGTCAACTCAGCGCCGTCGACGTCGCGCTTGCGCTCGATGCTTGAAATGACCTCGCGCAACTCCACCGAACGCTCATCATCCGTAATCTTTGTCATGCGAATAAGTTCGCGGCGACGCCAGCCTGGTTGTTCTTCCTCTAACTCCTTCATGGCGGCAAAGTGCCAGCTGTGACGCTCGGGCACGAGGCGTTTCCACTCGCTCTTGGGCTTCCCCGAACCGCGCACGCCGGTGAAATCGCCAAGTTCTGGCTTCTTGTTCCACGCCACCGGGTCACGAACCTTGAGATCCAGATCTTCTAAAGAAAAGTTGTAAAATCTAGATGCCGCACGGAGCTTTTCTTTCGGGTCGCTGATCGAACGCAAATTGTCAATCTCTTCATCGCTCTCGCTCGGGAGGATTTTCACCGGCGTGTCCGGTCCAACCTTGGGGAACTCCGCAGTCGGCGGATGCGCAGCTAAGATTTCATCCATTTCTGCCACGGATAAGGTTTCTTGTTCAATCAACCTATCCGCCATGGCGTTGACTGCGTCGACATGTGCGGCGATAATCGCACGAGCGTTGTCTTCACCCTCTTTTAAGATTTGCACCATTTTACGTTCGGCATATTGAAAGTGGTCGCGCGACGCCGCGCGAATAGGACCAGCCAAGACTTTTAAATCATCCAACTTATTCAATTCACCAGATTTGGACACGACGCCGGTTAAACGCGCCACGCGCTTCTCAGACCGGTTCAAAAACGTTGGATCATGCGTGTACGTCGTCAACATGCCTGGCTGCCCGAGACCAAAGTTGATAATCATGTTTCGCAACACGTCGTTTGCTTCGATGATATCCTCTGTGCCTCGCGTCGTAGTTTCTCCGTATATCGCGCTCTCTGCGGCGCGACCGGCGAGTAATACTTGAATACGTTCGCACATGCGCGCTCGCGTTGGGTACATGTAGTCTTCGTCACGCTTTCTTTGAATCAACGTCACCGTCGGCTCAAATCCCCGAGGCACGATGGACACGAGCTCGATGTCCTCAATTAATCCAGTGCTCTTGTGAAGCACGTGCTGCACGAGTGCGTGACCAAGCTCATGTACGGCGAGCTTACGCGTCAATGGGCTGTCTTTCGGGTGCGGCGAGAGTCTAATGCCGCTCACGACGCGATCTACAGCTTGTAACACGTCATCTTCTTCAATTTGCTCGCCTTCTCTGCGCACGCAATGCACCGCCGCCTCGTTGCAAATGTTTGCAATCTCGGCGCCAGACAACCCAGGGATGTTTTGCGCCAAACGCTTGGTGTCAATTTCGGGGTTGCAATTTCTCTTCGAAAGGTGAATCTGCAAAATCTTGGCGCGCGCCTCGACGTTTGGAAGGGGCACTCGAACCTTGCGGTCAAAGCGGCCCGGACGCAAGAGCGCAGGGTCGAGTAAATCGGCACGGTTCGTGGCGCCAATAAACACCACGCCCGTATCTGGTGTGAAACCGTCCATCTCGGTTAACAACTGATTGAGCGTTTGCTCGTGCTCCTCCGTGCCTCGAGTGCCAGCTGCGGCACGCTTCGTCCCTAACGCGTCGATTTCGTCGACGAAAATCAAGCACGGCGCGTTGATGCGCGCGCGCTTAAACAAATCTCTCACGCGCGCCGCACCAACGCCGACGATGATTTCAACAAACTCTGAACCAGACATGGAGTAAAATGGCACTTTCGCCTCGCCTGCGATTGCTTTGGCAATCAACGTCTTGCCCACCCCGGGACCGCCCTCCATGAGCAAACCTTTCGGCGGGCGGGCGCCGACGGCGGCGAATCGCTCTGGCTCCTTCAAAAACGCAACAACCTCCTCCAAATCTTCAATGATATTCTCCAATCCACCGACATCTTCTAAAGTTACGTCCACCGTACCGTCGCGACGCGCCCCAGCGCGAGACTGCGCGAATTGCATCGCCTGGAATTGATCCTGAGGCACCGACGTCTTGCGAACAATGCCCAAGTAAATCGAACCCACCATGAACGCTAAACCGCCCAAAGAATACGCCAAAAACTCCATACCGGTATACGTTGCCGGCTTCCACTTTTGATGATACGTATACCACGTGCCAAATCGGTCACACTTGTCCCGCGCGGCAATGTCCAACGCCTTGGTCATGGTGTTCACGTAATATTTGCTCCCATCCGTCGTCGTGGCTAAATAATATCGCGCGCGCGGAATCTTTCGCAACGCGGCTGGAGGAAACCACCCAAACTCTGGCGGATCCCACACTTGAAAATTCGCAATTTTCCCTTCATCCACAGCCTGATTAAACACCGTGAACGGCATTTCCTTCATCGCGCGCCAATTCGGTTCCTCATCAATCGGCGCGCCTAAACTCTGCGTGCTCACGTACGAGCTCGTACCCTTCACATCCCCTTCCATCGGCCCTTTCTTCGCCATGCGCTTCTTCGCCTTTTCACTAAACAACTTATATTGCTCATCTTGCTCCCGAAGCATCTGTTCGTACTGCGCATCCGTCATACCGCGCGGCTTGACCAACCCCTGCGCCGAGACGTCCCGAAGACGCATTCGCCTCCCCGACGTCGACAGCGCCCCAACCCTGCGCGTGGCGCACACCCCCAGCGCCGCGCTCGCGCTCGCACTCGCGCTCCGCGCGCGCAACGCATCATCCTCATCGCCGTGCGCGCGCGCCGCGCGACTCGACACGACCACGAACCGCCGGCCGGGCGCCGCGCGCCGCGAGACCACGAGAGGTGACCTAGTGCTGCGCCAAGACATTCGCGCGTGATGCGCCGTCGCGGCGAGGCCGACGCCCGCGCTGCCGCACGCGTATGCGCGACGCGATGCGAACGACGCGTGCGATGGTGGCGTTGGCGTCATGACGCCGTGCGCGCGCGCGTGTGCGGCGCGCGACGGCGGCGACGCAGAGGGTTTCGTGCGCATGGTGTTTACATTAGTGGCGTCATTGAGCCCCCCTTGTTGACCAATTATGACTCAAGGGTTAGGGTTTTGGGAACTTTTCTGCGGTCTGCGGTCGTTGACCCGCGAGTGCGCGACGCGCGTGCGTGCGCGCGGCGTGAGCGACAGCGCGGCGAGGGCGTGGCGCTCGAAAACTTCCACCTCTGTGCGCGCGTGCGAGAACGCGTGCGTCATAGCGCGAGTGTGTGTGCACAGTGCGCACGTAGACGATCAAAGACGGCGCGCAATCGTAAAAGTGGATTTTTGATTTTCATCTTTGACGACGATGGATTCCGTGCTGTCGTGGTTTAGTGGCAGCGCGGCGCGCGATGGGGACGATGATGATGATGATGACTCGATCGCGAGCACGACGATGAGTGATGACGACGATGGGCGCGAGGATGGGTCGTTGGATACGACGCGGGAGTCGTTGGGCGACGCCGAGGACGCGACATCGCCTCGCGCGTCTACGTCTGACGTCGACGAAGCGGAGAGCAAAGCGTTACTGCCGCCGAGAAAGATACTACATCCTTATTCACGCGTGCGTGATGCCATGAATTCGGGGTCAGATGCGAATGCGGAGCTTCCAAGTGGGCTCACAAATGGCGGGAATACGTGTTTCGCGGCGTCGGCATTGCAGTGTTTACGACGCGCTACGGCGCTCACGGCATGGTTTGACGACATTGATCGTTGGCATAATAGCGCTCGATGCGAAGAGAAGCGGAAGTTTTGCGTGGTGTGTGAATACGCGAAACATTTAGAGCGCGCGACGGCGTCGGGTGGGGCACATTCCATCGGACGGTTGACAAAGGATATCAATAAAGTCGCCAAGCAATTTCGACGCGGACGCCAGGAGGATTCGCACGAGTACATCAACGCATTACTCGACGCCATGCATGTGGCGTTTCTGAAAGATTTAGGAGGGGAGAAAAAATATGATTTGCGCACGCAGGAGACGACGGTTATTTATCACACGTTTGGTGGGTATACGCTCGGAACGGTGAAGTGCATGTCGTGCGGATATGTGAGTAAGAATTTCCAAAGCACGTTGGATATCCCGCTCGAGGTGACGGGGAAGATTGCGTCTATCGAAGCCGCACTTGAGGTGAATTATTGCACCGAGGAGACGTTATCTGGGTCGAATATGTACAAGTGCTCAAAGTGTAAGACGCTTGTGCGAGCAAAGAAGGGCTCAAAGATTCACGTGTCGCCGAATGTGCTAACGATTCCGTTGAAGCGCTACTCCACCGGTCGGTTTAGCAAGATAACCAAGTACGTACATTTCCCAGAGCGCTTTTCTTTAGCGCCGTACATGAGCGATGACGCGCCATATGAAGGTTCCGACCCTGTGTATGATTTATTTGGTGTCTTGGTGCATCAAGACTTTTACGCGAGCGCGCACTCTGGGCATTACGTGGCGTACGTGAAACTTCCCGACGATACATGGGTGTTGTGCAACGATGGACGCGTGTCCGTGTCGTCCGAAAAAGAGGCGATGAAGCAAAAGGCGTATATTTTATTCTACGAGCGCGTCACTCCTAGAGATGGCCCAGACGTTCGCCAGGCTGGGTATTTGGAGGATGCCGTGCGAGCGGCGCGGAGCGAAAGAACGACGTCAGCGCCGGCGATGAGCGTGGATACGAGTGACATTCGTTCGCGACTTGAGTCCATGAAGTTTTCTTCTGCTCGCGGTGTGGATGACGTGATTTCGTATCGATCAGAGGCGCCCGTGGCAACGTCGACGACGACGGCGCCGATGGAGACAAAAACAGAAACGACGACGTCATCGATGAAACCGTCGTTTGAGATTGAAACGGTCACCGCTGCCGACGGTTCGAATGAACTGAAAGTTATCGTAACCTTACCAGGCTGTACGAGCGTGAAAGAATTTGACGTCGAACTCGAAGCTCAGGCGAATGGCGCAAACGTGCTCGTCATCTGTGCGACTTCTTTGTACTTCGCTCCGATTAAAATTCAACTTCCGCGAAACATCGTCGATGAACCACGTGGGAGCACATTCAAACGTAAACTTGGCAAGTACACCGTTCGCTTCCCGTTGATTGGAGCGGCGTAATCAGCAGTAACGTAACATAAATAAAGCGCGAACATCACCATAGAGAAATACATGTAGTAAACAATGCGCAGTAGCAGCGCGTGAAAAGTGAAATTACAAAACACACTACTGTGTAGTTATCATAATTATCGTTCGAGTGTTTTGAGTCAACTCGGTAAAGAGGAATTTATGCATCAGATCAACACGTTCAATGCTCGCGACTGCGAGCACTCACGCCAACAACTCAACGAAAGCGTTCGCGCACGCCGTGCTTGACGCCGGATTTTGCCCAGTCACCAGGTTCCCATCGACGACGGCATTTGGTGTCCAATCCGCGGTCGCCGTGTACAGTCCCCCTTGCGCTTTCATCGCGGTCTCGATCAACTCGGGCACCTTGTCCGTCAATCCAACCGCGGCTTCCTCGCTATCGGAAAATCCCGTGACCTTCAATCCCTTAACCAACGGCTCGCCGTTCGGCTTCGTGCATCCCAACAACGCAATCGGGCCGTGACAATCCGCCGCCACGGGCTTACCTGCGGCATACATCGCGGACACGAACGCGCCCAATGCGGCGTTCTTGTAGAAATCCACGCACGTCCCGTGACCACCCGCGAGGTACACCCCGTCAAACGCATCCGCGCTCACCGAACCGAGCTCAGCAGAATTACGCAATGCGTCCATCGCTTCTTCATCCTCCTTAAACTTGGCGCACGACGGCGTAAAGAAGTCCCCACTCTCGCTCGCCGGGTCGATCGGCACCGCCCCGCCCTTGATGCTCACAATCGTCACTGTAATGCCCGCCGATCGCGCGATGTAGTACGGCTCGGCCACTTCTTCCAACCACGCGCCGGTTTTCGCGCCCGGCACGAGTTCGTCGCAACTCGTGCATATCAATGCGATGGATTTTGTCATCGTGCTGTGCCGTGCGATGCGGTGCGTATGCGCGGAACGTCGACGACGCGCGCAGAATTGTGAGGACCATTGGGTGCATCTTCTCAAGCCTTCGTTTTTGGTAACGCCGGTTCGTGTCGCCGTTGATTGAGCTCGAGCGTTATTGTGCGCCGCGCGATGGCGATGGATGCGGTGCGCGCGCGGTACGCGCGGGGTAAAGCCGACGGAGATGCGATGTACGACGTCGAGCGATACATCGCGGCGTGTGCGGCGTATGATGATGCGGTGTCGGCGATCGAGGAGGCGCTGGTGCTGACGAATGAGGAGGAGGAATCTCGGTCGTTTTGGATGCGAAAGTTGTGCGTGGTGAAAGCAAATCGCGCGGCGTGTTTGAATAAACGGCAGATGCCCAAGGAAGCGATTGAAGATTGTGACTGTGTGATTGCGCATGGTGGGATGTGTGCGCCGGAGGTTGTCGTGAAAGCATTTTACCGACGTGGTGTAGCTTTCGAACGCATGGGCGATGCCGACGCCGCGATCGCGAGTTTTGACTACGCGCTCCAGATTGAGCCAACGAATGAAATGGTCCGCTTGCATTTGAAGAAATTCAAATGCGTGTTTCATCGAGCGTGTGTGCTGCATAAGGCATCGCCTGAGGTGCTCGCGAGGCAGACGAAATTTAGAAACTTTACGTCTCGACCGAATTTGCGACACATGCGAGGCGAGTGAGTCTCTTCTGGATGATACTTCTAAGCGGCTACTACTAACATTATTATTGTACAATCAAGTGTGTGGTGGTTTAAATATATATACGAGCCCCCTACGTCTTGGCTTCGTCATCCTTGTCAAGCGCCACGAGTGTGGCGTCAAGAAGGCGCTCAAGCACTTGCGACAATCGCAGGATGCGACCGCCTCGCTCGGCGTCATCGCGTACGTCTCGCGGAAGTGTTTCGACCGTATCCGCGATCTTCGTCGCGAGCGTACTAATTTTGGATCCGATTATGGTGCGTATCGCCGCGCGCTCGCGTTCGTATGATGCACACTTGGCTTCGAGTTGATCGCATCGCACACTCGAGTCGTTTCGCCGCTCAACAGCAACCATTTCGAGACGCAATCGAGTGTTTTCCGCCTCAACATCCTGCAACACGTCTCTTTGTTCATGATTCGTAGATTCGAGTGCGCGCACTTTTGTCCTAAGAGCGTCGAGTTCTAATTCGAACTCGGCAGCCCTGCCGTCAGAGACAGAAGATCGCCGACTATCACCCGCCTCGTCGCCCCAACCGCCGAGCGCGGATTTCAACTTTCCACTCAAGTCGCGCGAGCTCAACGTTTCCTGCACCGCCGCGCGCTTGAGCGCCAGTAACTCTGCGGTTTTCGTATCCAGCGCATCTTCAAGCGCACTCCTTTGCTCATCGCTCGCGGTGATTTCAAGCTGAAGTTCAGCGATGCGCTCGTCGCGTTCACGAAGTCGCGCAGTGAGTCCGAGCATAATGTCGCGCTGCTTCAATAGCACCGCCTTGTAACGCTCAACTTGACGTGTGCTATCTGCGGCCTCGTGGCGCTCAGCCTCGATGTTCTTCAACTTTTCTTCGTATTCTGCACGAACTCGAGCGATGGATGATGGGTCGTCACTGCCTAACAATTGACTTTGCATCGCTGCGATGCGTGCTTCGAGATCTTTCTTGGCTTGCTTTTCAATGAGAAACTCTCTCGAACGACGTTCGAGCTCGGTGAGTGCCTGCAGCTTGTCTGCTTCGGCTTTTCTTCGTTGCTCGTCGACCTCAAGCAATCGCCGCTTATCTACTAAATTTTTCGTGCGCTCGTCGAGCTCGGTGCGCAGCTGCCTGAGCTCGCGCTCGTACTTGCGCAACAAGGATTTTTGATCCAAATCCTCATTCAACTTTGCAGAGTTTTTAATCTCTTTCGCTCGACTGGCAAACTTCAATGTAGACACGGACTCGGTAAACGCCTCGAGCGCAGGAGACACGTTGGCGATAACAGTTGTGATGCAGTTGCCCCCGAGCGAGTCCTCCAAAATACGCGTCAATTTAGAGTCGCGATATGGAATATGCGGTCGAGTTTTAGTATCAGTCAACGCGCTGATGACATTCCCCAAAGCGCTCAAGCTTTGGTTGATTTTCTTACTTTCGTCCAGCCGCTTGCCCGTAGCGCCAGTCAAGGACACGCGCTCTGAGCCAGCCAAGTCAACCAAATTTAATTTACCGACGGTGATGCTCTGTCGCTCGGCTCGAGGCGATGACGTCGTCGTATCGCTGCCGTCTACAGGGTCATCATCTTCGATTATACTGTGTTCAATAATAATAGTGAATACCGCATGCGAACGCGATGAAATCTCGTTCATCTTAGTCGAGCCTGTAGCTCGAAGTTGCGCTCCGCGTTCGAGCAAGCCATAGATTTCAGTTGGCGTACGTACGACCCATTCGCTTTGACCTTCAACAAACACGCCACGCTTTTTGTCCTCGCGAATCTGTAAATTTGTACGTTCTGGCTTCAATAAATCGCTCACAGTCTCGTTATATATCTGCAAGTAACTCACACGCACGAGATACTTGGACCGCGCGTGCGAGTCGGCGGCGATGAAATTGAAAATGTCCTCAATGGCGCGAGGAATAATCCCTCGTTGACTCCCATCCGTCACCGGCGCGTTTCCTGGAAGCCCGAACCGTTGTTGTCCATACGCCAACATCGTCCCTCGATCCCCTTCCATGGTGTACGTTTTACCCGTGCCCGTCTGCCCGTACGCCAACACCGTCGCGTTGTATCCATCGAGCGCATTCAACACCGCCGGTTTCGCGCTCTTCGCATACACCTCCTCCTGCGTCGCCGTCTCATCATACACCTCATCAAACCCAAACTCTTGCGTCCTAAATTTCGAATATTCTAATTCCTCATCCGACGCATCACGCTCGAACGCACGAGCGCCGACGTGTCCCAACGCGCGTTCAATGTTTTCGCTCGCCACGACGGCGCCGCCGTCGCGCGCGCGCACCATCGCCTTCTGATACGCCACATCCCCATTCAACTCCCGCCGCAGCGGTGGACGAATACGAACCATCACCTTGACGTTCTCACGCGTCGTTCTCCCCCCCACCACCGTCGTCGTCGACGGCGTCAACGTCCCCCGCGCGTCCAACAGACACCCATCATCCACATCACCATCATCACTCGCACCCTGCGCCTCATCCGTCTCGCGCACGCGCACGTTCACGCGACTCGCGCGCGCGAACGCATCGTCCTCGCCGTTCGCCGCGCTGCGCGCGCTCACGCCGCCGCCGTCGCGCGCGAATCCAAACACCATGGACGCGCGCGCGTCGCGCTGTGCCGTTGACCATCCACCTCAATGTGGCGCTCACCATACTTAAGCCTACATTTTGTCTACTCAAATGTCCGAACATACGTCGCGGATCGTGACTTTCATAGTGTAGTCGATGAAAGCTTTGTTTAAAAATTTATCATCGGGCACCATGGGCGGCGGCGATGATGATAAAGCGCACACGACCGCGTTTGACGCCACATTGACGCGCGCGCCGCGGCCGCCGCAGCACACGCAGGATCGACGCGCGACGACATCCGATGAGTTCCGATATCGCCGCTGACATGTCATCCATGTCCCTCGATGCCGCCCCGGGCGCGCACAAGTACTCGAGGTGTTTTAGTCGCGTCCCCATCGCCAAGGTTTTAGCCCAGGGCGCCATCGGGACGACGGCGATCGTCGGTGGATGGGTGAAAACCGGCCGCGAGGCTGAAAAGGGAACGCTTTTATTTTTAGCCTTGAATGATGGATCGGGACCGGAGAACTTGCAAGTGGTGGTGAGGAGCGAGGTGTATGATCTTGGGGATTTGCGCGCCACTGGGACGTCAGTCGTCGTCGAAGGCGCGCTCGTGGCGCCTCCGGAGAGCGCGAAGGGGCAGACGATTGAGATGCACGCCACGCGAGTGATAGCGTGTGGGAAGTGCGATGCGACGACGTATCCGATGCAAAAGAAGAAACAGACGTTGGAGTATTTGCGGGAAAAAATTCATTTGAGACCGCGGACGAACACCATCGCGAGCGTGGCGCGGGTGCGAAGCGCGTTGGCGTACGCGACGCATTCATTTTTCAATCAAAATGGATTTTTGTATGTGCATACGCCGTGCATTACGCAGAGTGATTGTGAAGGTGCGGGTGAGATGTTCCAAGTGACGACGCTGTTGAGCGGGGCGGATTCGAAGGAGGCGTTGGAGCCGACGGTGAGCGCCGATGCCTTGGGCGCCAAGCGCGCGGAGGTTTCTGAATGCGGCTCTGGAATTAAAGCCTTGAAGGAGGGTGGTGCCGAGCCCAAGGAAGTGAAGAGTGCGGTGAAGACTTTAGAGAAGCTCAAGCGTGAGTTGAGCGAGATGGAAACGGCGTCAAGAAAGATTGGTGGTCTTCAGCGCACCGAAGCGGGTGGAATCGACTATTCTGAGGATTTCTTTGGCGGCAAGACGTTCTTGACTGTGTCTGGACAATTGCAAGTTGAAACCTACGCATGCGCGTTATCTAACGTGTACACGTTTGGACCGACTTTCCGTGCGGAAAACTCTAACACCACTCGTCACTTGGCTGAGTTCTGGATGATTGAACCCGAACTCGCATTTGCCGACTTGAAGGACGACATGCAATGCGCTGAAGACTACGTCAAGTTTTGCTGCAATTACTTGCTCGAAAACTGCATGGGTGACTTGGAATTTTTCGCCAAGATGTACGATCCTACGTGTATTGACCGCGTCAAGGATATTGCATCGACGCCTTTCGGGCGGGTGTCCTACACGGAGGCTATCGAGCTTCTCGAAAAGGCTGTCGCCGACGGCAAAGAATTCGTCCACCCCGTGTCTTGGGGCATCGACTTGGCCACCGAGCACGAACGCTGGCTCGCAGAAGTGCATTTTCAGAAGCCAGTGTGCGTTTACAACTACCCGAAGGATATCAAGGCTTTCTACATGCGCTTGAACGAGGACAACAAGACCGTCGCCGCCATGGACGTTTTGGTTCCCAAGGTTGGCGAACTCATTGGCGGTAGCCAGCGCGAGGAGCGCTTGGACGTCTTAGAACGTCGCATGACTGAATCTGGTCTCAACCCCGAAGATTATAGCTGGTACTTGGATTTGCGTCGCTACGGGAGCGTTACGCACTCCGGCTTTGGTCTCGGCTTTGAACGACTGATTTTGTTGTGCACAGGTATGGAGAACATTCGCGATGTCATTCCGTTCCCGCGCTGGCCGAACAACTGCGCGGATGGCGGGAGCAAATAATGCTAGAAAGTTTCGCTTTTAATACAAACAGACAGACAAACCACAAATATACTAAATTCAACGCTGCAGAAACGCTGCGATGTTGCTCTTGAGCGGCGGAAATTGAAACACGACGACGCCCACGTCGGCGTCGTAGAATAACACGGGGAACGTTGCGATGCCTTCTAAGAACCCAACTTTGCCGATCGCGTTAATTGCCTTATCTACGACATTCGCCTCACCGTTGGCGTTCGGGTCATCCCGAGGCGATGACTTGTCGTCACTTCGTGCTCCAATCCAAAACGTGTCAAAGTCTATCCGACAGGCGGGACGTTCCCGCCCATCCAACATATACGGTACCGTCGCCGACACCTTGCCGCTCGCCGAGAGCCAACCATCAGGAACGATACCACCGTGTCTCACGTCACTTCGAATCTTCCCACTGTCGATGACGTACCGCAAAGGTGCGAAACGCACGCCGACAGGGCCAGCGAGATTCACTATGTGCGGCGCACAAAACACCTGCCATTCACCATCGCCGCAAACCGCGTTCTTGATGCCACCAGAAACCGAACCATCTTCGATCAATATATCGATACAGAGTTGGATATCATCGTCGACGTCGTACAAGGTCACGCCCGGAGTAGACGCGTGGCGCGCGAGCGAGTTGAGCGCGTCAGCCACCGTCAACGTTGACGAGGATGACGACGACGCGCGAGCTATCGTTCGAACAGGTCCGCGACGGTGGTGCTTTCGCGTGAACGCGTGCGCCGGCGTCGGTGTCGGCGTCGGCGTGGTGAGCGCGCGAGTGGACATGGCGAGTTATGAGGTCAGTGACTGCTTCCGTTGTGCTAACAAATTCTACTATTCAGTTTAATTTCAGTTCCGTGAGCTCTTCGGCGACGATTTCCGCGGGTTGGTTACCATACGCATGGTGCGTGTTTGGCAGTGATCCGGGATGTGTCATCGACGGCGGCGCTAAAAGCGACGAAGGATCGATGTCTGGCGGCGTCGGAAGCGCGCCTCCTTGCGCCGACGATATCGCCGGCGCCGGTGAGTGTTCCGCAGCGTGTTGCGTATTGCTGTAGCCATAGAACTCGTGCGATTGCGATTGCGAAGAATAACTTTCCGTTGATGCGTCGCGTGAGTGCTGGACTACGGGCGCTGGCATGAAAAACTGCCCTGGCGCTTTCGGCGCAGTCCCAGCGGATGGAGCCATGGGCACAAATCCTTGCGCCGGCGCAACGTTCGCTGGTGATTGCTGCGTACGGGGCGTGGTGTTGAACGTATCAACGTAACGCGAGTGAATACCACTCTGACGTAACTGTGAAGCGTTGTGCGTCACTGCCATCACCGGCGGTGGACCAGGTGGAGAAACGCCCATACTCGACGTCGGCGATTCTGAACGTACTGGCGGCGCCCCTGGCGGCGGCGCTTCTTGTGTCGGCTCTTTTCCCCGCTCGCACCACATCTTCAATGTTTCATTGTAATAGAAAACATTTTCATCCGCAGGTGGCGGTCTCGGGGTTTCCGCGGCCGGTGTCGATGTACCGCCGCCGCCACTGAATAGAGACGACACGGACCGTAACAATCCGCTTCCACTGGATGATTTATGCATTCCTTGCGGCGACTGCGACTGTGGCTGTTGCTGCATCGACGGCGGCACTGGCTGCTGGTGTTGTTGCGGCTGCGGAGCAGATACTGGCGAGGACTGGTGCGCCTGGTACGATGCGTGCGGCGTAGCCTGAGCCACGTACGGCGCGGGATGCATCGGCTGCGGTTGATGTTGAACGTGCGCGCCTCCATGAGGTGCTTGCGCATCGCTTTCATCGCCAAATAGCGTCGATACGCTGCGGTCGAGTAAACCCTTGAACCCGCTTACCAATGTTTTTGCTGCATCGACCGCTGCACCGGCGAGATTTCCACCTTTTCCTCGTAAACCGTCCTGTAAACGATGCTCCATCTGCGCCGCTAGCGTCCCCACACGCACGACGTCAACCTCTGGATTCATCTTGTCTAACGAACGTAGACACTTCAATACGTTTTCTACGTACGACAGCGCCTCACGTAAATGACCTATTTCAGCGAGCGCACCGGCGTACAATAGCTTGTATGGTAATAACGATGCGATCTGTGCTTGGGAATTTGAGCCCACGAGCGCGCTCTCGAGAAGTTCCGTAAGCTTGATGGCAGTGGGTGTCGCGTACGTTCTCGGTTGCTTTCTATGGTCCGCATTCACGAGACACATGCGTGAGTTGTACGAGTACGCCGATGGCTTTTCTCGAGATAGCGCGTAAGCCACGTGTGCGGCCGAAATGTCGTTTTGCGCCATCCAAAGTTCGTCGCCGAGCGCCTTCAGGACGATTTCGCTTCCATTCGTGGGATTGGAGCACAGAATTGCTACGTGCTCGCGCCATCGCGGGAGGAGCTCGCGCACGCGCGAATGGCCGGCCATCTGCGTGCCGTCTCTATTCGATATGAGCTCTTGCGGGAAGCCAGCCATGAGCACCTCCAAAGTGTGCAACGGCGACCCCGCGCGACACACGCTCATGGACATTTGCGCAATCGTTTCTTGGTAATGTTTGCCACCCAAGTGTCCCGCGAGTAATATCGCATGCGGCCAAAGCTTGGCTTGGATCGCAAGATTCAACGCGGCACCACGTTGACCGGATATGAGCAGATTCTCCACTTGCACGATGGCGCGCGCGTCGCTGCTTTCTGCAGGATTCAGCGGCGACACGCCTGCGCTCGCCGCCGCCCATCCGTCGCCAGATGTGCCCGCGGCATCACCGGCAATAATCGCGGAAATCTCCGCCAGTGCGCTCTTTCTATTTTCCCCTAATATATCCCCTTCTAAAGTCAACACACCCTTGTGACGCAACATCGCCGACAACACGCGCCACAATAATACTTCGCTATCGCGACGAGCGTCGCCATTCGAGTTCAAGAGCGCGTCGATCATCTTGATGACGTTATCCGCTCTCTGACCAGCTAAAGGTCCACGTATTTGTTCTAACGATCGCACGTAACTCACCCCAAGTGCGTTCCCATCGGCTAACAACGCACGCACTGAATGTACGCGCAAACTACACGGCGGAATGCTAGTGCCGTGACTCGTTCGTCCACCCGCATACCCAGGACCAGACAAAATGAGAGAACCACCGAAACCAAAGCTCATCGCAACGTGTGCGGGTCTTCCATCTGGCGAACGATTACTATCGTCGTATTTAACCGCTCGTGATGAAGGAGTTTCCCCATAGGCTGCGTACTCGAGGTTTTGCGTCTCGCCCGTTTGATAGGATGCGTACGTGCTGACATTCGGCGTCGGTGGAGCGGCGTACGTGCTCGGTGCAGGCGCATGCGGCTCATAAGCTGCATAACCAGTATTTTGCATCATTGCTGGCTGTTGTTCGTAATGCCCCACGGCTGGCGCATATGCCGCCGCAGGTGATGGCTGCACCGGCGATGGGACCATGAATGTCGGGCGCATGGGTGGAGGCGTAGTCGCCGGGGAGTACATTTCTGTCACCGAATTGGACGACGAGACACGCGGGAAATTTTCCGTGGAACCTGAATACGCCGAAATTATCGGAGGTGCGGACGCCTCAACCACGGGCTCGTCGTAACCCACTTGCGGTGGCGGAGGAACGGCGACGTGGGCAATGGACGAAGTCTCATTGACATCCGGCCCAGCGTGCTCTTGCTGCTCGTGGTAATAATGCCCGTGAAGTGGCGGTTCTATCTCTGGCGGCTGTACAACGTGCGAAGCATCATATTCATGATACTGCTGTTCATTAGAGTACGACACATCGTTGTCTTGCGCATGCGCCGGCTCTGAAGTTTCTTGCACATTTGCCGTCTGATCGAATGTCGCCTCGTACGCGCTCGTGAACTCCGCGTGCGAAAATTCAGCGGGTGCATACTGTTCTTCGTAAAATGCCTCTTGTGGTGGTGGCGGTGGCGATAGTGCCGACACTGGCGCGGCAGCGTCCTCTAGGACGTGTGACACTGCGGGCAGTTCTTCAGCGAAAGGC
>Ga0181607_10002504_pt1 | contig 16184 bp, 16 predicted proteins | sample 041ome_9_FD_132420 | JGI IMG/M metagenome (GOLD analysis project Ga0181607, IMG submission 132420) | Coastal salt marsh microbial communities from the Groves Creek Marsh, Skidaway Island, Georgia - 041413US metaG (megahit assembly) | ecosystem: Environmental > Aquatic > Marine > Intertidal zone...
AAATTCTTTTATTAAATAAGAAACAAAAAAAAAAATTTTAAAATATTTAAAAAAAAAAAAATTCAAAATTTTTTACAAAACACTAAAAATTCCTGATTTGAGAGAGTTAAAAAAACTTATTAATTTAATTAAAATTTTTAAACCTAATTTAATTATTTCCATAGGAGGAGGAGCAACGTTAGATTTATCTAAGATTGCAAATGTTTTATTTGAACTTAAAAATTTAGAGTATGAAATTTTATTGAATAAATATAGAATTAATAAGAGATTTTGTGATTTAATTTCAATACCAACAACAGCTGGATCAGGTGCGGAAGTGACAACAAACGCCGTAATTTATATAAAGAATAAAAAATTTAGCATTGAAAACGATTTGATTAAACCAAATGATAGTTTGATTTTTCCTGAATTCGTAATATCAAACACATTTAAAACCAAAGCATCGTCTGCATTTGATGCTCTTTCTCAAGCAATAGAGTCATTGGTGTCGGTAAAATCTTCTGAAGAAAGTATAAAGTTTAGTATCAAATCTATTAATTTTTTTTTAGAAAATTATGACTCCTATATTGGATCAAATAATTTATCTAACACATATCATATGTGTTTATCTGCATATTATTCAGGTAAAGCAATTTCAATAACTAAAACTACAGCACCTCATGCAATTTCTTATCCTTTCACTGCTTATTTCAAAATAGATCATGGCCATGCTGTTTCTCTTACTTTGTCTGAATTTCTAAGATTTAATTATAAAAATAACAAACAATCTATTACAAATTTTGATTTGAAAAAAAGATATGAGCTACTATTCAAATTATTTAGAGTAAAGAATATTGATGAATTTATAAATAAAATTAATCATATAAAAGCTGTTTTTAAATTAGAAGATAATTTTGTAAAAATAAACAAGCAAATACCTAATAAAATTGACTTAATTTTAAGCAATGTTAATGTTCAGCGATTATCAAATAATCCAGTAAGAGTTACTAAACAGGATATTGCAAGTATTCTTAAAAAAAAAATTAAGAATACAAAATAAATGTTAGTTATTGAATTTTTAGGCGCTCCATATTCAGGTAAAAGTTATTATAAAGATATAATTGAAAAAGATATTTTTTTTAGAAATTATAAAGTTTATGATTATAAAAAAAATTTTTTTTGTAATTACAATAATATTAAAAATTTAAATATAATTCAAAAATTCATTATAAATTTATATTGTAAGAAACCAATTAAAAATATTAAAAAAAAACCTGGGTTGATCAAAAAAAAAAGTTTCATAATTACTTTGATTCAAAATGAGATTAATAAATTAATAAAGTATAAAAGCGATTCTTTTCAAAAAAAAAATTATAACCTGTCAAAGCTCGTTAAAGATCATTTAAAAAATTTAAAAGAAACAAAAGAGAGGCTTACAAATTTGAATAGGTGGATAAATGAACTTTTTGCAAGTTATGAAATACTAAGCTCTATTAAGTCTAGTAATAAAATTATCATAGATAGTGAAGGATTTATTCATAGATTGAACAGCCTTATAATGTCATCTAACGAAAAGCATTTTATTAAATCTTATTTAAGCATTTGTCCAAAACCAGATATCTTGATATATGTAGATGAAGACCTAAAAGTTATAAATGAAAGAATTAAAAATTCTGGAAATTATAATGATATAAAAAAATATAAACATAATTTACAAAATATTCATAATAACTCTGAAATTATTTATAAAGAAATAAAAAAATTTCCTATAAAATTATTTATTTTAAATTCAAAAAACTTTGAACAAGTTAAAAATGAAATAATTAAATATCTTAAATTTAAAAAATAGATGAAAATATTACATATAGTTGGGGGATCATCTACTAATGGAGCCTTCAAAGGAGCGGCAATCCTTCATAAAGGTTTATTAAAACATAATATTAAGTCTAAAATTTTAAGTGATACTCGAATTAGTAAAAACTTTAAAAATGATAATAATATAATTTCTATAAAATCTAATTTTAAAAATATAATTTTTAATAAATTTTTTATTTTAATAGAAAAAATATTAAAATTTATTTATTTGCACAGTCCTAGAGACTCCTTTACGATTGGTCTTTTTGGTTTCGACATAACTAATTTCAAAGCATTTAAAGAAGCAGATATTATACATATACATTGGTTGAGCCAAGGTTTCATAAATTTAAAATCTCTTTCAAAAATTAATAAACCTGTTATTTGGACAATGCGAGATATGTGGGCTTTTTGTGGAGGACCACATTACACAATGGATTTTCAAAAATATGAAAATACTAAAATTTCAAGATTTTTAGAAAAAATAAAAAAAAAATATTACAAAAAAAACTTTAAATTTGTAGCTGTGAGTGATTGGTTAAAAACAAAAGCAGAAAAAAGTTTTGTACTCAAAGATCATAAGGTTATAAAAATTAATAATAATATTGATTTCAATAATTTTACGCAAATACATAAAGAAGAAGCAAAAAAAATCTTAAAAATAAATACAAAAAAAAATATCATATTATATGGGGCTCAAAATCCTCAAAGTGCTAGAAAAGGTTGGAATTACTTCGTAGATTCATTAAAAAAATTAAAAAAAGAAAAATATTTTTTACTTATTTTTGGAAATTTTTGGTCAGAAAAAAAATTAAACGAAGTCGGAATAGAATATAAATCTTTAGGTTTTATCAACGATAACAAAAAATTAAATGCTATCTATGCTAGTGCAGACATATTTGTTGCATCTTCAATTCAGGATGCTTGGCCAAAAACTTTTGCAGAAGCTATGGCATGCGGAACACCAGTTGTATGTTTCGAAAATACAAGCATATCCGAGATTGTTGATCATAAAATAAATGGTTATGTTGTTAAAAATATAGACTCTCAAGAGTTATCAGTGGGCATTGAATGGCTTATTGAGGAGTTAAAAATAAATAAATCTCTAAAAGCTTCTGCAATTCTAAAAGCATCTAACTATGATACACAAAAAATAGCTTTAGAATATATAAGATTGTACAAGAGAGTGATAGATACTAAATTTAAATAAACAGCCAAAATATGAAAAAACTTTATATTTAATTATTGCAAAAAATTCTTTTTTCTGTACTTAAATATTAAATAAATTTGATAATTTGAAACAAAAAATTTTAATTACAGGAGCTGCAGGCTTCATAGGTTTTAACTTAGCAGCTTCTTTATTGAGTAAAAAAAATTTTATTGTTTATGGAATTGATAATTTTGACCCTTATTATTCCATTAAATTAAAAAAAAAAAGAATTAGTGAATTAAAAAAATATAAAAATTTCCATTTCTACAAAATTAATATTTGTGATCTTGATAAAACTAAAAATTTATTTAAGAATAATAAATTTAATAAAGTTTTTCATTTTGCAGCTCAGGCTGGTGTTAGGTACTCATTAATAAATCCAAAGAGTTATATAGATAATAATATTAATGGTTTTTTTAATATTTTAGAGTGTTGTAGAATGAATTTTGTCAAATCTATCTATTATGCTTCTTCTAGTTCAGTTTATGGCAATCTAAAAAAATATCCAGCAAAAGAAATTAATGAGGGTATACAAAAAAATGCATACTCATTGAGTAAAAAATTTAATGAAGATTTGGCAGAAGTTTATTCTAGCCTCTATAAATTAAATTTAGTTGGTTTTAGGTTTTTTACAGTTTATGGGGAATGGGGAAGACCTGATATGTTTTATCTTAATTATTTTAAATCGATGTTAGAAAATAAAAGTATAAAAATTTTCAATTTTGGAAATCATTTTAGGGACTTTACCTATATAAAGGATGTGATCGAAATAATAGAAAAAATAATGAAAAAGAAAACATCTAACAATCATTTAATTTTTAATATTTGCTCGAATAATCCAATTAGTCTGATGACATTTATTGATACTATGAACGCAATTGCAAAAAAAAAATGTAAATTAAAAAAAGTAGAATTACAAAAAGTTGATGTAATCAAAACACATGGAGATAATTCTAAAGTTTTGAAATTTATAAGAAAAAAAAATTTTTATTCAATATATGATGGATTAAAAAATACTTATGAATGGTTTAAAAAAAATAAAGGGATTATTTAAATTTTTTTGTAATGGATTACACATCTTAAAAAAAAAATAATCAATACAATTAGTTTATTTTGTTTGTTATTTATTCTAATTAAAGTCTCTTCAATCACATGTTCAAAAAAAGATAATTTTGAAGAATATCCTCCTGGCTCAAATATACTTATTAAGTCCTTTTTTTCTGTAGAAATTCCCTTATATTTATGTGTCTTTATTAGCCGCCAAAAAAAATCATAATCTGACGAACATTTGTATTTTAAGTTATATAATCCAATTTCATCATGAACTTTTTTTTTTATAAAAAAACCCCCTGAGTGTGCTGGATAAAAATTAAATGACCAATTCATTTTTTTTGGTTCATATTTATAGAAAATTTTATTTTTTTTTACTGCACCAAAAACAAATGAAATTTCCTCCTTTTTATCAAAATAATTTTTTATAATCTGAAGTGACTCATCTGAATAATATTCATCTCCTGCATTAATTGTATTGATGTATTTTCCCTCTGAAATTCTAATGCCTTTATTAATTGCATCATAAATACCTTTATCATTTTCTGTTATAAATTTTGAAATTTTTTTTTCGCTTTCAAGATATTCTTTGGTTCCATCAGTTGAACCTCCGTCAATAACAATTATTTCATAGTCGCTAAACTTTTGTCTTTTGACACTTTCAATGGTTCTTATCAATCTTTCTTTATTGTTTAATACCGGTGTTATAATCGAAAATGTTTTCAATTTTTTTCTGCCTTTATTTGATCTAATATTATTAACATAATAATAAATATAGTATAAATGTTTATAATTAATATTAATCACAAATAAATGAATATTTATTATTGGTCACCATTTATTTCCCATGTAGCTACTGTTAAAGCGGTAATTAACTCAGCATATTCTTTGAATTATTATTCAAATAAATATTCTACTCATATAATTAATGTTGCTGGTGAATGGAATATATACAAAAAAGAACTTTTAAAAAAAAATATTAAGCTGATAAACCTAACTTCATCAAATGTAATCAATAATAAGAATATAAATGGTTTTTTTAAAAGTAGATTAATATATTTATATTTATGTATTATCTCTTTTTTACCTTTAATCAGACTTTTAAAATCAAATCCTCCTAAATTTTTTATAATTCATCTGATTTCACCTTTGCCACTTATATTAAATTATTTATTTAAATTTAATACTAAGATGGTATTAAGAATATCAGGGTTACAAAAATTAAATTTTTTTAGAAAAAATTTTTGGAAAATAACTTTAAAAAAAATTCATTTTATAACTTGCCCTACATTTGCTACTAAAAAAGATTTAGAAAGCTCAAATATAATAGATAAAAAAAAAATCCATGTACTTTATGATCCAATTATTAGCTCTAAAGAAATAAACAAAAATTTTTCATTAGATAATAATTTTAAACATAAAGATTATTATTTAGCGGTAGGTAGACTTACTAAGCAAAAAAATTTTCTTTTTTTGATAGATGTTTTTAAAGATTTTAATAGTAATAAAAAAAATATATTAATTATTATTGGAGAAGGTGAGCAGAAAAAAGAAATACAGAGTTATATCAAAAAAAATAATTTAGAAAATTCAATATTTGTCTATAATTTTACATATGAAATTTTTAGTATTTATAGAAATAGCAAATGTTTTGTTCTTTCTTCTTTATGGGAAGACCCAGGTTTTGTATTGGTAGAAGCTTGTTATATGAATGTCCCCATAATATCGAGCAACTGTAAAAATGGGCCTCAAGAAATAATGCAATTTGGAAAAAATGGATTATTATTTAAGAGTAATGATAGAAATAGTCTCTTCGAAGCTTTTTTAAAATTTGAAAACATGCCCAAACAAGAGATTAATAAACTCAAGTATAACGCTAAACTCAAATCTAAGGAATTTACTATCTTTAATCATTTTAAAAATATTAGTTATCTATTGGAGATGTATCAATATGTTGAATAATGAATATTTAATTAAAATTGAAGAGTTTTTTTTAAATGATTTAAAAAAGATAAATAAACCAAAGATTATAGAGTTTGGAGTAAGATTTGGGCTATCAACAAAAAAGATAATAAAAATTTGTGAGAAAAATCAGGGTTTTTTACATTCGATTGACATTGATGATTGTTCTGAAGTTTCTGAGAGCAAATGTTGGAAATTTTATAAAACTAGAGATGATAATTTTGAATATTTAGATGCATTATTACCAAAAAATGTGGACTTAATATATTTAGACTCGTTGCATGAGGCAGAACATGTTAAGAAAATTTTCTATCATTATTATCCATTATTAAAAGTAGGTGGAATATTTGTTTTTGATGATATTTCTTGGCTTCCATATTTAAAGAATAAAAAAAGAAATAACTTTAATTGTGAGATAAATAATCTAGAAATATTTAATAAAATCTTAGAAATAAAATCAGAAAATGAAGATCTGTTAGATTTATTTTTTTCGTTTAAGGGATCAGGTGCTGCGAAGATAAAAAAACTTAGTGATAAAAATTTAAATCAACCATTGTCTTTAAAATCAAGAAAATATTCATTTAAAAATACTATTAGAAAAGTAATTAAATTATTGACTTAATCACATTATTGATTTCACCAAATTTAAATAATTATTTAAATTAGCATCATAATCAAATCTTTTTAAACTATTAAAAGCTTTTCTTACAAAGGAATTATTAACCTTCGTAGAATTCTTTGAAAACAATAAAATTTTTTTAGAGAGTTGCTTGAAATCACCTACAGAAAATAAATATCCTGCTTTACCATTTAATAATATTTCTCTAGGTCCAGTTGGACAATTACTTGATATTATAAATTTTTTTAAAACTATTGCTTCTAATAAAACATTTGGTAAACCTTCGAATTTAGAAGACAGAACAAATAAATCTGATTGCTTTATATAGGGATAAGGATTTTTTTTAAAATTAATAAATGTAATATTTTTTTTCAAATTATTTACACTTATATAGTGTGTTAATTTTTTTTTTAAAATTCCTCTACCCATTAAAATTAAATGAAAATTAATTTTATCTTTAATTAAGTTTAAAGACTTTAAAAGGGTGATCTGATCTTTTTGATCAACAAATCTTCCAACATTAATTATTTTTATCGTTTTTTTTGGATATAAATTTTTTATTTTTGTTTTTGATTTTTTTTTAATTTCTATATTATTTAATGGATTATAAATAACCTTACAATTTACATCAAATTTTTTCTTCATACTTTTTTTGAAATCATGACTATTAACCATTACTTTATCAGCTTTATTGATTATGCTTTTATATAAATATTTTTTAATAATATTTCTTGACCAACCCTCTGGCGCAGAATTAGACCTTATAATAATTTTAATAGATAGTAATTTACAAACTATTACGCAATACAAATTAGCTTGAAATGCAAATACAGCAGAATTTTTATTTTTTAATAAAAATTTTATCAGTAAAATTAAACATACTAAATATTTAAGTCTACGACCCAATTCATTCCAAATTTTTTTTTGGGGAAAAATTAAATTGATTTTTTTGTTAAATTTTTTTTTATATTTATATGAAGCTGTAATAACAGTGAGATTATCGATTTTATTTGACAAATAATTTGTGACAATGAATAAATTTTTTTCAACACCACCTCCTTCAATTGAGGGCATAAAAATAATTAGTTTTTTCTGTGTCATTTATTTTATAATAGTTTAAATACAATATTTAATTTCTTAAATGAGCTTAGTTAGCATAATCATACCTTATTATAAAAAAAAAAATCATATAACAGATACTATTAAGTCAATTTTAAATCAAACATACAAAAAATTTGAAGTAATTCTGATTTATGATGATGATGATAAAGAGGAATTAGACTATATAAAGAAAATTAAAAATTTCGACAAAAGAATCAAATTATTTGTAAATACTAAAAATATTGGGGCAGGCTTATCTAGAAATAAAGGTATAAAAAATTCAAAAGGTAAGTATGTTGCTTTTGTGGATGCTGATGACATATGGAGTCCAAATAAACTTAAAAGACAAATAAATTATATGGAAAAAAAAAATATCAGCATTTCTCATACCTCATATTCAATAATAAATAATAATGATCAAAAAATTTCATTTCGAAAAGCTAGAGATTTGACTTTTAGCGATTTAATTAAATCATGTGATATTGGTTTATCAACTGTAATAATAAAAAAAAAAATTCTTGAAAAAAATTATTTTGTTAATTCCAAAACTAAAGAAGATTATATTCTTTGGCTTAAATTGTCTAAACAAGGATATAAATTTTATGCTTTAAATCAAAATTTAGTGTCTTGGAAAAAAACTCCTGGATCCCTATCGTCATCCATATATCAGAAATTGATTGATGGTTACCATGTTTATAGAAATCATCTTGGATATTCTTCAATTATTTCATTTATAAAGTTAATTCAATTGAGTTACAATTATATTAAAAAATGACTAATCTTATCTTAATTTTATTTATACCTTTAATATTAATTACAAATCATATTTTAAAAAAAAATAAAATATTATTAAATTACACCGGTCAAAGTCACCAAAAGTATACTCATGATGATTACATTCCTTTATCAGGTGGTTCATTTATTTTTTTATTTTTTATTTTAAATTTTAATTATTTTAACATCTATTTTCTTATATTTTTGTGTGCCTTTTATATATTTGGATTAATTGTTGATTTAAATTTAATTAAATCACCAAGTTTAAGATTTATAATTCAAATTTTTTTTTTAATCATATTTATAAGTAATTTTGATTTATCAATAAAAGATTTACGAATTATGGAAATAAACAATTTGCTTGAGAATTATTATATTAATATGTTTTTTGTTATTTTTTGTTTGCTAGTTTTTATAAATGGTTCAAATTTTATTGATGGTAATAATGGATTAGCAATTGGATATTTTTTAATAATTTTTTTAGTATTTTTATATTTATACTTTAAAATGGACTTTAATTACGACATAAACTTATTATTTAAATTTATATTTTTGCTAATTATTTTATTATTTTTTAATTTGTTTAATAAAATTTATTTAGGTGATAATGGCATTTATATACTATCTTTGTTTGCAGGATTTTTAGTAATAAATTTATCTTCAAATTATCCAGAAATTTCACCATACTTTATGGCTAATTTATTATGGTATCCAGCTTTTGAGATATTATTTTCTTTAATAAGAAAAATAAGTTCTAAATTTTCACCAATGGACCCTGATACTTTACACTTACATCAGTTATTGTTTTATTTTTTTAAGAAAAAACTTAATATGAGTAAAATCGCAAATAATTCGTTAACAGGCATTTCAATTAATATTTATAATTCAGTAGTTATTTTTTTTGCTCTATTGAATATTTATAACACAAAGTTACAAATTTTATTTTTATCGATAAGTATAACTACTTATATTATATCTTATTTCTTTCTAAATAATTTTAAAAAATTATTTGTTAATGAAAAACTTAAACATTGATACCAATATTTTTAAACCATCTTTAAAAGCGTTAACTTTCTTTTTTCCAGCAATTCTTCTTCTCTCGTTAGCGGGACTAGAAGTTAATTTTAATTTATTTCTGTGAGCTTTAATTGGTAGTTCAACACAAAAACAAAAATCTTTACTTTGCAGATTAAGGTTGTTTACTTTGCCTGTTCTTCCAAGAACAAAAGTATACAAAATATCGGTAATTGGCAGTGAAAAAAAAACTTTTCCTATAAATGAAAAAGTTTTGTTTCCTATGAATGTAATAATCGTATCATCATCACTACTTGAATTTTTCTCATATCTACTTCCAAAAACAAGATCATAATTTTGATTTTTGGATAATTTGAGCATATAATTTAATTCTTCTGGTTTAAACGATCCATCAGCATTGAAAATACAAAAAAAATCTGTTTTTACTGATGAAATACCTTGTATTAACGCATCCCCATAACCTTTATTTTTTTGGAATAATATTTTGCAATTTAAGTTTTTTATAGAATTAATAGTTTCTTGATCAGTTTCTTCTACCACAACTAAAACTTCTAAATTATATTTTTTAAGTTCTTCTAAAACTGTAGGTAAAGATTCTTTTTCGTATTTTGCTGGAATAACAAGCGTTAAGTTGTCCATAAATATTTTAGGTTTCCTATTATTAAAAAAATTAAAAAATATGAATATATAAATATAAAGTGTTTAGATTTTTTTTCTTTTAATGAAATTTCAAAATTAAATAAAGAAAAAAATATAATTAATAAAAAAGGATCAAAATACTTGTGATAAATTGTATACTGAGGGTTATTTAATAATATTAATATGAAAATAAACAAATTTTCTTTGTTTTTTAATAATGTAGGCAAAAAAACTAATATTGAAATAAATCCAATAATATAAAAAAATAAGTTATTATCAAAAATATAATTAGATATTTTAAAAAATATCCCACCTCCACTATATTCATACCGATAATTAAAGAAGTAGATACATATAATAGACATGATGATAGAAATAAAAATATTATGAAAGCTCAATATTTTTGTAATTTGAATAATTTTTTCTTTTAAAAAAGGTATTAGGTAGAAAAAAATTATTGAAAAAGTAATTATTAAATCATTAAAAATATTATTAAAAAATATTTTGTCATTTTTATCAAAGTTAGTTGCAGCAGATTTATTCAAAAAATTTATATCTAAAATCAAAACATAATAAATTGCTGGAGCTGCAATAATAAAATTAATAAATATAATTATAAAAGTTTTTTTTGAAATTAGCTTAAAAATTTTAGTGTAATTAAAGAAAAAATATAAGGAAAAAACTGCGAAATTAGGGCTAATATACGAACTTAACGCACATGTTAAAATATTTAAAATTGCAAATTTAAAATGAAAGTTTTTATTAAATTTTAAAAAATAAAAAATACTTAATGAAAAAAAAGTGAGACCTAATAATCTACTATCTGGCCATACAGATAAACTTCTGAATGTTGGTGAAATAAAAATTAATCCAGTTAAAAGTATTAATATTTTACTATCAACATTTTCAAATTTTAATTTTAAAATTTTGTAAAAAAGAAATGGCAGAAATAAACATAAATGGACATGTAAGATTCGAATAAATTCATCATTGAAATTTAATCTTTCTAAAAAAGATAAAAAAATAATTAACAATGGTGAGTGTCTAGTAGAAAAATTATCGTAATTAAAAAATGTATCTTTAAATTGGATTGCAAATTTTGAAGTTATTATTTTTTGATTATTATAATCAAGTATTGCACCACCTGTAGAATTTTCACCGTATAAAAAGCTGATTAATAAACTTACATATAGAGAAAATAATAATATTATTTCTTTATTAAAGTTAAAATAATTGTTATTCAAGAATTTAGATGACATCTTAAATTTATAAACTATTTATTTTACAGTGATAGATCATATAGTATTCATATTTTATTTATATTTTTTTTTATTCTCAACGATTGGGTATGGAATTAAATTTTCAAGTTTAATAAGTATACATCTTGCAAATCTAAACTTAGGTTGGTATGGAATTATTGGTTTTTTTTTAATATCATTAGTTTCTGTAATTACATCATTTTTCATAGCTCATCATTTTGTTCATAATTTAATTATTCATATTATTGGCCTTGTCTTTTTTTTGATTTATTTTTTAAAATACAAAAAAAAAAAAGAATTTAAAATTTTAATCTATTTATCGCTAGCTTTATTATTAGGAGCATATGTATTTAAAAATCATGATGATTTTTCATATTATCATCTAACATATACTCTAAACTTATCTGAAAATAGTTTCATTGTTGGAACAGGTAATTTTAGCCATGGTTTTAGGACTTTTTCTAGTTTGTTCTACTACCACTCAACACTATATCTTCCTTTTATAGAATATTATTTATTTCACATTGGCCCTTTTTATATATTACTTTTTTTTAATTTTATAATAGTTAAGAAATTAATAAAAAAATCTAAAAGTAACTTTAACTACCTAACACATTATTATTCGTTAATTAGTATTATTTTTGTAAATGTTGTATTTTATAGAATAGGCGAACATGGAACTGATAGATCTGCACAAATTCTATTAGTTTTAATTTTTTTAATCTTTTTGGAAATATTAAGCATTAATAACCAAAAAAAATTTTTATTATCTTATGTGTCACTGATAGCTATTTTAATCACATTAGCCGCAAGTATGAAAGCTATTTACTATTTATATTTTCTATTAATACCAATTATTTTTTTTAAAAAAAAAATGTTTTTAGAACTATTAAATAAACAAAATTTTACAGTTATTAGCATAATTTTCGTAAGTATAATTTTTAATTTATCAATTTATTATTTTAATACTGGTTGTTTTTTATATCCTGCAGAACAAACATGTATTTTAAATCCTGATTGGTCAATACCTAAGGAAGAGGTCAAGTTAATGTCAACTCACTATGAATGGTGGGCAAAAGGTGGAGGTGGTCCAGGATATGCTTATGATTTAAACAAAGAAGATTATATACAAAATTTTACTTGGTTTCAAAATTGGATCGATAGACATTTTTTTAATAAAGTTTTTGATACACTTATGGGTATAATTTTTATATGTTTATTAGTATTTTTAGTTTTTTTTTATTATCGTGTTCAAAAAAAAATTAACATTAAGTACAATTATTCTTTAGTCTATTTAATTCTCTTTATATTTTTTTTAGAGTGGTTTTTAAACCATCCATCAATGAGATATGGAGGATTTGTTTTGATTGGTTTACCCATAATAATTTTTTCATCTTCCATGATTGCAAAATATGAGATCTTGAAAAAAAACATTTATAAATTATCAATTTTTTTTATAATTTTATCTTTAATCGTATTTAATGTAAGAAATATAATAAGAATTGATAAAGAAGCAAATATTTATGGTTATAATTTTTTGAAAAGTCCATTTTATTTTGTTGAAAATGTAAATTCAAAAATAATTTTAAAAAATGAGCATTTAAAAATATTTAATCCAGACAAAAATTGTTGGGCAAGTAAAACTCCTTGTTCATATAATACAAATTTAGAATTAAAAAATTTTCTGTGGATGAACATGGTATCTAGAAAATAATATTATTTTATATGATTAATTACATTATAAGTCTAATTGATTATCCAAATAAATTAAAAGTTTTAAAGTTTTTTAAAAAAAATTTGGATAATGATTTTCTTAATATAATTGATATTGGTGGACATAAAGGAGAAACATTAGAATTTTTTTTAGATAATTTTAATGTAAATAAAATTTTTGTTTTTGAGCCAAATAAAGAATTATTTGAATATATAAAAAAAAAATTTAATGATAAAAAAATTTATTTATTTAATTATGGAGTTGGGATTAAAAATGAAAAAAAAGTCCTTAATATTACAGTAGATAGTGCATCATCTACAATTAATAATATAAATAAAAATACTGAATATTTCAAAAGAAAAAAGAGACTTTTAAGTTTTGGAAGCAAAAAATTCTTTTTAGGTACGCAAATTATAAAAGTAGTAAATTTATCTGAATTTATATTAAACAAAGAAACTAAAATTGATATCTTAAAGATTGATACCGAAGGATATGAATTTTATATTTTAAATGGAATACAAAAACCAGATTTTAGAAAAATAAGATATATATATTTTGAACATCATTATGATTTAATGATAGATAAAAAATATAAATTTAGAGACATTAATGAATTATTAAAAGTAAATAATTTTTCCTTAAAATTTAAAATTAGAATGAAATTTAGGAAAGCTTTTGAATATATTTATGAATCAAACCAGAAAAATTAAAATTAGTATTATTATAGTAAACTATAATAATGCTAGATATTTGAAAAAAAGTCTAGAAACAGCTTTAAATCAAACATATGAAAATAAAGAAATTATTGTTATCGATGACATGTCAAATGATAATTCAATAGAAATTTTAAAAAAATATAAAAAAAAGATAAAGTTTTATGTATCAAAAAAAAAAACTAAATTTGGCTCATTCAATCAAATTAATTGTTACCATCAAGGATTTAAAAAATCTAATGGTAAGTATATTTTTTTTTTAGATAGTGATGATTATTATAAAATTTATAAAGTAAAAAAAGTTCTTAGTTATTTTGCTAAAGGGTTGGCCAAAGAAATAATATTCGATCTTCCAATTCTTAAAATGCAAAATAGAACTAAATTCAATCAATTTATTCAAAAAAAATTTATTCTTTCTAACTGGCCAAGATTTACACCTCAAAGCTGTATTACAATTGAGAGAAGATATGCAAAAAAAATTTTTAAATTACTAAAAATTAAAATGTTCCCAACTATTTGGTTCGATTTTAGGATCGCAACGTTTTCTTATCTTTATTTAGGAAAAATATTTGTTTTGAAAGAATATCTTACATACTATAGACAATTAAATAATTCTGCCTCCAAAGAATACAAAACTTTTTCTAAAATATGGTGGTTAAGAAGAAAAGAGGCTCATGATTTTTTTTCATTTATTTCTGAACAATTAAAAGTAAAAAAAAAGATAACATTAGATAAAATAATTACTAAATTAGTAAATCTATTTTACAAATGAAAAGAATATTAATTATAGGAAAAAAAAGCTTTATTGGCAGTAATCTAAAAAGTTATTTGAAGAAGTTTTATAAAATAAATTGTTTAACATTTGAAGATGCAATTAAAAAAGATGTTTTATTTTTTGAAAATTATTCACATGTTATAAACACATCAATACATAAAAATTATATTAATAGGAAGTATAGAATAATTAATGATTTAGATAGAAAATTTATTTTAAAATTTAAGAAAATAAATTTTATTTACATTTTTTTAAACACAAGAAAAATTTACTTGCCAAATTCGAATATTACAGAGAATTCAATTATAAAACCCACATGTTTTTATAGTAAAAACAAACTTAAAACTGAGCAATTTTTAAAAAAAAAATTAAATTTTAAGTTATTATCTTTAAGAACAGGGAATATTATTGGAAAAAAAAAATTAAAAAGTCAAAGAAATAACCACAAGTTATTTTTTGACAATTACTTAATCTTAAGAAAAAAAAATGAAAAAATTTTAATAGATAATGATTTTAAGGATTTTCTTTCAATAATTCAATTTTGCAGAATTGTTAGAGATTTAGTAAAAAATAATGTAACGGGTATATATAATGTATCGATTTCAAAAAAAATATATCTATCTGAAATTTTATACTGGTTAGATAAAAAATTTTATAAAAAGATTAAATTTACAAATTATTCAAGAGATTCATTTAGTTTAAATAATAAAAAACTTTTAAAAAGAATAGCAAAAAAACCTTTGAAAAGTGAATTAAAAAATTTTTGTCAAAAAATTTTAAGTTAAATTTTATAATACTTTACTGAGAAAAATTAATAGTCTATTAAGATTAGTATGAATAAAAAGATTGCCTTAATCTTTGGTATCACGGGTCAAGATGGATCTTATCTTGCTGAACTATTATTGAAAAAAAAATATATTGTTCATGGAGTAAAAAGAAGATCATCAAGTATCAACACAACAAGAGTTGATCATATATATCAAGACCCTCATGATAAAAACTATGACTTCAGACTTCACTATGGAGATATTACAGACTCTTCATCGGTCTCAAATTTAATTAAAATTGCTAGACCCAATGAAATATACAACTTGGCAGCCCAATCTCATGTAGCAGTTTCTTTTGAAGTACCTGAATATACTGCTAATGCAGATGCTTTAGGAGCTTTAAGAATTTTAGAAGCTATAAAGTTTCACAAACTTGAAAAAAAAACAAAATTTTACCAAGCAGGAACATCAGAATTATATGGAAATGTTCAATCAATACCACAAAATGAAAAAACACCTTTTTATCCATTGAGTCCGTATGGCGTAGCTAAATTATATGCACATTGGATAACAAAAAATTATAGAGAAGCCTATAATATGTTTGCCTGTAATGGCATACTCTTTAATCACGAGAGTCCTAGAAGAGGAGAAACATTTGTAACAAAAAAAATTGTATCAGCTTTATGTAAAATAAAATTTAAAAAACAAAAAAAACTTTATTTAGGTAATTTAA